>Ga0078894_10002529_pt1 | contig 13844 bp, 13 predicted proteins | sample LauGreSu1BDMLBSD_2_FD_67506 | JGI IMG/M metagenome (GOLD analysis project Ga0078894, IMG submission 67506) | Freshwater lake microbial communities from Lake Michigan, USA - Su13.BD.MLB.SD (version 4) (version 4) | ecosystem: Environmental > Aquatic > Freshwater > Lake | place: Lake Michigan...
ACTTAAGTATTGCGGCCATATCTCGGAGCATGCCAGAGGATGAACCCTGCATCTTTAAGTGCGATGTAATGGGAGGAAGTTGAAGCCATGATAGTAATAAGTTCAGCGAGCTAATTACCGCCAGCGCAGTAAAAGTAGCCTGCCATCCGAAGGTATTAGCCAAGCTGAGGCCGACTGGTACGCCCACCACCGACGATACCGCAAAAGCTGCCATAACTATGCCCGTGGCCTGGCCACGCCGTGACGGCGGTATTAAATCACCAATGATAGATAAAATAATGGGCTGCAGTAGCCCGCCAAACATACCGGTGATTGATCGTGCTGCCACGAGAGCTGGGAACGATGGCGCTAATCCACAGACAAAGGTACCAACCACAAGCCCGGTGTAGGCAAAGATCAGCGTTTTCTTACGATCAAAACGATCCATAAAAAACGACGCCCCAAAGCAGCTCAGGCTTGCGCTCAATGTATAAACTGAGACGACAAGCGCAAACTCTCTCGGGGCGATACCAAACGTCCGCATAAGCTGCGGACCAAGTGGCATCATGATGACAAAATCAATGATGTGCGAGAACTGCACACCGGCGAGTATCAGCACCAGCAACAATTCGCGGCGCATCTAGTTTATACAGCTTGCTTGTCGGCGCGATTAGATGCAGATGTCGTCACGAGCTTGCCACCGTGGTAGCGCTCTACAAAACCCTCTAGTAGACGACGCTGCTCACCTGAAAAGCCCGAAAACTGCACGCCCATGCCAGGGACCAAGTCCTTACGCCCACCAACAGGCTGTTGCGCCCAGATCACCGTACCCTTGGTGTTAAGAGTTTCCTTGCTGTCTGGAATGGTGAAGGTCAGGTCGATGGTTGAACCGGTTGGCAGTGGCTTACTCGTTTGAATAAATACGCCGCCCGTACCGAGGTCACGGCAGAAGTCAAAAAGGTAGCTACCGTCCGCCCTATAGTCGACCAAAAGTTGAATCGGCACCCTTTGGTCAACGCGTCCCTCAGCCCCATCTGTCGACTCATCAGTCGTCACGTTCCGCTTAGCACGGGGTGCGCCTTTAGTTTGATTGTTCGATTTCTTATGCGCCATGAGTCACGTCCTCCAAAAAACACAGTTGCTGATGCCGAGTGACTAAACTAGCCGTCTAGTGCTTGCCCGTATCGTGGGCTTTCCCTCGTTTCGACGCATCTACCAGTTTCTTTACATTTTCATTGTGCTCGGCCAGGGTTTTAGAGAAGTGGTGCCGCATAAACCCGGGTGTTAGCACATAGTAATAGTAGCCGAAATTGGAGGGATTTAGGACAGCTTCCAAGGACTTCCTACTAGGGGCTCCAATGGCCGTGGGTGGTAGCCCCCGATGGATCCTCGTGTTGTATGGGTTCCTGCGGTCCGATAGATTTGCCCAGGTAAGGTCACCCGTGTAATCGGGAATTCCGTAGATGATCGCCGCATCGATCCCAAGAGGTGCTTTATCCTTAAGGCGGCGCCAAATAACCTCTGACACTAAAGGACGCTCCTCATCTAGGCGGGTCTCGAGTTCGATGAGCGAGGCGAAGGTGACCGCATCATTAAGGTTGAGACCTTGACTCTTAGCCTGCTCCTCGTAGTCAGGTGGCAGGTTTTGCCAAAAGGTACGGACCATCAAAGTTAGGGCTTCGCGGGCAGTCGGTAGTTTGTGAAACGAATAGGTAGCCGGATAGATGTAGCCTTCGAGGGTCGAAGCACGGACTTTCAGCTCATCGAGAAATCCTCGTTCGCGACTCAAGTTGGTGATTTCAACAATATGGCCGATGCCGTGTGCCGCCAGCCTCTCGATGACCTCACGCAGCTTAAATCCCTCAGGAATCGTGATTTGTGCCACAACGGGGGAGTAAATCAGTCCCTCCACCATCGTTCGCTCGACTTCAAGGGGAGTCACCTGACCCGTAAAGCGATAAGTCCCAGCCTGGTAACGCTTATACTCGCCGCCTAGTCTGACCATCAGCGTAAAAAAAGCTGAATTATCAATAACTCCCGCGTCCGACAGTTTGCGCGCGAGGGCTGATAGGCCTGTGCCACCCTTGAACTCAATCACTGCCTCTTGGGGCAAATTTTGTGGACGTGTTTGCCAACTGTGAACATAGGTCACCAGAGCAAATCCGCAGGCAAAGCCGATGGCGACGAGCGCTATCACTACCTTCGTCACAAACCGAGCCATCGCACTACCCTCGCCTAAACATTAATCCCTAGAAAGTATTAGGTTCTTTATCATAACGCATCCTAGCCAGAGGCGGCGAGACCGTCAGCGAACTGGCGCCCAGAAGCGCCGGCTCAAGGCAACTGATGCCTACGCCCTAAAAACCAAAGTAGCGCCATGGTGAGGACACCGGCGATGAGCAGCACGATATAGATGTCGGTGTCTTTAAAAAGCAAACTAAGGTTTCTTGGTTTAGGCCTAAGCACCTTAGCCGTGGTGAGCTCAAAACCGTCGGCAACCGACTGAAAGAGGGCGGCATCGGAAAGATCCCGGTAGTAGTAGCCGACCACCACCGCACCATTCTCGACAAGCTGGACCAGCATACTGGCGCCGAGTCCTGTCGATGGAAAAGTAAGTTGCGCCGTGCCCCGCAACCGATGTTGGTTAAATTGCCAATCGCTGAGCCCACGTAACTCGCCCACCTGGGCCGCCATCGCTGCAAGATCGCCGAGCGTAGCAGCCAACTTGGCATCGATCTTCCAGACAACTAGGAACGGAACGTCCCGTTCGGCGTATAAGGTAGCGGTGACCTTAGCGTTCGCCGGCAGTTTTACACCGGCTTCGCTCAGGATCAGGTTTTGAGCTTGTTGGGTGGTCTTCTGCCGGCCGACCTTGAACGGTAGCGGGAACCGGACGCCGGCCAGTCGATCTTCGTACCATTCAAGAGACTTAGTAGGAGATCGAGCGGGAGCTGGATCAGCGGTTGATGTCTTGACTGACGGCAGATCAGAAGCAAAAACGGTCTGGCTCAAAGCCCCAATCTGCCAGGAGATCAGGGCCTGAATGAGTACCAGACCGTTTGCGAACATTCTGAGTTTAGTCATCTTACGATGACTATATCGTCTCGAGCGGTAACTGCGAAGCCACTTTTTGCATGGCAATCTGATCGATCTCGATGGTTTCAAAGAGAGCTCGGAAGTTACCACCACCAAAGCCTTCATCACCCTCGCGCTGGATCACTTCAAAAAAAAGCGGCCCGGCTTTAGCATCACCGAACTGGCGGGAAAGCTCATGGGAGAAGATCTGCAAGAGATAGCCCTTAGCGCTACCGTCGATCAGGATATCCTTGCTGGCGAGGGTCTTCATGTCTTCGCGGATCGAGCCGGTAAAGCCACTCTTCTTCAGTCTTGCTGGCACCTTCTCATAGTAGCTATCGCCGGCAGCTAGAAACTTGCAACCTTGTGCATGCAGCTGGTCCATGGTCTTAATAATGTTAGGGACTAGCAAGGCCACATGCTGCACACCACTACCGCGATTATCCCGGCAGTAAATGTCGATCTGACTATTGCGGAAGAAAGGAGCAATCGGCTCGTTGTTGGCGAACTTTATCCCCGACGCTGGGTGCCAAAATACCTCGGAGTAAAGACCGCTCCCCACTGGCAGGTTGGGGTTCACGTCATTAGTGTGAAACTCAATCTCCCAGAACTTTTCAAACCCGAGAACGTCGCGGTAAAACGACGTCAGCGGCTGCAAGGTCCTGACATTAGCAGTAAAGTGGTCGATCTCGGTAAAGCCCAGTGGTGAGTCATAGCTCCCTGCAGGCTCGTGCATCTGAAACGACGGACCGAAGCCACTGTAGCGCGAGTCATCGATCAGACGGTAGTTGACATCGTCCAATGCCGAGGCCATGGCGATCTGCGCTAGCTCGCCGTGGTCGTCACGGACTACCTGAGTATCGTATAAAAAAGTCGCCCGACGCGGCTTCAGGAACTCGACCGCCTTGTCCACACTGCTGACCCGGAAGTTAAGGAAACCAATCCCCTCGGGGTGAGCCCGTAGGTAGTTGGCTGCCACCGACCATTCTTGTAGAGGCTGCGACAGGATCACGTGAATCTTGCGACCACCGGCGAGCACCAGCCGACGCATGCCGTCATGGGCCTCGGCCTTAGGCGTGCTAACTCCGATTCTTTTAAACCCCAGAGACTTCGTATAAAAAGCCTCGGCGCGTGCCAAATCCTGAACATAATGCTCGTAGCTGTGGCAACCAGTTAAAGGTAAGCCCATGGTCGTCGCTCCTCCTCAGTGATGCTAGGCGTCCGGGAAATTACCTCGTCGCCGCCGGCAGCGCAACTATCGCTTGAGGCTCCCCTAGCCACCGGAATGACCTAGTCGCCCACGCCACCCTGTGGTAACATCCAAGGCGTTAAATTTACGAATTCATGCGGATACTGGAGGTTTTGCATGCACGTCGTATGGAAACGGCCCGATGGTTTCCATGGCGCCGACCCTGCGGACTATGTGGTGGTCAATGTCGGGAGTAGGGCCAAGATCTGGCTACACCGGAGCGACCGCTCAAATTTTCCGTTCCGCATCGCCGGTGATTGGCAAGAGGCCGAGTCTGGGACACGCCTAAACCAGCTAGTAAATCTGCTCGGCCGTGATGAGCAGGCATGGTTAGATACCCTGGTCCGAATGTACGACGACACCATGGGTGACGACCCAGGCCGTTTTGTCGACGATCTGACGCGGTGGGTCAGGGATCTGTGCCACCATCTCAAGGGTGACACTTGGGAGATCGACATCATGACTCACACCATGACGGAGGTCGCCGATCGACTGCACGCCATGCGTGCGGCATTTGTCGCAGCCGCCCCCAGCCACAATAACTGAGACGCCGATCAATAGGTGCCACCTCACACCCAATAGTGGGGCGGGTGGCACTCGTGATTACCTCATCTCTTTACAAGCGGCGACGCAGCTCACCACCTAGTTCCTCGAAGCCTGGCTTGCCGAGGAGAGCGAAGAGATTCTTCTTATACGCCTCAACCCCCGGCTGATCGAAGGGATTCACCCCTAGAAGCAGCGCGCTAACGGCGCAGGCTGTTTCAAAAAATGCGAATAGCTCTCCTAGACTAGACTCTGAGAGTTCACGCAGATTTAACTCCAAACTAGGCACACCGCCATCGCTGTGGGCCACCTTGGTGCCAATCATCGCCGCTTGGTTGATATCACTTATGTGCCTACCCTCGAGGTAACCTAGATCATCATCATTGTGCGCAGCGTGCGGCACACGAAGCCGCCGCTCTAATTTTTGGTCCGTGCGCACCGCTGCAGGCAGGGTCTCGCTAAAGTTCAAAAATGTTTGAATCAAGTTACGGCAGCCGTCCTGTACATACTGACCAAGCGAATGAAGATCGGTCGTGTAACTAAGACCTGCCGGGAACATACCCTGACCCGACTTGCCCTCAGACTCGCCAAAAAGCTGCTTCCACCACTCGACCACAGTGGCCAGCCTTGGCTCACCATAGGCTAGAATCTCAACGCGCTTACCAGCCTCAAAGGCAGCACGCCTAAGCGTCGCATACTCAATCACCGGATGGGTACTGAGACCCTCACCGTCCAAACTCCGGAAGAGCTGATCCGCCCCGGTCAGTAAGCTGTCGATGTCAAAACCGGCTAAAGCCAGGGGCACAAGTCCCACGGCCGTCAGCACGGAAAACCGTCCACCAACATCATCCGGCACTACAAAAGTCTTGTAACCAGCATCACCGGCCAGACGCCGCAGCGCACCCTTACTTCCATCCGTCGTTGCAATAATTCGTTTAGCTGCTTCAGCCTTACCGTAGCGCTGCTCCATGTGGTCGCGAATAACCCTAAACGCAACAGCCGGCTCTGTCGTTGTGCCACTCTTGCTGATAACGTTGACAATGGGTTCGCGGTCAGCAAGAAAATCCAGCAGTTCAATCAGCCCGGCCTCGGACAAGTTGTGTCCTGCATAGACAACTTGAGGTTTAGCTCCAGCCTTAGGCCCACGACTGAGCGACGCATGAAAACTATGCGTCAACGCATCGACCACGGCGCGACACCCTAGGTAGGAACCACCTATGCCAATCACGACGACCGTATCGTAAAAGCGACCGATCCCGGCGACGTGCTGCTTGACCTCTTGAGCCAGCGCAAACCCGTGGCGACGCGGCCAATCGTACCAACCGGTGAATTCACCGCCAGCACAATCACCGCGCTTGACTGCAGCGAGAGCGGCTGTGGCCTCGGAATGAAATTCACTAGCGCTATTTTTTAACTCCGGGGAGAAGAAGCGGGTATCAAGACGAATCATACTGTTAATCCTTGAAACGTAATCCTTGAAACGGACCATCGGCGACAGAAACCACGTGTGAATGCAACTTAGCCAATACAGCGGGACTAGCACGAACCTCAAAGCGGGCTCGGTCCTGAATACTAAAGTCAGTCTCAAGTATCAAACATGACTTATAGATCAGCGACAGCAGAGCCTGATCATCAGCCGGCACCTCGATGGTGGCACGGACTAAATTCTCCTCAAAATATTTGATGATGTACCGCCGCAGCCGCACCATGTCGTCTTCGCGTAGGGCCGAGACGAACTCACTATTTTTGTAGGCAGCCTTGAGAATCTTGGGCAGTACAGGATCGGCCACTTTGTCGAGCTTATTGAACACCATCAATTGCGGAATTTCGCCAGCGCCAATCTCGCGCAGTACGTCTGAGGTTGTCTGCATCTGCGCGCGAAAGTTTGGATGCGAGGCATCGACCACATGCAGCAGCAAATCGGCCTCAAGCACCTCGTCCAAAGTCGACTTGAAAGACTCAACAAGAGAATGCGGCAGGTTACGGATAAAGCCGACGGTATCACTGAGAAGAATCTTGGGCCGCGTCGATGGATCTAGAGTGCGCACGCTGGCATCTAGAGTAGCAAAGAGCACATCTTCTGCCTGCACGTTGGCACGTGTGACGGCACTCATGATTGAGGTCTTGCCACTGTTGGTATAACCGACGAGCGCCACTTTAAGTTCAGAGAGTCGTGCTTTGCGCTGATTTTGCCGGTCTTTTTGAATCCCCTCAAGCTGACGCCTGAGCCGACTCATGCGCTCACGTGCCAGTCGCCGGTCGACCTCAATCTGCTTCTCTCCCATGCCCCGCTGAACACCGCCGCCACGCTGGCGCTCAAGGTGCGACCAAGCGCCAGTCATCCGCGGCATCATATACTCAAGCCTAGCTATCTCGACTTGCGTCTTGGCCTGAGTCGTTCTGGCATGTCGCGCAAAAATCTCGAGAATCACACCCGTTCGGTCCTGAACCTCACAACCTGTAGATTCCTCTAAATTGCGTACCTGAGGGCCCGACAGGGTTCGGTCAAATATCACTAAATTGCTGCCAAGCTGCTCAGCTAACAGTTTGATCTCGTCAACTTTACCTTCGCCAACGAAGAACCGCGGTGTCACCTTTTGCCGCTTCTGCACGACACGGCCACCGACCTGGATCTTGAGTGTGCCGAGTAGCTGCGTCAGTTCAGCTAGATCTTCCGCCAGCGTATCGTCCTCTCCGGCGAGGGTTACGCCGACGATGATGGCGACCCGCCCCTCGGTAGGGCGCGGATTAATCGTTGATTCCCGAGTCAAAAGGGACCTCCCAGCGCTAGACTGGTTAAGCTAGCTGAAGCAGCAAGCCCTGTCACCCGTGATATCACTTTAGTGCACGGCTGGACGCAGCGGCGCCGCCGCCATCACTTCGCCCTCAAACCGACAAAGCTCGGGCCAACGACTAGCTACAAGAGACACGCCAAAAATACGCTCAGCCAGGCGATGAAATACGCGAAAATGCCCAGCCTCCGATCGATAAAGCGTTCGGTAAAACTGGCTGAGTTCGGGCTCAGCTAGCTCAGCCTGACTCAGGATAAAAAATCGCTCCGAACTGCGGGCCTCAATCAGCGCCGATACCAGCAACCGGTCAAGCAGACGCTCCTGGGGCTGCACCCTTACTGCCGTCAGGAGATGGTTGACGTAGGGATCCTTCTCATCGGGGAGCAGCGTCAGCCCCCTCTTGATGACGAGCCTATGCACCTGCCCAAAATGATCAAGCTCCTCTCGCGCCAGAGTCACCAAGGTTTCGACGAGCATGGGCTGATCGGCATGCCTGGCTAAAAGCGAGAGCGCCGAGGCAGCTGCCTTGCGCTCGCACGATGCATGATCCAAAAGGAAAGCATCAAAATCAGCTTTAACTACTTCAATCCACTCAGGCGGAGTTGCCCGGGTTAGGGGCAACAGGTCAATTTCACTCATGCCGCGTTAGCGTCCTCAACTGTTCCATTCCCAAGGTAACCATGCCATCGATTGGCACGACGCAAGATCCCAAGATCATTGTGTCTTACCCCCGCCGCTAAGAGCACTGGCCGAACCTTAGCGCTGACCATCTGCCGCAAATAGAATGGTTGGATAGCGACATAGTGATGGATCACATGGGTGGCACCGAAATTAAAGCAAAACGCCTGGAGAGGCAAATAGAGCCAGTGATCGATGATCTGGTTCTCGTATCTGATCTCGCCGGACGGGATATCACCTGCGTAATGGACCGATGTGGCCATCACAGTGATCGCCACGTGACGGACGACCCCGGGAACTATCCAAACGACGTTTAACCAGCCGACAAAAACCCAGATACTTTGAGGTACGACTCGGTGCAATGGTTCAGGCAGCAGGAGATTCAGCAAACCTAAGGTCGATAAGACGGCGAATCCCATGCCTGCTGGCAGGTTGGTCTGGCGCGTCTTCTCCGCATCGAACTCTGGATCCGTTGCCGCTACGGCATTCAGGTAAAACCTAGAGCCGAAAGGGTGAACTATAGTCACGAGGCGCCGCAAGCCAAGCCTATCCCCAAGTCCAACCAGCCGCTCCTCCCAGTCACCGAGCTGACCGCTCTTTGCGTGGTGTCGCAGATGAGCTTTGCGGCGCCAAAAAGGGTTGGCATGCAGCTTAACAAGCCAAATCAGATTGAGGACAGCCTTTTGCAGCCTCTGGTTTCCAGAAAAATAGAGGTTGTGAATGAGATCGTGCTCGATCTCGTGAAGTAGCGACATACCGAGGGCGATACCGAGCACGGCGACAATTACCGGAACGCCGCCCAGTGCGTAGGCGACGGCAAGACCAAGGTTTAGGACAAGGGCGCCCGTGATGATGGCTGCACCTATCGAGTCTTGATAGGCAAGTACCTTGTATTTAGCTCGCAAACGCCGATCCTCCGCCATGATGGCTCGCCGCACGTCGGCCTTCGTGGCGGGAGTCGTCTTTAGTTCGTCTTTCATAGGTGGTTTTGTCGTCATTTGATCGCCCACGATGGTTGCCTCTACTTGTGCGGGAACTCAGGCGTTCCCATACCGTCAAATCTTGCGAGATTTATCGGCACAAAACTTTCAATTCGTGAGAGGTTTTCAGGTATTTTGTAACTATCCCAAGTCAGTCACTCAACTCATTGAAATTATGGAGTGTTTCAGGCAAAATCAAAGGGTGGCACGATTGCATCAGGACACATTTGTGAGCCCAACCATCGCGCCCGTAGGTCCGAAAGGGGACTTCATGCACATCATTCTGATCGTATTTTTGGGTCTTATGTCGTGGACGGCCGGCTGCACCAACAGCGGATCTTCGAGTGAAGAGACCGTCAAAAATGACGACGATCAGAAGCCAAATCCAGAGCTCTTCCGCTGCGAAGCTTCTCCTGGCTCTTATCATCAGCTCATTATCATCGAACAAGAAGAGGCCGATGATGATAGCGGTGACGAGGATAAACTGGTCCGCATACTTTTCGGTGCGAGCGACTTAGGCCAGTTCGGCCGGTGCCGTCAGCAACCAAATCCAAGTGGCAAGGGCACGTATTTCTTCTGCCGCTCGAGCTCGCAGTCGATGCGGATGACATGGCCTAGCGCGGCCACCAAAACCCCGACCATGGTCGATGTCGAGGAAGACTGGCTTTTTGGCGTGCGCCGCTACAAAACCAACTGCAAACCAGTCCGTTAATCACGCCACCCGCGGACTAGGTTTATCGGCGCTGCAGCGACAAAGCTGACCCTATCGCCATAGACTAGATCTATCACTCCGTGCTGACCGTCGGTGGCAAGAATCGCTGCCGGGCAGCGGTTTTCGATTTCAAGTACATTTTGTGTGGGATCGAAAAGTCCGCCCTCAATCGCAGGTGCGCCCAAATCGAATTTATAAAGCTCCCGTACACGAAATTGATATAAAGCATCCTCGGGAGGACGGCGCTCGCCACCGGCGGCCAAAATTGCTGCCGTGCTTCCCGTTGCCGTTGCCACCCAAATACCGCTGGAGCGGTGGACTTCTTCCTTACCGTCAAAATTCAACCGGTAGCGGGTCGTGGCAGCGGGATTAGAGTTGGCGTAAAGGAAATCATTGAGGACAGGAGTCGTCTCAATTTCATCGCCGACATCTACTCGCCTCACTCTGGCTTTCAGGCGGTGGACGACTGAGCTGCGTAGCCGGTCGGTCGCGATTGCCTTTACGAGATCCTCGACCTCACTCGTTCCGGCGGTGCAAAGGTAGCCAACACTGAGAGAACTTGATCTCACGCCGGCAATCAGACCACCCTGAGCAAGTTGGTGCGAAGCAGCGAGTAACGTGCCGTCGCCACCTACGGTGATCACCAAATCGTAGGACTTGCTCCATGGCCGCGGAAAATCGCGACTAACCTCGTCCCACTTGAGACCCGCAGCCGCCAGCGCCAAGCGCAGCCGGCCTAGCGTCTCGTAGTGCTCCGAATGCGCCTTCTGAAGGCGCGTGAGCGAGTCGCGCGCCACTAGACCGTGGTTCACTTTCGACTCGATCAGAGCACCGTGCAGTTCGTAGTTGGTCGTCTTGGTGACGATAAGGACGACCACCAGCTTAGCCTCCGTTCCTATCCCCAGATTTAGTGTCGTCGAGTGCCAGGAATTCTGGATTCAGCCAGACCGTGGCATTTTTCTCGAGATCCGCTTCGACCTTTTTCGCCAGCTGAGTAAAGACTTGGCTACCCTCCTGAAGGGCCGCTGTTTCTGCCAGCTGCTTACGTTTTTCGCCGGTCAGCTTGGAGAGATCTGGCTCTTTGCGCTGCTTCAGCTTCAAGACGTAAAAGTTGCCACGGACATCAAGCACCCGCGGGAAAAGCTCGCCTGGCTGCCGCAGTCCGACCAACGCATCCCCGACATCGCTGCTAGCGCCTATTCCTGGTAGATAGCGAGCATCAGCGTGCACTTCGCCAGTCGATCCCCACTGGAGGTGGTATTGTGCCAGCAGCTGGTCCACCGGTTGTCCAGCCTTAAGGTCAGCGAAGACTTTATCGGCCGCCTCTTTGGCAATTAGGGGGCGTCTCTCTTTGAGCAGTAGATTTTCGGCAATCTGACGCTCGGCAGCCTCTAGAGTCTGCTTGAGCTCCGACTTTTTATCCTCGACTCTAATGATGTGAAAGCCGAACGGGGATTCGACGATACCGCTGATCTGGCCCTTCTCGATAGTAAAGGCAGCATCGCTAAAGGCCTTGTCCATCGCTTCGCGCCCGAACCAACCTAGGTCACCGCCGCTAGTCTTGCCACTCGGCTCGTCAGTAGCCCGGGTTGCGACTACGACAAAGTCTGTACCTGGGGTCCGGACCTCCTGCAAAAGATCCTCGGCTAGCTTGCGAGCAGCGTCCTTCTCACGCTTCTCGGCGTCGGCAGTCGCGTTTCTTGCGCCTTTAAAGCTCACAAGTATGTGCCGCGCCTTGACCTGCTCAGGCCGATTGAATTCGGCTGGGTTCTTCTCGTAATACTCTTTAACCCGTGCCTTACTGCTGGCGTCTGCAAGAAATTTGTCAACCTCACCCGGGGCCACCGCTACGTCCATCTTCTGTGGATCGAACTTCAAAAAGCTGAGGTCCAGTGTCGTCTCGGTCATGCTGTAGTCAAGCTCCGCCGCTTTTTGCGAGACGAAGGACGAGTCAGCAACGAAGCGACGCAGCTTCTGCACGGTGACGCTGCGCCGTATGTCCTCGAGGAACGCCGACTCGGTGTAACCATTGCTATCCAAGTAGCGCTTGAATACCTCGTCCGAGAACTTGCCGTCCTCTCCCCTGAAGGCATCCTCATGCGTCAGGAGTTGAACGATTTCGTCATCAGAAGCCCGCAGTCCTAGGGCCTCGGCCTTTAGGTACAGTGCCCTTTCGTCCACTAGTTCCCGCAGAACCGTATGCGCAAGACGCAACTGCCCAGGATCGAAGGCATCTTGATAAATCCTCTGATACTGGCTGTACGCTCGTTGATAGGCGCGCTGGAACTCCACCCGGCTGATCTTCTCGCCGCCGACCTTAGCGGCAACACTACCGCCACCCCCACGGCCGAACTTAGCCCCCGTTGGATCGCAGACGCCGAAGAAGGTCATTGCCCCCAAGGCGGACAGTAACACGGCGTAAGTCCAGAAGTTTTTGTTAAGCTTATCGCCATCCAAGCCACCTAAAGCTTTATCTTTCATGCGAAACATAAGCGTAGCCTCTCCCCCGACAAATCAGTGAAAACTCACGACAACCCACCGTAACCTTTTGCTAACGCTGCTTAAGCTGTAGCACAATTACCCTGTGATGATAAAGTGAAAGACCTAGGATCTTGCCACCCAAAAGACGCGTAAGCGAGGCGCATCTTGGCCGAACACTCGAAAAAGATTTTTGCCGTCGTGCTTTTGGTCAGCGCGTTGCTGGCTCCCTTTGTCTTCTTTTCGACGTCGATGCGCCCGTGGGAAAACCCCAATGCAGCGCTCCTCGTGGTACAAAATGCTATGTACCCCATGGAGCGCGTATGGCAAATCGCCGCCAGGGGCGTCACTCACGCCTGGGAGAAGTACGTTCACCTGAGCAAAGCCGCTGAGCAAAACATGCGCCTGCGGTCACAGCTCGCAGCGATGCAAGCACGTATTATGGACTATGACGAGCAAGTCCAGGAAGTCGGGCGCCTTCGTAAGCTACTCGGATTCTCGGGGCGTTCGGAGAAGCGACTGATCGCTGCCGAGGTGATAGGTCACGACGAGCTCGGGCAGTTTGAATCGATACGCATCACGCGCGGCAGTCGCGACGGCGTGCGCGTAGGCATGCCAGTCGTAGCGGCTGACGGTATCGTCGGTAAGATTATCCGCACGGGTCTTAACTATTCCGACGTGCAGCTACTAGTCGATCACGACTTCCATCTCGACGTGCTGCTGCAGCGCACACGAGTCCGCGGCGTGCTTTCGGGCGCTGCGCATTCGTCTTGCACTCTACAGCTTCACAAGCGGGTCGAGATTCGCATCGGCGACACCCTGATCACATCTGGTATCGTCGGCGGTTTCCCCAAGGGACTGCCCGTCGGCCGCGTCATGCGGATCACCTACGAAACGGATAACGTCGCTCAGTCTGTCACCGTTGAACCTTGGGTGGACCATAATCGCCTCGAGGAGGTGATGATTATCTTTAGCCCAGACCCAGAGCTGGAGAAGATCGTCACGGCAGCGGGTCCTCAATGGCTTGAACAAGCTCTCAATATGCAGGCACGCTGATGGAGAAAACGGCTGAGCGCATCCATGATCTATGGGCAGAAATTAAGCCACTCCTTCACTTTCGTCCGGTCAGCGGCCAGTTGTGGTTTGATACTCTGCTGCTCCTAGTTGTCGGGACTATGCATCACACGGTCCTACCGTCGCTGACTAGTGGCGTATTCGCCATTGATCTTATGACACCGTGGATAGTCACCACCTTGGTGCTTGAAACTCTACCACGCGGGCTGTTCCTGGCTGGCGTTGGTGCTTTGATTCTGGAGACTCACTCGGCGGCTCCAGCTGGATTTTATCTCTGCAGTTAT
>Ga0078894_10002532_pt1 | contig 13829 bp, 10 predicted proteins | sample LauGreSu1BDMLBSD_2_FD_67506 | JGI IMG/M metagenome (GOLD analysis project Ga0078894, IMG submission 67506) | Freshwater lake microbial communities from Lake Michigan, USA - Su13.BD.MLB.SD (version 4) (version 4) | ecosystem: Environmental > Aquatic > Freshwater > Lake | place: Lake Michigan...
GTCAGTGGTCAGTGGTCAGTGGTCAGTGGTCAGTGGTCAGTGGTCAGTGGTCAGTGGTCGGGTGTCGGGTGTCGGGCGGGAAGGAAGCCCGGAGAAAACCTGCGGTTCGGGACCAGTGGATACGGTGCTTCATAATTGTACTCGGATTCGTCGTGTCCGTGGACTCGAAAAACGCCGGGTTTGCGATGCTTTCTGCGTGGTGCAGCGGAAGGGACGGAGGGTGGGTGGTGGGGGATCGCGTCCGGGCGGCTGCTGCCGCAATGGCTCGTTTTATGCCCTCGATTCGTTTCCATTGGTCTGCCGACGTGGTTTAAAACTCCGCACCGCCCGTCGATTGAGGGTTGACCGCTGATCGCATTTTGCGGTGTCGGTTGAAGGACAGGGGGTTGGCAGGCTGGGGGAAGTGAGGAGGAGGGTACTCAGATGATCCACGTGTTATGGTCGCTTTGGCGTTGTCGTTTGTGGGTGCTGTTGCTGAGCTGCCTGTCGTTCGGCCCTCTGAATGCTCAGGAAACCGCCTTGCAGCAGCCATTTGGGGCGGAGTGGCCGCGGCTGGATTCGGATGCTGTGGGTGAGTGGTGGCAGCCATCCGTCATTCCGCGTGGTGCGAAGAAGGGTCAGTTGCAGCAGCCGCAGTTGCTGGTGCCGCGAAATGAGGTGCTGGCGTTCGCTCTGTACACTCATGATCACGGGGTGCTCAAGCTGACGGCTCAGTTGTATCCGCTGCTGCCGGACGAACCGCGGGAGGTGCAACTGGAGTTTCAGCGGGGAGGGGAGTGGCAAGCGGCGGCGGTTTCGCGAGTGGTGTATCCTGGCTGGAGTGCTCATTTTCGGATTACCGGCTGGGACAATACTCAGAACGTGCCCTACCGGGTGCGGCTGGGAGCCCAGAGTCGATTTGAGGGTTTGATTCGGCGTGATCCTGTGGACCGGGATGAGATTCGGGTGGCGGTGCTGTCCTGCAACTCCAGCCGGACTCCGGGGCCGCGTGAAACGATTGTGCAGAACCTGCTGCGGCAGGACCCGGATCTGTTGTTTTTTGCGGGTGACCAGTCCTACCACCATACTCAGCACACTTTTGGCTGGCTGGAGTGGGGTCGGCAGTTTCGGGATGTGCTGCGGGACCGACCGGTGGTGACGATACCGGATGACCATGATGTGGGCCATCCGAATCTGTGGGGTGCAGGTGGTGTGCGGTCGCAGAAGCCGACGGGGACGGATGGCGGGTACTATTATCCGGCCGAGTATGTCCGGATGGTGGAGCGTTGTCAGACGTGGCATCTGCCGGATCCGGCGGACCCTGAGCCGGTGGAGCAGCAACTGGGCGTCTACTTTACTCGCCTGCGAATTGGCGGGATTGATTTTGCGATTCTGGAGGATCGCAAGTTCAAGACGGGACCGGAGGGGGCGATTCCGCAGATGGGGCCTCGTCCGGATCACATCACGGATCCGGCGTATGATCGGGGTGCGGTGGATCTGCCGGGGCTGCAGCTGCTGGGGGCTCGTCAGGAGCGATTTCTGCGGCGCTGGACGGAGGACTGGACGGGTGTTTCGCTGAAGTGTGTGCTGTCGCAGACGGCGTTCTGCGGTGCTGTGCATCTGCATGGTCAGCCGGACAATCGACTGCTGGCCGATCTGGACTGCAATGGCTGGCCGCAGTCGGGTCGTCGGGAAGCGCTGCGTCTGTTGCGGCAGGCTCGGGCTGTGCATCTGTGTGGCGACCAGCATCTGGCGGTGGTGGTGCGTCATGGGATTGAGGGTCCTGGGGACGGTCCGTACGCATTCACGGCTCCGGCGATCGTGAACACGATCTACGGCCGGTGGTGGCATCCGCTGGAGGAGCGAGCGGGCGTGAACCCGGTGGCGGGCAGTCCGCTGCCGTGGACGGGGGATTATGAGGACGGTTTGGGGAATCCGCTGACGATGCTGGCTTACGCGAATCCGGGGGATGTGCGTGACGAGCGGCAGCGGGGAGACGGTTATGGTCTGGCGGTGTTTCGTCGTTCTGCGGGGCAGGTGCGGTTTGAGTGCTGGCCGCGTTTCAGTGATGTGACACAGGGAGATTCGCAGCAGTTTCCGGGCTGGCCGGTGACGGTGCGGATGGAGGACAACGATGGTCGGGCGGTGCAGGGGCATTTGCCTGAGCTGCGTTTGCGGAACGTGGACAGTGCCGTGGTGCAGGTGATTGACGAGTCGACCGGGGAAGTTCTGTACACGCAGCGTCGTGCGGGTCCGTCATTTCGGCTGCCGGTTTATGGTGCGGGGCCTTATGGTCTGCGGGTGGGGCGTGACGTGCCGGGGCAGACGCAGTTTTCGGGGCTGCGTCCGGGCGACACGGCGGGGACGCTGGAGGTGGAATTGTAAGAACTGACGGGGGGCTCTGTCAGTCTCTTTTATGATCTTCGGAACTTTCTGAACTTCCTCAGCACACTCGCAGGATTTGTGGTATCTTCCAGGCAGCGGCGGTGTCCTCGTCGCTTCCGGCAAATGGCAACTGATGAAATTTGGCGGAAGTGGGGGAAATCGAAGGGTTGACAAAGGAAACCGCTGCTGGTTATTACACGCCGCAAATGCCGCTTCCCAGCATTTCAAACAGTCACCGGGTCAACATCATCAGAAGGCACCAGTCATGTTACTGACATTGAACACAGGCCGCTTTGCGGCGGAAGAAACGTGGATGTCCGTCGGCGTTGCCGGCCTGGACAGCATCGACACGGTGCTCAGCCCGCAGCTCCGCGGCGATGATGACGACGAAGATTTTGGCGAATCGTTTGACGATGAAGAGCTGGAAGACGAAGACGACGATTTCGATGACGAGGAAGAGGTTGACGAAGAATTTGACGACGAAGATGACTTCGAGGACGACGACTTCGAAGACGACGATGATGATGATTTCGATGATGACGACGAAGAGGAATTCGAAGGCGAAGACGACGAATTCTGAATCGAATCGTTGGGAAGGGTCGTGGCGTCCCACAGACTTTCGCAAAGGCACTTCAGCGATGAAGTGCCTTTTTTCCTGAAGTGATCACTGCTGAAGCTCAGGAGCACACTGCATGCAGGGTTTGTGGGAAGAGATTCAGGAAGCGCGTGAGTGGCTGAGTGCGCGCTGGGACGGGGCTCCGCGAGTGGGTCTGATTCTGGGCACGGGGCTGGGTGGACTGGCGCGGCAGATTCAGGTGCAGGCTGACTTTGCCTATTCGGATATCCCGCATTTTCCCCGCTCCACGGCACCGTCCCACGCCGGACGACTGCTCTGCGGAACTCTGGAAGGAGTTCCGCTGATGGCGATGGAAGGTCGCTTTCATTATTACGAAGGCTATTCGCTGCGGCAGGTGACATTTCCGGTACGAGTGATGCGGGCGCTGGGGGCCGGCACACTGCTGCTGACCAGTGCCGTGGGTGGAATGAATCCGCAGTATCGTCTGGCGGACATCGCGATTCTGGACGATCACATCAATCTGATGCCCGACAATCCGCTCCGCGGCATCAACGATGACCGGCTGGGCCCGCGGTTTCCGGATATGAGTCAGCCTTACCGCAGAACTCTGGTGGAAGCAGCCAGTGAGACGGCCCTGCAGCTGGGCATTGCCGCACATCGATCGGTGCTGGTGGCCGTCCCCGGCCCCAACCTTGAGACGCGTGCGGAGTACCGGATGCTGCGGCTGGTCGGAGCTGACGTGGTCGGGATGAGTACGGTGCCGGAATGCATTGCCGCGCTGCATGGCGGCATGCAGGTGGCGGCGTTCTCGGTCGTCACCGATATGTGCCTGCCGGATGCTCTGGAGCCGGCAGAGATTGAACGGATTATTGCCGTCGCCAATGAGGGCGGTCAGAAACTGGAACGGCTGCTGCTGGCACTGTTCCGCAATTACTCCAGCCTGTTCTGAATCAATCGCAATCGCTCAAGGACTCAGGAAACCCTGTCATGCAGAGACCTCACGGACATTCAGCACCGCTGCCGGAACCCACAGTGCGTCTGACGGAAGGCTGGCACTGCCTGCACATGTATTATCAGGTTGATCAGCAGGCGCTGTGCAGTCTGGATCCTGCGGATGTGGCGCATGGTCGTGCCGAGGTGACTGCCATTCTGGACCCGGCCGCCGCTGATGCTCCAGCCCGCCTCCAGACCTCCGTCGTTTCCGGGCACAAAGCTGACCTCGGCCTGATGATGATGGATCCGGATCCGCTGAAAATCGACGCTGTCACTCAGAAGCTGCGGGCCAGCCGACTGGGGACTGTGCTGCGTCCGGCATGGTCTTTCGTCTCGATCACGGAAGTCAGCGAATATGTGCCGACGGTGGAACAATACGCGGATCGCCTGCGTCGGGAAGGCACAACCCCCGATGATCCCGCTTTCCAGGCCAAGCTGAACGCCTATCAGCAGCGTCTGCCGGCGATGAATCAGCAGCGGTTGTATCCGGACATTCCGCCTTATCCCTGTGTCACGTTCTATCCCATGAACAAGATCCGGCATCCGCAGGCGAACTGGTATACAGAGCCTTTCAGCGTGCGCAGTGAGCTGATGGCGGAACACGCCACCTCCGGAATTCGCTTTGCTGGAAAAGTTTCACAGTTGATCACAGCATCGACCGGCTTTGATGACTGGGAGTGGGGTGTGACGCTGTGGAGCCGTTCGCCGGAACACATCAAGGACATTGTGTATTCGATGCGGTTTGACCGGGCCTCGGCCAGGTACGCGGAATTCGGCCCCTTCTACATCGGTTACGTGATGAGTGCGGCCGAGGCATTGACGCATCTGCGACTGACCTGCGAACGACGGGGCGGTTGGTGGCGACGCTGAAAATGGCAGCGGCAGTTTCTGCCGCTCTGGTCCCAGTGATCGCTCGAACAGGCCGTCTGCGATTCTTTTCTGAAACTTCAATAAACTTTCTGAATTTTCTCCTGATTGCAGCCGATACGACCGATGTGCCGTCAAAGTCGGTGCAGACGTTAAAGCCGATCGGTCGGTCAGGAGCAACAGAGTGAACAGCCCAGCGAAGTTTCCCAGCGTGATTCGAATTCTGCCGGCTGCCAGCCTTGCGGTGCTGCTGACGGCTCCGGCGGGCTTTGCCGGCGACGGCATTCGTGGCATGCTGCCATGGGGTGGAAAAAAGGACTATCAGCCGCTGGAAACGCGGCAGGCTGCCGACAAGGCGAGTGACGACGAATCCGAAGAGACGGCGCCTGCAGCCGCGCGGTCTGCAGCCAAAACGGCAGCCCCTGCTGCCGGCAGTCCTGCTGCGGCCAAACGCAGTTCGTGGTCACCTTTTGGACGCGATGAGAACAATCGGGAAGACGCGGCGGCACCGCCAGCGAAGACCGAAGCGAAGCCCGGTCTGTTTCGCAATCCGTTCCGGCGAAATGCCGCAAAACCGGTTGATCCGTTTGTGGAAAACGCGGCCACGGACTCTGCCGAAGACCCGGAAAACGAGACTGAGCAGGACGACACCAGCGCAAAAACGGTCAAACAGAGCACTGCAAAGACGGCTCGGTCGGCGGGCGGGCAACCGCCGGTTGCCAGTGCCGGGAAGGTGCAGCGATCGTCCGGTGGTCGCACGGTCGCTGCGACCCCGACTCATGCTGAGGTCGCGGCTGACCTGGATGTTGAGTCCGACTTTGCCGCGGCAGAGAGTCTGAATGCTGACGCTGATGCTGACGCTGATGCAACTGCTGATGCACTGCTGAAGCGGATGGAAACGGGTGCGGCGGTCAATTCCGTGCGTCGGACGACTCGCTCTGCCGCCGTCACCGCCGATCGTGCTCGAAATGCTGTGGATCGTTCTGTGAATTCTGTGGCTGAGTTGGGTAGTGAGCTGGTGGAGGAAGAGCTGGCCGTGGGGACCGCGGCTGAACCACTGATTCGTCGCAGCAACTCGCCCCGCCAGATCACTCGCACCGCCGCCGCCGTTGAAGAACAGAAGCTGCAGGAACTGGACGCTTTGATTTCCGGCAGCACCGCGCGGGCTGCGAGGTCGGCCTCGAGGGTCACCTCTGCCGCGCTGCAGAAATCGGAAACGGCTGCGGGAAAAGTGCAGGCCACCAAATCTGCCGTGCAGCGCGCCGCCAGGACTCAGGAAGATTCGGCTTTGCGGGAGTTTGATGAGCTGACGGGTCGAGTGGCCGAAACCGATCAGGTGGCTCGCAGTGCAGTCCGCCGCAGCGTCCAGCGCGCTGCAGAACTGACGGAGGATCCTGAGTTTTCTCTGGAAGAGCCGGTGCAGGACGCAGAGCCGATGGCAGACAGCGAGCCGATGGCAGACATGGAACCGATGGATGACGTGGAACCGATGGATGACGTGGAACCGATGGATGACGTGGAACCCACGGCAGACATGGAATCCATGGCCGACATGGAGCTCATGGAAGACAGCGATCCGGCAGCCGGCGACGAATCTGCTGAGTCGTTGGAATTGATGGAGGAGGAGCGAACTCCGCGCGTGCAGTCGCGAACGCGCCGGGCTGCGGATTCAGCGGTGGCCCCTGCGGCAGTCAGGACAAAGTCTCCGGGAGCGGGTTTCGAGTGGCAGTCCGGATCGAAGGCCGTGTCCGGATCGAGGGCAGTTCCGGGTGAGTCAGGGGCCCGGCGGACGGTGACTCGTCCCGCCACTTTGACTCGCGAAGTAGCCGAGCCGGCCGGGGATCTGGAGCAGGTGGAGGAGTGGCTGAGCAGTCCTGTATCGGCACCGGTTTCGCCGAAGTCGCAGCAGCGTCCGATTCGTCGTTCATCCTGGTCGGATCCATTTGTTCAGGCCGACGACGCAGACGGAGCCGACTCAGGCGAAGGTTCCAGTGCTGAAGGTGCGGAAGACATGCAGTTGGATGAGTCTTTTGCGCCGGTGAGTGAGACGCTGGAGTTGCCGGAGCCACCGGAAACCGGGGCGGGTCTGGCCCCGCCTGTGGGTGTTGTGGAGGGATCGGCTCAGCCCGGAGCTCCGCAGTCTGTGTTTTCGCGTCTGTCGCCGGTGAGCTGGGTGATACTGTCCGTCGGTACAGTTTGCATTCTCGCCCTGTTGTTTTTTCCCTCCCGGCGTAAAGCTGGTACGAGTGGTACAGCCGTCATTCCTGCCTGAATGCGAAAGCGGTTTTCGGAAAATCTTCGCCTCATCGTTTTTTTCGAGCTAACCTGCAGAGTGGAATTTGATCCAGGGGTCTGACGGCGGGTGCCGTACGTCTCTGGGCGGGCTGCAGCAATTCTCCGGATGGATCATCCGGAAGGCAGAAAACGACAGTGGAGTGATTCATGAGTACGGACCCCTGGAGTCGTCCATCGGCCGACGATCTGCGCCGGATTCAGGAGACATTTGATCGGGATGTGGGCCCGAACGTGCGTGCTGCGGAGCGGCTGGAGTTGTCAGTTCCGGCAGAGATCCGCACGAAGCGGGGCAACACGATCGAAGCGATTACTCGCGAGATCAGCCGCAACGGTATCGGGCTGCTGCATCGTGGTGCCATCAACATGGAGGAGGTCTATGTGAAGATGGCCAGCGAAACTCGGGATTTTTACTATCGGGTGCAGATTGAGTGGTGCATGCCGAGTGACAACGGGATGTTTCTCAGTGGTGGCCGTTTCCTGCCAGTGCAGGACCAGTCGAAGTGATTCCGGTCTGAGAAAGTCGCCGGAAAATTCTGCTCAGTTCGGCAGGAAATCTGTCGCAGTGCGGTTACACTACGGGGCCATTCCCCGCCCACCGCGACTTTTGACGGACCATTGCAGACATGACCGCCCGGCAGGACTTTCGCCAGATTGAGCGTATTCCCTGTTTGATTCTGGCCAATTCCCGCGAGGGATCGCGGCAGGTTGCCGCTGAAATTGCCGGGTTGATCCGTATCCGGCAGGCCGAGGGTCGTCAGTGTGTGCTGGGGCTGGCCACCGGATCGACTCCGACGGGCATCTACGCCGAGCTGGTGCGTTTGCATCGCGAAGAGGGTCTGTCGTTTCGCAACGTGATCACGTTCAATCTGGACGAATACTATCCGATGCAACCAGAGGACGTGCAGAGTTACGTCCGGTTCATGCGTGAGCATCTGTTTGATCACATTGACATTCCGGCGGGCTGCTGGAACGTGCCGGACGGCACCGTGGCTCCAGAGCGGATCAACGACTACTGTCGCGATTACGAGGCCCGAATTGCGGCGGCGGGTGGCATTGACATTCAGATTCTGGGCATTGGTCGAACTGGCCATATCGGGTTCAACGAGCCGGGGTCAGATCTGACCAGTCGCACTCGCATGATCACCCTCGATTCAGTCACCCGCGTGGATGCGGCGGCCGATTTTTTTGGAACGGAAAACGTACCGCGGCGTGCCATCACAATGGGTGTGGGTACGATCCTTGAAGCGCGGCGGATTTTCATTCTGGCATTTGGTGAAAACAAAGCCACGATCGTCGCCCGCACGGTTGAAGGTGATACGACTCCGACCATCCCCGCGACCTACCTGCAGAAGCATTCACAGACGCAGTTTCTGATTGATGCGGCCGCGGCCGCCAATCTGACTCGTGTCCGTCTGCCGTGGCTGGTGGGTGATGTCGCGTGGGATCCGCAGTTGATTCGTCGGGCCGTCATCTGGCTGTCTGAAAAATCCGGCAAGGCTCTGCTGAAGCTGACGGATTCCGACTACAACGAGGGTGGTCTGCAGGACCTGCTGGCAGATCACGGGTCTGCCTATGAGATCAACCTGAAGGTGTTTCGGCATCTGCAGAGCACAATCATTGGCTGGCCGGGTGGCAAGCCTGCGGAAAAGAAAACGGTGGGTGACAGACCGCAGCCCTTCGATCACATTTTCCCGAAACGAGTGCTGTGTTTTTCACCGCACCCGGATGACGACGTGATCTCGATGGGCGGAACTCTGATTCGCCTGGCGGATCAGGGGCATCAGGTGCATGTGGCGTATCAGACATCGGGCAACATTGCGGTGTTCGACGACGATGCGCTGCGATTTTCGGAATTTGTCACCGATTATTGCGCGGCGTTCGGACTGATTTCTCCGCAGATCCGTGAGCTTGAGGATCATGTGGAAGAGTTTCTGCGGCGGAAGCAGGCGGGGCAGGTGGACAGTCCGCAGGTGCAGATGATCAAGGGGCTGATTCGTCAGGGCGAAGCTGTCGCGGGAGCTCGTTGCTGCGGGATTCCTCGCGATCGCCTGCACTTCCTGAACATGCCGTTCTACGAGACGGGTGGTGTCAAGAAGAAGCCACTGGGTGATGCCGACATCCAGATCATTGTGGATCTGCTGCGCACGCTGAAGCCGCATCAGATTTACGCGGCTGGTGACCTGACCGACCCCCATGGAACACACCGCGTCTGCCTGAAGGCGATCTTCCGTGCCTGCGCACTGTGTAAGGATGACGAGTGGTATCGGGACTGCGAAATCTGGCTGTATCGCGGTGCGTGGCAGGAGTGGCCTGTGCATCAGATTGAGATGGCTGTCCCGCTCAGTCCTCAGGAAGTGCGGCAGAAGCGCGATGCCATCTTCAAGCATCAGTCGCAGAAGGACCGGGCTCTGTTTCCCGGATCAGATGCGCGGGAATTCTGGCAGCGGGCTGAAGAACGCAACGCAGCCACAGCGGCGCGTTACGACAAGCTGGGCCTGGCGGAATACCAGGCGATCGAGGGCTTTGTGCGGTGGGATCGCAGCTGGGGCCTGAATGACTAACGGCGTTCAGGGGGCCTTCGGATCGGCTTCCTGACTGCCGACCGTGGTGGTGTCACGCCGCACCGGCAGGAACAGTCGCACGATGGTTTTTGAGGGGATGCCGGCCGATACAGTGCTGTCGTTCAGTTGCACGGTGTTCAGTTCGGCATCGGCCCAGCCAATCAGCATGGCACCGTTCAGATCCACCATATCACTGACTTCATCGCGTCGCAGGCTGTCGTTCTGCAGCTTGACAAACAACTGTCCGCCGGCAGATTGATACAGTGACGTCATCAGCAGAATGTCCAGTGGATTGCGGATGGCCACGTCCCACGGGCGTGAGATCTGCGAGCTGGAAGACTTGTTGATGTCTCGCACCGCATTCGGGTTTTCCACCAGTCGGACTCCGCGCAGAAAATCCCGCAGTTCTGCGATCCGCACATTACCACGACGGCGGGACCACGGGACTGCGGGCTGCAGGATGCGTTCGGCGTCGGTGGCCTTGTCGGATGGCACGTAGGCTCGATTGCCGCAGAACACCGCCCAGTCCCGAATGGCGAACGGCAGGTGATGCTGAAACTCGCCTTCCAGCAGGTCGCTGGAGGGCAGCGTCAACTGCGAATCCAGCAGGGCTTGACTCGGGGCTTCAGTGCGGCTGTCGGACAGCAGGCTGCTGGAACCCCCGGCCAGCAGTGGCATGGCCTTGAACAGGGATGGCTGCAGGTCTGAGCGACGGCTGATCGACTGCCCCAGACCTGCTCCCCCCGGCCGATACATGCCCCCGTAGATATCTTCCGCCCGACCACTCCAGTTGACCACGGTTTCGGCGTCCCCCGGCAGCATGCCTGTCAGCGTTTCAGTGGGTTGCAGTCGGACTGTGGCGTACTGAGTGTCTGCGGTGGAGAGGCTGGCCCACGTGCGGACTCGCAGCGACTGTCCGCGATGATCCCGTGTGGCATCCAGCAGACTGACGGTGCGGGACACATTCGGAGTTGCTGAGGGAGCGGCAGCGGCGGCTACCAGCAGACAGGCACTGCCGATGATCAGCGGAAAAGTGGCCCACGTCAGTCGGGGTGACTTCAGCGTGCGGACCACCAGAAACCAGTCCAGCGGACCGATCAGCGCCAGCAGTGCCACAATCAGCAGCATGGCGTCCCATGTGGACCAGCGTTGTTCCGGAGGCACAGCGTCGACGGCAGCAGCCAGCTGCGTGGACAGGTCCGTGATGCCGACGGATGAGATTCGTGAACCGCGCTGGGCTCGTTCGGCAGAGCCTTCATCCCGACCAAACAGCAGCATATCCATGAACTGTGGCAGTGACAGCCATTTGTCCATGGGGCGAGCATTCACGTCGACGGCCAGCATCGTGATCACTCCGGCACCCACCACGGCACGGGAAATCACCGGCTCATTCAGTGCCTGTGCAACAATCCGCGGCTGTCGCGAAGGTATCCGCAGGCAGGTGACCGGGTTGCGATTGGTCTGCAGAGCTGTTGCACCCAGAAGAAAGTTCTGCACGGCCGTCAGATCCAGCGTTTCGTACACGCTGTTGTCAGCCGGAATCTCAAAGATCGGCTGCAGCCATTGACCCAGCGGTGACTGCAGCAGTTGGGGCGCCTGTGCACCGCAACTGATCACCAGGTGCCCACCACTCAGCACCCAGCTGCGGATCGCCGCGGCCTGGGATTCCGACATGGTGTAGTCCGCGGCCAGCACCAGCACTTCCATGCTGTCCAGCGCGCGGACGGTGTCCGGCAGCTGCTGTGCCTGCGGAATGCTCAGCAGCAGCAGTGGCTGTCGGCCACCCGCCGATAAACGCTCCGCTGCCAAAGCCTCGAGCCCGGCCACGGGACCCACAGCCAGCACGGGAATCGGCTGGTGTCGGTGCAGCAGTAGCTGGTTACTGACAGCCGGAAGCGGGGCGGTGGCTGGCGTCAACGAGCCCTCGCGACATTCGATCGCATGGCTCCAGTGAGTCCCACCGGCCTCATCCTGCAGCAGCAGTTGGACCCGGCCGTCCAGACGACCGGTACTGAACACCACCTGTGCAGCGGCAGAGCCGGCGGAGTCGGAACTGAGCTGGGCCACCGCGCTTTCACAGACGTCACCGCGAGCATCCGGGGCCTGCACTGTCAGGCGGAAACTGGTGCCGGGAGTCAACCCCTGCAGCTTCAGTCGCAGTGGCAACCACGCTCCCACTCGCCCCTCACCGGCGAACCCCACCTGCAGTTCGGTTGCGGTGGGGTTCTGGGCCACCGCAGCGGGGACTGCCGTCAGTAAAACAGCCCAGCAGCCCACGGCAAGGTTCAGCAGGCAGCGCAGCGAACCGAAGGCCAGAGACTGAACTTTTAAACAGTGCACAATGTGAGACTGAGCCATAGAGACGCCGGGGGGAAGGGGGCGAAGACTTGCAGCGGACGATCCGGGCCATCGGCCTGAGGCGGCAGAACGGTTGCGGAGCTATTCGCTGTTTTCGGCAGGAATCCCTCAGAAATCGGGGTCTGCACAGGCAAATACGCTGAACGCGCTGGAAATACGGGACAAAAAACGGGGTGAATTCCTGAGCACTGTCTTTGTGATTTCCGGCGAATCCGACAACAAAACTGTTCGGCTGCAGGAAAAGGTTTGTAATTTGCGTCTGATTGTGGCAAATTTCGGTGTTGAACAGCGGGGAAAGGTCGATTTGCATAGATTTCCCTGCACCAGCCCTGCTGACCGCGCGGTCAGTTGAATTTTCTGTTCCCGATGGAGGCCAACCATTAAACGAACTCGTCCGACACCGGCTCCTCAGTCGAATCTGCCCCGAATGAACGAGCGAATCCGGATTTCCCCGATTCGCGTGGTCAGTGCGACTGGGGAAATGCTGGGGGAAATGGATACCGCGATTGCTCTGCGCATGGCTCAGGACGATGGCCTGGACCTGGTGGAAGTCAGCCCTGATGCGCGACCGCCTGTCTGCCGAATCATGAACTACGGCAAGGTGCTGTATGAACGCACGAAAAAATCGGGCGGTCCCAAGCAGCACAAGACTCAACTGAAGCAGCTGCGTCTGCGAGCGAAGACGGGGCAGCACGACATTGAGGTAAAGGTCCGTCAGGCCCGCGATTTCCTGTCTCGCAAGGACAAAGTGAAGATCAATGTGATGTTCAAGGGCCGTGAAAACGCGCATCATGAACGAGGCATGGAAATGCTGCAGGAAATCGTGAAGATGCTCGAAGATGTTGCCTCGGTCGAACAGCAGCCTAAAATGGAAAACGGCAAGACGGCTTCCGTCCTGCTCACTCCGCTCAAACATTAAGTCGGCATGGCCGGGTAAGACATCAGTTCAGGGCCTTCAGCAGTTGACGTTCAGGATCGCCGGTTCACTGCTGAATGGCCTGTTTGTCAAATCAGATTTCGGCTGTCGTGGGAGACACCCAAATGGCTCAAACTGCAATGACTCGATCTTCCTGGCTGGCTACGGTCTGTGGCCTTGCTGCTGCTGGCTGTATGGAGGCCGGCCAGGCTGTGCTGCCGCCGGTACTGGCTGCCGATGAACCGACTGGCGGGGCCACGAGGCCGAAACCACCTGCTGATGCTGCATCCGCTGACGAGGCGGAAAAGGCATCCCAGCAGGAATCCGCCAAAGCCGCTGCAAAGAAGTCAAAGGGCAAAGCCGTGACTGAAGACACCCCGGACGCTCCTGCAGAGTACAACAAGCTCAGTGAATTCGAATCGTGGGTGATCCTGCGTAAGGGGACTGAGCGTGCCTTTACGGGTGAATACACGGATTTGAAGGACCCTGGCACCTACATCTGTCGCCGCTGTAATGCTCCGCTGTACGAAGCCAAAACCAAGTTTGAAAGTCATTGTGGCTGGCCCAGCTTTGACGACGAGATCAAAGGGGCGGTGAAGAAGTCGCGTGACGCCGATGGCTACCGCATTGAGATCACCTGCGAAAACTGTGGCGGGCACCTCGGCCATGTTTTCTACGGCGAAGGCATGACCGCCAAAAATACTCGCCACTGCGTCAATTCAGTATCGATGAAGTTCGTACCGGAAGGCGAAAAGATGCCTGCCGTCGTGAAGAAGAAATCCCGCTCGCGATCCGCCGCAAAGAAAGAATCCGAGACCCCGAACGAAAAATAATCCGGTCTCCCCCCCCAACCAGGATCGTCCCCCCGCACTGACCACTGACCACTGAAAACTGAAAA
>Ga0078894_10002536_pt1 | contig 13822 bp, 5 predicted proteins | sample LauGreSu1BDMLBSD_2_FD_67506 | JGI IMG/M metagenome (GOLD analysis project Ga0078894, IMG submission 67506) | Freshwater lake microbial communities from Lake Michigan, USA - Su13.BD.MLB.SD (version 4) (version 4) | ecosystem: Environmental > Aquatic > Freshwater > Lake | place: Lake Michigan, USA...
AATTCAGCCGCAGGTTCCCCTACAACAACCTTGTTACGACTTCACACCAGTTACCAACCCCACTTTTATTTAAATTTCAAATTATAAACAATAAGGTTTATAATCAAAATAAAAATTTCCAATTTGATCAATTCCCAGCGTGTGACGGGCAGTGTGTACAAGACTTGATAGCAAATTCACCGAAACATAACTTTTTTTCGATTACTTGCGATTCCAACTTCATGATTTCGAGTTTCAGAAATCAATCCGAACTAAAAAACTATTTCAAGATTTGAAAAAATACATCTTATTGTTAGTTTTATTGTAGTACATCTATAGCCCAATTCATAAAGACCATGAGGACTTGACGTTATCCCTTACTTCCTTTAAAAAAACATCTTTGTTGAAATACATTAAACAAAAAATTTAAAAATTAACAACAAACAAGGGTTTCGCTCGTATTTTGGACTTAACCTAACATCTTGCGATACGAGCTGACGACAGCCGTGCAATCCTGTTCTTTTTTCAATAACAAAAAGAATACGAGAATTGGTAAGATTTGCGTGTACAATCGAATTAAATAACATACTCCACCGCTTGCGAAAGTCCCCGTCAATTCCTTTGAATTTTAATCTTGCGACCGTACTCTCCAGGCGGAATATTTAACGCGTTAGCTGTAACACTAAAATTATTTAGCATTTAATATTCATCGTTTACTGTATGGACTACCAGGGTGTCTAATCCTGTTTGATCCCCATACCTTCGTGCCTCAATGTCAGTATAAAACAAAAAGTTGCCTTCGCCTACTGGCGTTCCTATCGGAATCGAAAGATTTCACCCTTACACCGACAATTCCACCAATCCCTTTTATACTCAAGTTTAAATTGAATAAACTCTTTTCATTTTTTAATAAATGAAATTTTAGTCTATTTCGATAATAAACAATCTACGCACCCTTTACGCCTAATCATTGTGAATAACGCTTGCCCCCTCTGTATTACCGCGGCTGCTGGCACAGAGTTTTGCCGGGACTTCTTACTTCAAATATTGTCATTATCTTATTTGACGAAATAACTTTACAACCTGAAAGCCTTCTTCATTCACGAAATATTGCTGGATCAGACTTTCGTCCATTGTCCAAAATTCCCCACTGCTGCCTTATAAAAGTTTGAGCCTTGTCTCAGTCTCAATGTGGCTGTTCAATCATTAAAAACAGCTAGAGATCCTCAGCTTGGTAAGCCATTACCTCACCAACAACCTAATCCCACTTAAGCCTTTCTTTTTACGACACAGTCTTTAAAAAGTATTTAACTTTATAAAAAGAAAAGTTCTTTAGTACTACGCACCCGTGTGCCAAGCTTTTAAACTTTAAACTTGCATGTGTTAAGCATATTTCTAGCGTTCATTCTGAGCCAGGATCCGACCCTAAATTACATAAACTAATACTAACTTTAGTATGATAGTGGGCTTAGATAGAATTGAACTATCGACTTTGCACTTATCAAATGCACACTCTACCACTGAGTTATAAGCCCATAAATAAATAATAACTATCAATATTTAAAAAAACATAAAAATTCAAGAAAAAGATAAGATAAATTACTTTCTAAATTTATATCATGTTGATTTCAAAAAAATCAATATGAATATTTAGTTAATATATCAAGCGGAACCCCCACAAGTTGACCAACAAAAAAAACAAAACGAAAATATACAAAATGTTCAAAACTTCCATGTCAATACTCAAAACGTAATGTGTCAACAAAACTTAAAGTTTCAACACTTCTATCAAAAAAATTATTTTCAAAACACAAAAAATCATTATATAAAAAAGAATCTAAACGTTTAATATTAAAATCATAGCGTAAAAAACAATCTAAAGATCCTTCCGATAACTGCTGAAAATCTATATTTAAAGTTTCAATAGTATCACTATCCATTGGATAATTATGTTTTGTCATTTGCTCTCATTCTGTATTTATATCACCAATAAAATTCAAAACAAATTTTTTTTCTTCATTAAAAGTTAAGGATAAATTATGTTTTGGTAATAATTTTAAATGACGATAATTTAAATACTCTTCTTTAAATAACTCTTCTTTAAATTTATCCCATAGATTTGTACTTTTTACAGGGCCTACAGGAAATTCAGAAAAATTAGCACTTTCATATAATTTTAAACTTTTTAAAAAAGTTGATTTAGATAAAAAATCAGGCTTTTCTAACAACGTAAAAAAAAAAGGTAAATGACAATGTTTTGTATAATGTTCGGCAATTAACTGATTCATTCATGTACGTAAAAAAGAATAACGATCTCAAACTACATTAACCGGATGTTCATATTGACTATCAGACGCATTAGAAAAATATTTGTATCATTGTTCTTTTGTTAACAAACGAAGATCAAGTTGCTCACCTAATGGTTCAGAAGGATGTGGTGCTGGATCTGTTATTGGTTGATTAATATAATAATGAGGTCACGGTCTAGAATTTTGTGTATGTCAATAAACAGCATACCCATATCACCGATCAAGAAAACGATCTCAATCATCTTTTAAATCATAAATAGGAACTAATTCAGGTCTATTTCATATTTTTGAATAAAATCGACGAAAATATCATTTTGTTGTAAGAGTTTCTTTATGTGCTTCTAAAAAAAAAGGTTTATATTTATTAAAATTAAAATAATCCATAAAATTTAAAGAAAACATTTTAGAATTTATATATCAAGGAGTTGTATAATTATCTATACAATGCTTTAAAGGCAAAACATCATGAATTAAACTACCTTTATGAAAAGTATTTCAGTCATATATGTAATCAAGCTCTTCTGACATCGAATCCTCTATATCCTCATCTAATTCAGATTCTTCTACATCATCAACATATTCTACTTCATCAAAACCATAAACCTCACCAGCTCATTCTTGACCCACGGTAAGAATATCCCAATCGACACCCGCATCCTCCATTGTAAACTCTTCACCATCTTCTTCTTCAACATCCTCATCATCTTCTTCATCGTCTCACGGATCATCATCTAATACCGCATCATTATATGGAACATTTTCAAAAATATAAACATCTTCTGGAAGAAAATGTTCAGCAAAATAATGATCCAAATTTAAACCAAAACCCTGTTCTTTGGGGTTATGAAAATAAGGATATTCTGTATCATCTAAAATTATAGAATAAGGCTGATATATATTTTCCCCAGAAAAATACTGATTAAATATACCTAAAGTATCCGCAAAATACGTATTAAAAGAATTATGATTTGGTAAAATTAAACAAGGATATTCACTTCCAATATAATTTCAGCCATAATTTATATCATTTAAACTACACAATCTTCAAAATCACGTGATTGAAACTCAACCATTTTCATCTAAAGGAATAGGGTAACCATGTCACGCTACCGTTGGAAATACTTCAGGTAAAAAATAAGTAGCTGGACCAGGAAAATAGTGAACAAAAGGTTCTTGCAGCGTTTCCAAATAAGGATCATGCAAAAAAATATCATCTGGATCTTCCCAATCAACTTCATATGGTTCTAAATCTTCACTGTCATCTCAAAAACCCGCATATTCAAAATAAGAAGAACCAAAACTATTTAAATCACCATCGATTCCAATATGAGGTCACATAGAACCATAACGTGGATCATGATCCATAAATCAATCTAACAAGTCACCATCTGCATCATAATCAGTTATATCATCTACATATCATGGCATATCTTCAAAATCTAAACCAACTTTATATGCTGCAAAATTTGACATCACGAAAAAATGATCGCGATAACGTACTGCCCCTTTTTTATCTGCTAAAGGTAAATAATAACTGTTAAATATAGAATCATCAAACTCTTCATCATCTCAAAAAACCGGAGTTGTTGAAGAATCCTCACAATCCAAAAAAAATGGAGGATCCTGTACAAAAGAAGTATCTACCACGTTTACATGAAAAGTACCTTCCTCATCACAATCAAAACCAGCCGTTCATAAAGCTGCTAATGTCAATCAATCGACGTCTTTAAAACTTATAGAATTAGAAAAAAATTCGTTTAATAATTCTTGCTCATACCAGCCGATTACATATTCTTCTAAATAAACATCAACATCATAAAACTCAGGAGAATCAACATCATCATCCTTGTATTCTTGATTATTAGTCATAGTAAAAGTAACATCTTCATATGTACTACCATCAGGATGTCTTGAAGGCTCATCATATAAATTCGTAGTAACTTCTTCCTCATCAAATGTTCACATATCGCTTGTAACTAAACGCAAATAGGGTTCAACAAAAATAAAACGAGATCATTCTTGAGGCTCACAAGGATATAAATCATTAAAATTTCAATTAAAATAAGATTCATTATAAACTAAAAACGGAAAAATTGCTTCTTCATCTTCCCAATTAGGTCAAACCTCAGATCATGTTTCACCTAATTCTGGATAAATAACATCACAATCTTCATACATTAAACGATTCCTGTCTGCCATATCATATAAGAACGCTGGATTTAACATATAATTATCTCACTGCTCTACAAACAAGTCAAAATAAAATTCTTGTGCTTGTATTGTATATGTACGTTCCTCTAAAAAAGGATTAGTATAAATTGGATTATACAGTTCTCCAGAGAAAATAAAACAAGCATTAATAAAAGACTCCGCTTTGTCATACATTTGTTTTTTAGAAAACAAATAAATTGTATTATAAGACTCTAAATAAAAAGTTCAATGAGATTGGACATTAACATGTCCAAAAAAATCCTCAAAATATAAAGGTACAACAGCTTGATCAATAATACGATCAAAAAGATCACGTTTAACCCAAAAATGAGATAAATCTGGATGTCATTCGCACCAATCAAAATCGAATTCCCCTAAAAAATTTTCAAAAGATGGATACAATTTTGAATAATCTTGATAATAAAAAAAATTATCAGCTATTAATTTTGAATAAATTACATCAATATTAAAACCAAAGAAATTATATTTTTCTAATTCAAAAAAATTTAAATGCCCATCAAAATTTTCAAAAGGATCTTTATATTCAAAATAAGAATAATTTCATAAAAATGAAGAAGATATCGACGTATTTCCAAAAGAAGGAATTTGTAAATAATCTTGATAATAATACAATGCTGGATAAAATAACGAATGAGCATAACTATTTTTAAAAGTAGAGCACCAATAAGAATTTTCAATTAATGTTTCAGGTAAAACAAAATTTAAACTAGGTAATTTTAAAAAAAAAGGGTATAATACTTTTTGTGTAAAATATAAATTGACCGAATCAAAAGTTAAACCATATAATATATATTTTATACTATCTGCCCCTAAAAAAGAATTTATTGTTTTCCAAAACTTATTTAAAAAGGTAAAATTTGCCGTATTAAAAGAATAAGATTGTGGAAGAAAACCAGGAAATTCAGGTTTATTATCGAAATAATACTCATCATCATAATAAAGTGGTCAACGCACATTTTCACCAACATCTTTATGTAAATCCATTAATTGCAATATAGCATCATCAAAATCATATGCTAAATACCAATCTGCATTAGTAAGAGAAGACATGAGATTTGATTGGTTTTTTGTAAATAACGAATATTTATTTTTTACAAAACCAAAGTTATCATCATGCAAATCCTGTAACATATTATAGTCAAAAGTTAAATCGGGAAAAGAAACATAATGAGTGCGTTCATATCAAGCAAAATCAACATTTAACGTCTGCAAACTAAACATATAAAAGTCTAAACTATTACCAATAGAAGAAAACATATATTTACCTAAAAGTCCACCATATTTTGATTGCAGTAAGTCTAAATAAGTCTGTGTAAAAAGATAAACTTTTAGTTGCTCTTTTATAGAATTCATTGTACTTATTAAAGGTAATCCATATAATTTTCTATCAAATGGAACTAAAGCCGATCAGTCCAAAGAGATAGGCATAGATCCTTCTTTTTTTAATAAAGAATGAACGTCTCACATGTTTGGTAATGAAAAACTCTCAACATAATCCTGTCTAACATGAGACGGAAGTACGTTATCAAAAAATTCTCCACCATATTTTGATGGAACTACTACCTCCGTCTGTAGTTCTAAAAACAATTCATTAACTTCTTCATCATAAAAAATTTTAGAAAAAAAGTTATTTTCATCTTCCTCAATAACCAAAGAGTGATAACAATTTTCAAAATAAGTTATCTGAAAGTATTTAGATTGCGGATTTAAAAACGTATATAAGTGTCCAAAATGTGTTCATTTTGGAGCAAAAGCATAAGGAGATATATGACCAGGCGATAATTTTAAATAATTTTCAATCTGTTTGTTGCTTTTTAAAAAATCAATAGTATATAATTCAAAAAAAAAATCCCCCATATGGTGAAATATCGGACTTTTCCTAATTCAAGGAACTGATATTTCCTCAGGTGCACCTCACGCTTGCATTGCTAATTGCTCGTAAAATGGAGGATAAGTAGCTTCTTTATCAACAGATTCCAACGTCGTTGTATGAAAATTTATCGAAGTTAAAGGCTGCACCAATATGCTATTTGTTGAAACAAAATATTTATCCTGCGCTGGCAGGATATCATGCTTTAAAAATCTATAACGTGTAAAATCTAATTGCTGTTTAATAAGTAATGGATTTTCATTCTCATAATAATAATTAGGTATTTCTGGCTTATAAAAAATTTTATCAACAAACGAATTAGATTCAGGCTCTAATAACAAATCATTTCAATAAAAATTAAAATAATATTGCTTATCATCGTCTGCACCCTCTGCTTCCCAAACATTAGTAAAAACATAATTACTAATTATTTCAGAAAACGAAAGGGATGCTCGTTTAAAAAATTCTGCAAACATCGATAAATCACCTCCATAAACTAAACGCAAATCATCAACATGCATTAAAAATCTTTGACTTTTTATAAAAGGAACTCCAAAAGGTTTTCCATAAATATAAACAGCACCAAGAAGACCAAAAGGAAAAAAAATTGCGACAAAAATATAATCCATATCTTGCTCAAAAGTAGTATATTCATTATACAAAGTAAAAAACACATAATTAAAATCATATGTTATTTCCTCCATTCTTTCAAGATACTGACGATTAACTTCTAAAAATTGATCAAAAAAAGTTTCGCGATGCTCTGCATTTTCAGATTTTTTCATAAGAACATGTAATGCACGACGATCCATCTCCATATTTAAAATAGCTTCTAGCCCAGATCCAATAAAAAATTCTTTTGGATTAATAGTATAATAAATACCAAAATAATCATCATACCATTTATATTTTTTTTTTAACTTAGGAACGAAATACACATCTAATCAACCTAAAAATACAAAAAAAATCGAAAGATATAAATACGAAAGCTCAGGTCAATGTCAATGTATTGGTACAAAAATACCATAATGACCCGAATATCAAAAGTTAACATAATAATAATATGCTTTATTCTCAATTAAACGAATTAAAGAATAAGTATCAGGATATATAAAACTATATCCATCAAAATAAAGTTTTTTGAATAAATCAAACAACGATGTAGATTGGAGTATAGCAAAATTTAATAAAATAGCAGAACTGTAATTAGAATATTGTTTAATTAAACTGTTTTTAAAAAAATTAAAATTTTGTTTTAATATTATTTTATTAGCGAATATCAAGTTGATACAATGTGAAATTTCAGTAATCTGACGGAACATTATATTGTGCAGTTGGTTTTTCTTCAAACGCAAGATAAACATTTATAAAAAAAATAATTAATGAAAATAAAGATAAGGTTGATCCAAAACTTGCTACAGCATTTCAAGGATAATAAGCATCCGGATAATCAGGAATTCTACGGGGCATTCCTGCCATTCCTAAGAAATGCATAGGAAAAAAAGTAACATTTACACCAATAAAAAAAACTCAAAAATGAATACGACCTAAAAATTCATCTAATTTACAAGCTGTAATTTTTGTGAATCAAAAATAAAAACCACCAAAAACCGCAAAAACAGCACCCATCGATAAAACATAATGAAAATGTGCAACAACATAATAAGTATCATGAAACATAATATCTAATGCAGCATTAGCTAAAATAACTCCAGTTAATCCACCAACGGTAAATAAAAATAAAAAACCAATAGCAAACAACATGGGTGTATCTAAAACTATAACACCGAATCACATAGTAGCAACTCAACTAAAAATTTTTATACCAGTTGGTACCGCAATAATCATAGTTGCTGCAGTAAAATAAGCACGTGTATCAACGTCTAACCCAACAGTATACATATGATGAGCTCAAACAATAAATCCTAAAAAACCAATAGTTAACATTGCATATACCATTCCTAAATAACCAAAAGTACCTTTATAAGAAAATTTAGAAACAATATGACTTACTATACCAAATGCAGGTAAAATTAAAATATAAACCTCAGGATGTCCAAAAAATCAAAACAAATGTTGATACAAGACTGGATCACCACCACCCGCCGGGTCAAAAAAAGTTGTATTGAAATTACGATCTGTCAATAACATAGTTATTGCACCAGCTAACACAGGTAATGACAATAATAATAATACAGCAGTAATTAATACAGATCATACGAATAAGGGTAAGCGATGAAAGGCTAATCCATTTGTTTGCATGTTAAAAATTGTTGTTATAAAATTAATTGCTCCAGCAATAGAAGAAGCACCTGCAATATGTAAACTTAATATTGCAAAATCTACCGAAGAACCAGCATGCGCTGGAATACTACTTAAAGGTGGATATACAGTTCAACCTGTTCCTGCCCCTTGATCAACAACCGCAGACAATAATAATAATGATAACGATGGCGGTAATAATCAAAAACTTAGATTGTTTAAACGAGGAAACGCCATGTCTGGAGCACCTAACATAATTGGAACAAATCAATTACCAAAACCTCCAATTAATATAGGCATAACCATAAAGAAAATCATAATAAAAGCATGCGCTGTAACGATAACATTGTATAATTGATGATTTCCTAACAACAGCTGATTACCAGGTGCAGCTAATTCCATTCTAATAACAACAGAAAGTACAGTCCCTATAACTCCAGCAAATGCACCAAATACTAAATATAATAAACCAATATCTTTGTGATTAGTAGAACAAAATCAACGTAAAAAAAAAGGACTATAATTACGTGCAAAAAGAACATCAGATAAATTTAAAGAATTGTAAACAAAAGTTGCCATTAACTTTCTTTTAAAAAAAAAAGAAATATAATTAGCTTGAGAAAAAAAAAAGTCTTTTAATGTATTAAAATAAAAAAAAAATAAAAATAATAAAAGAAATGCTGTAAAATAAATAATCATGGAAATATCCAGTTTGAAATTTATTTAAAAAAAAAGAACCACTTGTTAAGCCAGACGCAATTCCTGTAGGACCAAAATATTCAATTCAACCTTTTTCTAAAAGTTTATAATTAAAAGAATAAGAAAGTATATAACTAAAGCGAGATAAAAAAAAATTATAAAATGTATCAACATATCACTTCTTATTTAAAAAAGAATAAACTGAAAAAAAACTTGAATATTGTAATACAGAAAAAGCACTTTTTTTAAAAGATGACATATAAAGAAAATAAGAAAAAAAAAAAGATAAAACCAACAAAAGCAATGGTAAGATTTTAATAAAAAAATCAAAAGATACAAATGATACAAAATTAATGTTTAATTTTAAATTAACAAAAAAATCAAAAGAAAAATACCCTAAAAATATACTTAAAAAAGATAAAACAAGTAAGGGAAATAAAATAAATAAAGATGTTGCATGTATATTTTTATATGCATAAGAAGTTCCATTTGGTTTACCAAAAAAAACTAAAAACAACAGGCGAAAAGAATAAAAACTGGTAAAAAAAACGGAACAAATACCAAAAAAATAAGCAAATAATGCATTACCATTACCTATGCTTCATATTGTTTCTAAAATACTTTCTTTAGAATAGAATCCTGACAAAAAAGGAAAGCCTGCTAACGATAAACTTGCAATTAACATACAAAAAAAAGTTACAGGTAACTTGTATGCCAAACCACCCATTTTACGAATATCTTGTTCATCAGATAATGCATGTATTACAGAACCAGCACACAAAAATAATAAAGCTTTAAAAAATGCATGCATTGCTAAATGAAAAAAAGCAAATCCATACAAATCAAAACCACAGGCAGTTACCATATAACCCAATTGACTACATGTGGAATAAGCAATAACCTTTTTTATGTCATTTTGAACTAAAGCAACTGTAGCTGCAAAAAAAGTAGTTAATGTACCAATAAAAATAATAAAAGGTTTAACTTCTTCCGCAAAAAAAAAAAAATTAGAGAAACGCACCATTAAAAAAACACCAGCTGTAACCATAGTTGCTGCATGAATTAAAGCAGAAACAGGTGTAGGGCCCTCCATAGCATCAGGCAATCATGTATGAAGACCAAATTGAGCTGATTTCGCCATTACGCCTAAAAAAAAAAAAAAAGCAATAACCGAAATTAAATTAAAAGAATAACCAAAAATAAAATATTCAAAAAATAAAGCATTACTAAAAAAAAATACCAAATTACTATTTGAAGAATATAAAATAAAATCAGAAAATGAAACAGAACCAAAAACAGAAACAAGTAAAGCGATGCCAAACAATAAAAAATAATCTCCAAATTTATTAACTACCATTGCTTTTAATGCTGCTTTATTTGCTGAAATTCTTGTATTTCAAAAACTGATTAATAAAAAAGAACACAAACCAACACCCTCTCACCCAATAAAAAGTTGAATTAAATTATTAGCTGAAACCAAAATTAACATAAAAAAAGTAAACAAAGATAAATACGAAAAAAACAACTGAAACTTAGGATCCCCCTCCATATACCCTGCTGAATAACAATGTACTAATCAAGAAACCAAAGTAACAACCATAAACATAATTAATGTAACATAATCAATCGTTAAAGACCACTGGACAATAACACTATCTGAAAAAAATCAAAAAGGCCCAGAAATTTGAATTGAAGAAATACCCATATTAACAAAATAATCTAATAGCACAAAAGAACCTTCAAAAGAAAGTCAAATTAAAAGTAACGAAAAAAAAACCGGAGTATCGTACTTAAATCTATAAAAAGAACGAAACCCAAGAACAAAAGATGAAATAAAAGGAAAAAATAACAAAAAAACAAAAAACAAAGAAACAAAAGAAGTATTATCTTTAAATAATTCAAAAAAAATACTTAACATAACTTAAATGTTATTTCATTGCACAAATTTTTGTGCTGGAAAATTTTTTGCAGCTCAATACAAAAAATCTTGAGAATTGTACGCACGCACTTCAATTGGCATAAATCCATGATTTACTCCACATATTTCAGAACATTGTCCATAAAAGACACCTTCACGCTTAATATAAATACCAACTTGATTTAAACGACCAGGACACGCATCTATTTTAACACCAAAAGAAGGAACAGCTCAACTATGTAAAACATCATTAGCAGTAGTTAAAAAACGAATTTGAGTTCCTACAGGCATAACAACTGGACGATCAACGGATAATAAACGAAATTTTTTACCAAAAGATGATTCAACTATATCAGAATCTAACATACGTGATTCAATTTTTAAAGAAAAAGGAACACGTTTATTACCGTATAAAGAATATACCAATAAAAAATGAGAAAAATGAAATTCAGGTTTTTTTGATAAAATATCATTAAAACTTTTTAAATATTGGTATTTATAAAATAAACTATTTTCAGTAGAACCAGACATTGCTCAATTATAACTTGAGGTTTTATTTAATAATAAAGTATTTGATATTAAACTTAACTTTGTATCATATAAAGGAGATTCTAAAATATTTGAATATAATGAAAAATAAGATAAAACATCATCGGATAATGAATCAATAGATAACAAATTAGTTTTTAATAAAGGTTGAAAAGCAAAAATATATTTTGTAGTATTATAATTAAAAAAAGATGTTGAAAAATATCCACTTGAAAAATTACCATTATTAACAGCATCAAATAAAAAAGCTGCATTTTGCTGAACATAATAAGAATATGTATTATTTAATGTAGATTGCAAATCATATAAAATATGATACATCGAAGGTTCTCCAAAAGGTAAATAAGCACCGATAGTTTGCTTTAATTTAAAAACAAATGTTTCTAAAAAAGAATCATTTAATAACGAAGAAAATACAAAACCACGCTGTTGCAAATGAATTAAACAATTATATAATTGTAAATTTAACATGTTATCTACTAAAACATTTTCAAAATGATCCATGTATTCATATTGAAACGAATATCAATCATTAGATGGCTTAACAAACTCAAAAAAAGAAAATAATAAAGAATTATTTGTACGAAATAAATTATCAAAAATATTCACATCTAATAATTTACGTGATGCTGGAATTCCTGGTTGACGCATAGTCATATCAGTATATTCATAATCTCAATATCACTGGTTACCAATAGCTTTTATAGTGATTTGAGGACCGACTAACTCATCCATTGCATAAATTAAAATAAAAGAAGGAATAGCAATTGCAACAATAACTAATGTTGGTAAAATAGTTCAAATAATTTCAATTCCTGTATGATGTCTAATATCTACGGGAGGTCGAATATTATTATGCGATTTAAATAAAAAAACAGTAGAAACTAACATGTAAGAAACAAAAATACAAATAAAAGTTAAATAACCAAAAACATCATGATGTAAATCAATAATCCCCTCAACAAATTCTGTTGCTGGATCCTGAAACCCTAATTGGTAAGGAACGGGAACATCTGCATTTACAAAAAAAAGATTTAAAGAGTGTTTTATATTACAAAAAGGTAAAAAAATATTACTGAATAACATATAAAAAAATGCGGAAAAAATGGGATTCGAACCCATGAGACTACTGTCTTTGATTTAGCAAACCAATGCTTTTAACCACTCAGCCATTTTTCCAAAAATATTGCGGTTCCCAAAAGTACAAATAAGTATTTACAATATCTTTACAAAAAACGCTTTTCAAAATGTGGTTTGCAAAGAACCATTAAAAAAAAGACCCTACATATATATATATCCGAAGATGGAATTGAACCATCGACCTAAAGATTTTCAGTCTTGCGCTCTACCAACTGAGCTATCCGGATTTATATACATCCATATAGATACAACTAAATATTTAAAGAATTATTATATAATAATAAATTTAAATTACTTAATATATATATTTAATGCTTTTGAATCAATTTTTTTTTTGCTGATAACTACAGTTTCTAACATTGGTTTATAATCAAAAAAAGGAAAAAAATAATTCGAATTAAAAAAAAAATTAAAGTGTTTTGTTTGTTTTCCAAATTGTTCAAAAGCTTTTTTATAAATAAAAAAAGATCGTAATACAGAAAGCAAAGTTGCTTTCTTTTTAATCGAAAAGATAGTAAAAGTGATTCGATCTTTGTTTATTATTTTTTTTTCTTTTAAAATGATTGCTTTTTTAAAAAAAAAAAACAATAAATAAATCCATTTTTCTTTTTGAAATAAAAAAGAAAAAAGAATATTTAAATAAGAAATTTTCTTTTCTTTTAAAAAAAAAAATTTAAATAAAAAAAACAAAGAATAACAATTAAAAAAAAAATTAAACAAAGAAAAAAAATATAACATAATTGATTTTTTCAAATATAATTTATTAAAACTTTTCAAAGAATATTTATATATCATAAACTAAAAGAATAAGGATGCAGAATAAAAAATAGTAAAATATGTAATAAAATAAGGAAATAACAAAAA
>Ga0078894_10002538_pt1 | contig 13818 bp, 1 predicted proteins | sample LauGreSu1BDMLBSD_2_FD_67506 | JGI IMG/M metagenome (GOLD analysis project Ga0078894, IMG submission 67506) | Freshwater lake microbial communities from Lake Michigan, USA - Su13.BD.MLB.SD (version 4) (version 4) | ecosystem: Environmental > Aquatic > Freshwater > Lake | place: Lake Michigan, USA...
TGCAATCAAATTGCAAACAGAAATTCAAGAGCTTACTGTTTCAGGTTTGAGAGATGTTATCTCTGAATACAAATCAGATGGATTCCAAGATATTACTGCACAAGAATTAGATGAAATCTTCGCTGAAGGAAGTCTTGAGTATTTGAGCATTAGAAGAATTAGCATTGTTGACAAACTTGTAAAGGGTCAACCTTTATTGGCTAATGAGCAAAAAGTTTATGATAAGTTTAAAGAAGAACTTGATAAACAAGTCACTGAAGAAAAAGCAAGAAAAGCTGCTTCTGTGAGTGAAGAAGATGCCGCTGAAAATATTCCTACAGTAGGAGCTGATGGTGAAATTATTGCTGAAGAAGCTCCAGTAGAGGAAGCTCCTATTGAAGAGGCTTCTGTAGAAGAAGCACCTCAAGTTACACCTGATGAACTTGTCATTATGGTTGACGAGAATGGCAATGAAACTGTTGAAGAAGTAGGTACTGAAATAGAAACCTTAACTCCAATAGAACAACCTCCAGTTGTACAGGAACCTGGTGAAGAAGCTATGGATAATGATAGCGAGCAATTAAGTAAATTGTTAGGCATCACTCCTGAAAGAGACGAAGCATTTGAAGTTGAAGCTACAGAAGATGGTGCAATAAACATTGTTGACAGAAATAATAACATTGTAAATCCTGAACCATTTGCAAATGAAGAGCAAGCACAAGAACAAGCTGATAGCTTGAATGTGACAAGATCTAATACAGACTTTGTACAAAAGTTTATTGGATCAATGTTAGAAGATCCATCAGATACATCTAAAATTGTTGAAATGGAGCAACGTGGTAGCAGATCAATGTCACGTTACAATAGTAGAAATAATACAGAATTTAGAACATTAGAAGAGTATTATGCTACACCTAAAGGTAGAGAGTTGTTAGAAGCTATCAGAGAGTCTGTTCTTACAGGCAAACCTGTTAAATATAGCAAACCAAAACCTATTCTAACAACACTTCAAGTTGAAGATCAACCTACATTGTTTAGCACAACGACAACTCCTTCAACTTCAGCAAGTTTAACTCTTGAAAGTTTAAAATTACTAAATTCTAAAGTTGAAGAATTTAAAGCTCAACTCAAGGATAATTCAGAAAAAAGTAGTAAATTTGTTAATGAGGGTACTGTTTCTGAATCTTCTATAATTGAGGAGTTACAAAAGATTACCAGTTGTTTCTCTTAAGAACTCTTTGCAAATTTAAGAATATAAAAGTATGGCATGTCAAATACAAACTGACAAGTACACATCAGTTGTACTTAATCTGATAAAATTAAACCCATCTGTTTATAATAACTTTGACAACAGCGCAGAGTTTATTTTTAAGAGTAGTCTTACTCCTGAACAGAAAATGATGTCTCTCCACAACATTGCATACATTTATGCAGGTCTTGCTGGCATTGACCCTTCTTATTATAATGCAGGAAAAGCAGATGCTGTTATTACAGCTTACGGGTTAGAAGGAGACATTTCTAAGTATTTATCAGACGTAGGGGAAATCCTTGGGTTAAAGAAACCATCAACATTATCTATTGAATCTGTATCTAAAGCAATTGATAAACTTCTTGAAAAGAAGAACATCATGCGTCAAGACTTAACATCTCCTGAAGGTGTTCTTAGTCTTGTTAGAAACTACATGAGTGTTACTTCATTTCCAACAAATGAGGAAAGAGAAGCAGTACTTGATCAGATTTCAAATGCAATTAAAGATGCAATTGACAAGCATGACTCAAGTGGTACACACAAAGACTTCTTGAAGAAGCAAGTTGATTCAGCACTAGGGTCTCTTAGAAAGAGTTCTTCTTTTATTCCACTTACAGACATTAGCGATATTGCTGAACTGAATAATGTTCTGGTAACTTTGACTAATGGTCAAATGGTAGAGGCTGTAAGAAAGGATGAAAAATTCATGCGTATTACAGATGAGAACACTTTAGTTCCTATTGATCCTGATACTATTGTTTCTGCAAAAGATGCACGTGTGTCTGATACTTCAAAGAGTAATTCTGGTCAGCAGGTATTTTCTGAAGACTCGTTAATGTCTAGCTTTTCTATTAAAGCAATTGATGCTTCTGAGCAATTTGCAATTGAAAGAAAACTTGCGTCAATGCCAAATCCTCAAGCTGGTGTTAAAATCCATGCTGTAAAGATTAGTGACATTGGTGACAGACGAGTTGAAAGAATCAGAGAGATTGCTCAAAACAATCCTAAGTATGCAGGGCTTGCAAACAGAAGCCATGAAACATTTGAAAATTCTACACAAGTAGAAGCATTAAAATCAAGTCCTACTTCAAAAATATTAACTGTATCAAGACCAAAGGCAAGTGAACAATCATTTGTACTTGTAGGTGAAATCATGGGTACAGGTGAAAAGTTTTATATCTATTCAACAGACAATTTTGTTTTTGTTAATGCTGACAACTCGACAGAAAGAGTTGACTTTACTAATCAAAACCATTTGGCTGTTGTAAAAGCTTTGTCTGAAAAGCGTACTAAAGAGGGTAACAAAGAATTGTCAGATACTGACGTACAGTTACTTAGTGATTCAAACAAACTTTATCAATCTTTTAAGCAGACTTTACAACCTAAATTAGAAAGTGCATTTGCAGCAGGTGTTACATCACAAGATGTAACTACTGAATTTTTTGAAATGTATGAGGCAGGTTCTAAAAGAAACAACATTGAAAGACAAATTTTTGCTGACGAAATTCAAACTGATCCTACTTTGTCAAGAACATTGACAATTGCAAAAGTTGTAAATGGAGCAGTAGTTTCTTCAGAAGAAAGAAACATTCCTTTTGTTTACGTAAAGGTAGGTTTAGACCAATATCAACTTAGAACATTCCTTGCTAAAGGAGAAATGATTCAACTTGAAAATGGTAACACTGTCACTCAAGAAGTTTACGCTGAATCTGTTTTAGGAATCAAATCTGAAAACATTAAAGGCACAATTATAAAACCAGAGCATAAGAACCAAAATGCTATTACAATACGTTTTAATACAGATGGTACCAATAGCTACAGAAGTATTGAGCCATTATTACAAATGTCACAGCAAGTTGAATTTGCAAAATTTGTAACAGCGCTTGCTTCTATTATTCAAAACTCTACTAACAAGACAACTGACATAAGAAACTTTGATAGATTTTCTTATGCATTTAAGTTTTACAACAAAAGCAATGGTGATAAAAAAGCTCCTTTGCGTGTAAACTTTGCAACATCTAAAGCAGGTCAACTTCAAATTGAAATTAGACCAATGGATGGCAATGGTCCATATGGATTTATTGCTGATCCACAGAATAAGAATCAGTTTAATTTTCCAATTAATGAGGCTGTTATTACCAAACTTGCAAAGTCTTTCTTAGGACAAGGACAACTTGTTGCAAAAGTTAAAGAAGCATATCCTGTTTTGAAATCTTTAGATTTAAACAAACCTCAAGATCTTGAAACATTCTATAATCAGGTAAATCAACTTGCAAAAACTGAAACAGCATTGCCTGTTTTAAAAGAACTTCAGTCTTCAATTGAAGCTTCTCAAAAGGAATTTGCAGAGTATTTAGTTGAAAACGTTGTAAACAAATTAAAAGAAAGAACCACTCAGTTCCCTGGATTCATGGAACAGATGGAAAAAGATTTTACTTTTAATGGTGTTTACAGACCTGAATTTTTAGTAGCTGATACTGATGAGTCAGGAGTATTGTATCCAAGAATTGTTATCAATAAAAATAACGAATCACATAAAGCGTTTTATGGTAATTTGAACAATTACAAAATGTTAGCGGCATCTGCCAAAGCATTTACAATTGTTCCTAGAGCTGCAACTTCTGTTGTAGCTACTACACCAATTGAGGCGGTTGTTGCACCAATTGTTGAAAGTGAAAAGATTCATGTGCAGGAAAATCTTCCAGCAACAGAAGACATGGATGATGACATACCAGAAATTGGTATTCTATCTCTTGTACAAGGGGATGATGTTGAAACAGAAACTTCTGAAGAAAGAGTTAGTGCTGCTGAATGGCTTTCTCAAAACTTGCCTCAGTTTGAAATTGATTCAGAGTCTTTATCTGATGTAATTGATTTATCAAAACTTGATGGTACTGTTTTAGGTGCATTTAAAAACAAGGTAATTTATCTTAACGATGCACTTAAAGGAAAAGGTGTTATTTATCACGAAGCTTTCCATGGTGTATTCAGACATTTGATGTCTGCTGCAGAAAGACAATCTTTGATTGATGCTGTTACAGGTAACAAAAAAAATGCAGCGTTATTTACAGAGGCTGCTTTAAAAGAATTTGCACGTCAACGTAACTACGTTTACAATAAAGAAGAAATGAAAAATCTACAAGCTGAAGAAATTTTAGCTGATGGTTTTCAAAATTATATGGTTGGCAAAAGTAAGCCAAAAGGAATCATTGCTCAGTTTATGGCAATGCTTAAAAAATTACTTGCAATGTTTACTAAAAACAGCAACTACATTGATGCTGTGTATGGTAACATTAAGTCTGGGCGTTACAAGAACAAAGTTGCTACATCTGGAATGTTTGACAATCAAGTAGCATTTGAATTGATTCCTGGACTAAAAGAAATTGTAAACACTGATGCAGGTGTACGTCAAAGACAAAGCACATTGACTGATTTCCAACAGTCACAGCTTGTAGATATGATGACTGGTTACATCCTTGAAGATGGTGTTAAAGAAACATTTTCTGCAAAGTTTGACCGCGTTGCTCAGTTGCTACTTGACTATGAATACAACATGGATGTTCTACTAAGAACAAATGCTGATGTTCTCAAAGGTAATCCTGAGTTAAAAGAAAAGGTGATCAAAACAATGGGTCCTATCTACGCCAACTACAGATTTATGTTAGGGGCTCGTATGAAAGGTGAGGTTGTTAATGACATCAATAGTACTGAAGATTCTGCTTATGACAAGAAGACAATCAAAAACAATCTTGTAAAAGAAGAAGATAATCATTTAGGAAATGTTTCTTACGAGATTCTTAAAAAGCTTGTCAAAGCAAAAGTTGACAGTATGAATTCTATTTTAGATGGTAGTGAAAAAGGAATTGATTTTGAAGTAATCAAGAAAGAACTTTCTGGTGAAAATGAAAATGTTATTGCAAACGAAGATGCTGAGAATGAACAAGAGATTGTAGAGTCATCTGATTTTGAAAGTTCATTTAATGAAATCAATGCTCTTGATTCTTTACCAAGACAAATTAGAAAGTTCCTTGCAATTATTAGACATGATCAGGTAGATCCTACATTGGGTATTAAAGTACCACGCATGATTCCAGGAGAACAATTGTTTGGTTCTCTTATCAAGATTTCTGCTGAGATAGATCCTCAGAACATTGTTCAGCATTTAAAAACAGTTGCTGAAACAATGATTCAGGATGGATATATTGTAGAAGGTAACGACATTCTTCAAGTATACAACAAGATTGCAAACTTTACAAAAGTAGATTCTACTGGTGTTGCTCAATCTAACAAGCAGTTATATAACATGATTGTAGATGTGTTGCATAAAACAGAAATGGATTATGCAATGATTGACGTTAAGACTAAACAGACACTTCTTGATAATGATGAGGTAAACACTGAAACTACCAACTTTACATTAGTTGATAAAGTTCATGCTCAAGATGTAAATAATAAGAAGCGCAAGATCTTAAGTTCTATTATCAAAAATCATAGTGAGAATAGAAATAACGAGGATTATCAGAACGCTGTTGACAAGTTGTTGTCATTAGCAAATCAAATTAAAAATAGCCCTTTCATTTTAAGTGCTGTAACTTCTCAAAATGCAAAACTTGAGGAAGTAACAAATGAGTTGCATAAAGCAATGACAGATGTTGGTATTGTATTGCCTAAGTCTTTGATCAGAATGTCAATTATGGCAATTGATACTGTGGAGAATAAAAATACATTGAACATTACAGGTACTCCTGCAAGTCATTACAATGCTCACAATAAAATGATAGCTGAAAAGAAATACTTAGAAAAAGCATTCTTTACAGATATTGTTGACATTTTTGGTAAAGTTAAGTTTGGCAAAATTAGCACAAATGATTTTGCTGTAATGATGGATGAGCGAAATGAAAAGAGTAGTACTGTCAATCGTTTTAACTCTATTCTTAAAAAGTCTTTGGAGTATGTTGTAAAATATGATCCTACAGAGTTACCAAGTACTATCAGAAATGCTGAAGGCAAACCTATCTACAGATATGTAAGTTATACCCCAGCTACAATTTTAGCTCAATCTATAAGAACAAAAGGATTATTAGAAACACTGAAAGAAGATCCTTTCTATGCTGATTTCTTAGAATCTTTCTATGCTGATAACGCAATGCTTTCAGAGCTATTGTCAAACAGTGACACACAACAAGCAAAAGAAATGAAGTTGTTTATGGACAACTTTAGAGTTTCTTTGTTTGGTGGTGTATCTCAAACAATTGGTCAAAAGCAAAAGCAAGGTAAGAGTTTTAAAAACATTGATGAAAAGTCATTGTACATCACTAATCTTTTAATGTTCTTGAGCAGAGATACTTATAGTTCTTATACTCAAGAATTAGATACTGATGGAAATGTAAAAGATGTTACAACAAAGATTGAAACCTACAAGAGATCATACTCACAACTTGAAGCATCTCAAACAAACTTTTTAGTTTCAGCATTGTACAAAGCGTATGCGGACAAAAATGGTTTAGTCTTAAATGCAGACAAACGTTTAAAAATTGTAGATGATTTAGAATCTGTTGTAAAACAAGAGTACAACCGTATTAAAAAAGAGTGGGCAAGAAGTGTTGAGAACAAAGAAAACTTTGATTCAGGTAAATCAAATGGTGTTGTTTTAAAGTACAATGGTGTTCTTGATTCTAATGACAAGTCAAAAGCAATTACTGATAAAGAATCTTTAAGAGCATATCAGTTTAACAAGCTTCCTGATTTCTTTAGTGCAAACACAGAACTTGCATCAAACTCTGCAAAAACAGGATTGATTGATTTTGCAAAGCAGGGTCTTGTATTTGAAGAACTACCAGCAGAAGTTAAAGATTTGCTTTTGGATAGTTTAGAAGATTACGCTAAAGAGCAATTAAACAAGCATGCTGTTAAACTTATTGACCTTGGTGTATTGACGAAGGTTGAAGAAAAACAAAGAAACGCAAAGGGTGAATTAATTACTCAAGGTCCTAAAGGTCCTGAAGTTGCACCTAATGTTTACTATACATCTGCTTTATTACCATCTGTTTTGAGAATTGATGGAATGCCTCCAGTATCAATTGATGGCATGTATCAAAAAACAAAAGAAAACTACAATGAAGCTGGTGGTAAAGTTATTGGCAAAACAGATCTTAGAGGTATGGTTGCTGATGCTTTCTTTAATAACTGGGCAAACTCATTACATATTAATGAAGTACTGGACGGAGACATTGCAATGAATGTAAAAGATCCTGTAGACTACTTCAAGAGAAATAAAAAGTTTCTTGCTGGTGGTAGCACCATGAAAGAAGGAACACATAAGGTTGCATTTATAAATACTGTTGAAGGATATATTAATGAGAAGTTTCCACAGTTTGGACCTTATTACAATCTATCAGAAATTGAGGATGATGTAAACCTTACAGAAGATCAGAAAGAAGAATTTGCAAAAGAATTTGAAGCTGGTAAAAACATGCGTGAAATATTTGATGGTCAAAGTATTTCTTCTTTGATGCACCAAATTGATATGCATGAATCAATGGGTAGGCTCAGTCCTGAGATTTTAAACTCACTTATTGCTAAACATTATCGCAGACTTTCTGAAAATGAAATACGTGTAATGGAAGCTGGCAAGGTTGTAAACAATCCTAAAAAGACTGTTACTGCAGCTAGAAACAGTTATCACAAGCAGTCTGAGAACTACATTGATAGAAACGATGTGAGTGTATTCAACTTGAAATCTAACGAAACAATTGAAGAAGCTCAAGAAAAAATCCATGGTTTATACATGGAGATATACTCTTTAAGAAAAGAGCGTCAAAATTTAATTCTTGCAGGTGAAGAGGGTATGACTGATGAACTTACTGCACAAATTAAAGTAGCAGTTCAAGAAATACATTCTTACTACACGGCATTGCCTCACCGTAAAATCTTACATGACATTCTTAATTCTATGGAATATCATGAGATTGATCAGTTGATGGATACAACAGCTTCTAAAAATGCTACCAAACTTCCAGTTGATTATTTTTCTGACAGAGTTAATAATGGTTCAAATGCTTATGTAAATCTTGAGCTTTCATCTTTGAATGTAGATAACAAGTACAAGTTTTTACAAGTTGAAACATCAGGTGTAAAAGATAAGGCTAAATTCTCTGTACAGAGTAAAGCTCTTATTGCAGCAGACTTAATTAATTTGGCTAAGATTGCTGAGATTAGCGGTAAAGAAATAACTGCATCTGAACAAAAGGCCATTGAAAATATTGCAAAGACATTAGAAGAGTATCAATCTACATTAAAAGAGATTGGTGAATCTAACTTGTCTAACTTAAGAACAATCTTGCGTAAGGACGGTGACTTTGAGGTTGGTAAAATATTTAACATCATCAGAACAAGTCTTGAAGAGCAAGGTGCTCCAACAGCAACATTAAAGTTATTTGATGTTGATCCTTCTGGTAAACCTACTCACAGTCCTAACTTACCTGGTATTCGCAACATGCTTGAGTACTACTTCTTTGCTCAGTATTCTAAAAATGTTACTGACGAGAAAGGTTCTGGATTTAAAAACATTCACATTTCTTCTTTTGGATACAATGTACTAGAAGATGAAAATGGTAATGTGATTACTACAGAGCAGTACTTGAAAAATCCTGAGCGTTATCCTGTGGTTAAATCTAGACCACTAGGTGTTACTGTAGAAGAAAAGAATGGTGTTAAAACATATTTTGTAGAAGCTATTTTACCTAAGCCATTGTTTAAGAGTAAAGCACATGAGCGATTCTACATGGAACAACTTACTAAAATGTTTGGTGTTCGTATTCCTACAGAGGATAAGCGTTCAATGATTGCAATTAAAGCTGTAGATTTTATTGACAGCTCTAACCTTAATGGTGTTATTGTGCCTCACTTTGTACACTTACTTGCTGGTTCTGACTTTGACGTTGATGCATTGTATGGTCAAACTGTAGCACATTACTTTGATCTTTCAGGTAATCCTACAGTATATGGTGATTACAGTTCACAATCTAAGTTTGGAGAGTTTGTTCATTACATAATGAAAGACCCTGATCTTAAAGCAATGATTAAAAAAGAATCAGAAGCTCTTCTTGTAGAAAATGCTTATGAGATTTCTGATGAAGCTTTAAGTATTCTTTACAGTTCAGGATTTGACAGTTCTGATTATGAAGGAGTTATAAACTTCAATGCTCTTGAAGAAGATTATAAGAATCTTAAAATGGACATTGAAGAACTTGAAGAGATTAGAGATGAAGCACGCGAAGAATTTGTTGATGCTAAAAGAAGACATGAACTTGATAAGTCTAACAAACAAGCGTTGCAAGAAAGACTTGAGTTGGGACAAGAAGTTGGTGAATACAACCAAGAACTTGCTGAGAAAAGAACTCAAAGAAATGAATATGGTAGAGAGATTAGTAGAGCTAAACGATTTGCATATGCAGGACTAAAAGTATCAGCTGCTTTAAAAGTATTCCAACAAGTAGGACTTCCTACAAATAAAACTACATTTGAAGCAAATGAGAATTATGCTAAGTCAGTACGTCCTGTTTATCAAAACAAAAACTTACAAGCAAAGCTAGACATTATTTCAAATGAGGCTGTGTTTAAATTCTTATACATAAATGAGAGATCATCTACTGAAAGATTTGAAGATATCTTAGAAGCATTTGGAATCAACATTGATGACTTCTCTACAAAGTATAATCACTACACAACTGATGGAGTAATATCTACTAAGGTTGGTAATGCTATGAACAAGGATGGTATTGGTATTACAGCCAACATTAACAAGTTCTTGGCATTGGCATCTCAATATGGTCTTGAATTAAAACCTGAGAATGTTGTGTGGGCATTTAAAAACGCAAACCTTGATCAATTTAAGTATGATAAGTTTGGTGCGTTGAATGCGGAAGATCAAAGAGTCATTAGTCTTATTGGTAACATACTTGGTATGTTTGCTGATGGTGCTAAGAAACCTATTCCTGCAGCATTGTACATGAATGAAGTAAACGCTGGAGTTACACTTGCCATGATTGGTGTGGGTCTTTCTCCTGAGTTTGCAGTAGGTTTTAACTTTATTCCTGAAATTAGAAAAGCTGTTCAAGGTGTGCAGTCTGCTAAATACGCAGTAAGTGAATCACTAGGTACAACATTCAAGTTCTTAAATAATGAGGTTGGTGAGCAAATTAAGCAGTTAACAGATGAAAACAAAGATGCAATCAAAAATTTAATTGCGTCTGGTTTAATATCACCTGCATCTAATCCATTTAACATCATCATAAACAAAGACAAGCTGTTAATTGACTTTACAGCTAAGTCTTTAAATCAGGCAAGTCTTACAGCTAACACGCTGACAGTCAATGATATTGGTTACAATGTTTCAGCTATTGCAGAAAACAAAGTAGAAGAAGACGGTGTAGAAAGAGCTGCAAACAGAATATCTTTGTCAGAAGTTGAACAGAAAATTATATTGTTACAACTGTACAAAGAACAAGCTCTTCAAACATTTGCAATCAAACGTGCAGGTTCTCTTATTGACTTGTTCAAAAAACTCAATCCTTCTTTTGTAAACTTTGATAAGTTGTTGAACAACATCAAAGAACTTAAAGATGACGTTGATGGTAAAAGCATTTTTACAGAAGAGTCAAGTGCAAAAATATTTGAAAGCAATCAAGTGTGGCCATCATTGTTAGAAGCAATTGAAGATTTGAATGAGCAGTCATCTAAAATATTCTTAGAAAGAACAGACTTCTTTAGACCAATCAAAAACTCTTTTGAAAGTGTGTTTACAGATCAAGCAAACATTGCTAAGATTATTACAAGTTTTATTGCTCTTAGAAAGTATCAGTTGTCAATGCCTGAAAGTAGAAAAACAGGAACTGCGTTTGATACGCTTATTGAAGAGGATGATAAGAACTTGTTAGACACCTTTACTCCAGAGTACTGGTTTACAAATACTTTAGCTACAGAGCTGGAGGATATGCAAAAGAAATACCCTAACAATAAGTTTTTACAATTGCTTAGACCAGATGTTAGCGATAACAAAGTGTTCTTAAAATCAGGAGGTTACTTGCAAGAGAAGAGTTTGAAAATGATCAACAAAGCAAAAAGTACAACAATGCTTTCTGATCAAATTGCAAATGATGCTGATTACCTGTTAAGAGCTGAGAACATGTTTATGAAAAAACTTTTCTATCATGAGTTGGCTAAAACTGGTATGCAGTACAAAGCAGGTTCATTCTTGCAGTATCTAAATCCAGATATGCAATTGCCATTGTCAGGATACATTGAAGAGTTTGTAACAAAGCTTGAAGAAACAAAAGGTGATCGCTACAAATTAATTGGAGCAATCAAAGACTTCATGGGTAATCAATACACTGAGAATGATGTTTATGGATTGTTTGATGAATTGTTTATTCAAATGGCACATGCTGCAAGCATGGAGATTGGCAATACCAAGATTAAAGCTGCATCAACAATGTCACTGAATGACAAGTCAAACATCATGACATCTATTTCTTTTGAAGAAGGTACTTCTGCTAAAGATAGAAGAGCTGTTGCAAGAGAAGTAATCTCAAGATTTATTGGGCAGTACACTACAAGTGATGCTATGGCAATCAGAGTTGCAGATAGGATTGATAAAAAACCTGTTGAAACTTTAGACATCAACATGGATGTACCTAAAGATATTAAAGGGGTTACTGAAAAAACAATGCGTGCATTGGGTTCCAAACTTCAGATAAGATATAATGGTGCAACTGAGAAATACTCATTCCCATTAATTATTTCTGTGGGTCAAACTAAGTACTTGTTACAAGGAGTAGACGATCAGATACAAAACAATAGTTTTGGTAAGAGTGTGATCAACTCAATTGTAGGAAGTGGTCAATATATCAATGAAGGATTTTCTGCAAGATATGCAATCATTCCTACTCAACTTACTACTGGAACTTTAAGTCCAATTGGATTTACCAAAGAAGCGTCTCAGAAATACATGAGTTATGTTTCAGGTAAGGAAAAATTAGATTATATTGCACCAGAGTTTACAAAAGCTGAAGAAAAGGTAGCATCACTACCACAATCTGAACAAACACAAACTCAAAGTGCCACATCTAAAGTTATTGAAGGTGATATTTTTGCAGGAAATGGTATTCCTGTAATCACTACAAATCTTGGTGGAGTACATGGAGCAGGATTAGCTCAAGCAGCTAAAGCAAAAGGACTAATTAAACAAGGTGACGGAGTATTCAAAGCTAATGATAAAGTTGTACAACTTCCTGTAAAGAAAGTGTGGAGCGATAACATGGCAATGAATGACAACATGGAGCTGATGAAAGAAAGTCTTAGAAGCTTAATCAAAGTTGCTAGAGAAAATACAGACAATACATATTTGTTACCACTTGCAGGATTGGGTCATGGTGAAGGTAATATTGAAACTATCCTACCATTGTTAATTCAAACAGTAAAAGCTTCACCAAATATCAAAATGGTTATTCCAGGAGAGGGTGTAAGCTTAGGAAGACAAGGTACAGTTAGAAGAGATTATACTAGAGAAAACTTACCAATGATTAAGCAAATGCTTTCAGAAGCAGGTTTAATGGGAGGTGCAACTAAAACACAGTTACAAATTGATATGGATGCTTTAAATTTAACTGATGAGGTTGTTGCAGCATTGTACAATGAAAGTAGCAAAAGAATGTCTGTTGATCAATTTAAAATTGAAGCAGAAGGTGTGATTGCAAACCTGAGAGCAACAATGTCAAATGAACAAATTATAGAAAAAATTAAGTGCTTGTAATATGAACACATGTCCAAATCCAAATAGTCCTGAGTGGAAAAGTCTAGTTGAAAAATTAGGTGAAGGTCAGGCTATGACAGCTTACACATTAAATGGTAACAACACTCCTACTATAGAAGAAGCAGAAGCAATTCTGGGTAGGTTGAAAGTAGAAGAAAAAGACGAGCAGGTTTCAAGATCTTCTGATGAGTTTAAATTACAAAGAGCAATTCAACAAAGAACTTCTCTGGAAAAACTTAAGTTTCAAGCTAATCCTAAACAAAGACAAACGCTTGATCAGATTATAGAAATGAATGATAACTATCAGACATTTTTAAGAAATAACATTGAGCTTGCAAAGAATGGTCAACCAACTGTAAAGACAATCAGTGTTTCTAACTTTATTGGTTCTTCTGACTTTAATGTTGATCCTAAAGAATATGAAGCTTTTAAACTCTTTGGTACATTCATGCATGAAGTGCTTGAGATTGCTCAGTTGAAATCATTGGAAACAGGAACTGATATTCTAGATTTAGTTGACCAGGATTTTTTCAAAGAAGCATATGACAAGTACACTGCAAAGAATCCTTTCCTAATTGAAAACTTAGATGAAAAGGAAATGCTTGAGATGGCAAAGCAACTTGCTAAACTGGTTTCTGTAAACAATAATAAAGGTTTCATGATTCTTCCTGAAATTACTGTTACTGGTACAACGCGTACTGGTTCAACAATCATTGGAAGACTTGACTTGTTACTTGTTGATACTCAGGGACGTGTAAGCATATTTGACTTTAAGACT
>Ga0078894_10002539_pt1 | contig 13806 bp, 23 predicted proteins | sample LauGreSu1BDMLBSD_2_FD_67506 | JGI IMG/M metagenome (GOLD analysis project Ga0078894, IMG submission 67506) | Freshwater lake microbial communities from Lake Michigan, USA - Su13.BD.MLB.SD (version 4) (version 4) | ecosystem: Environmental > Aquatic > Freshwater > Lake | place: Lake Michigan...
ATCACTAACTCTGATGGACGAATGGTTCCTGTAAGAGCAATTGGTGAGCAGCATTGTATGGAAGACCTTGGTTGGATTCCAACAATTAAAGATTACCTGGACAACATGGAAACAAAAGGTTGGATGTTTAAACCAGGTGAAGGACGTAAAATGTTAAAAGAGATGTCAAAAGACAGATCTGATTTTGTTAAACAAGAAAATGCACAATTGCCATGAGCGAAAAAGAAATTACAATTAAAGAAATCTTAGACTGGTGTCTAAAGAAAACAGAAGAAGGTTCAACTGTTGTCCTTATGTGGGACGGTGGTGGAGATTCAGGATGGGTTCATCTTGAAGTAGATGGTGAAGACAGCACTGATGCTGAAGCAGAAGCTCTAGTAGACATGATGTATGATAAACTTGACTATGGTTCATGGGCTGGTGAATTCTCTGCATCTGGTGAAGCACCATTTGACCCTGATACCAAAATGTTTCAAGGTACTGACTATTACACAGAAACTGATTCAACAAATGCTAGTTGCAAGATTGAAATCAGGATTCCAAAACACATTCACTTTGATGATTTAGAAATTCATACTGAAGATGAAGATTGTTCAATTTCAGTTTCTTTTGGTATCAGAAATGGTTTTGAACATCCTGATGCTGCTGCATTAGAAGCAAAACTTTGTGATGAATTAAAAGACCAAATTATCAAAGCAGCTGAAGATGACGTGGCTGATGAAGATGAGATTGATGGTTTCTGGGAAACTTATCATTTAACAAGAGAAAGTGATTTTACTGAAGATGGTGATGATTTAGTACACACAATGGATCATATCACATATTCAAAACGTTACACTACTGAAAATTATGTAGAAATTAATTTAGAAGAACTTCTAGAAGACGAAACTGAATAATTATGAACTATCAAGAACTTAAATACACAGTAGAGAACCAATCAGGTATCTCTTACAATGACGCGTTGACTCTTTGGAAAACAATGTACAAAGACTTCAATACGTTTATGACAAATGTAATCAGGTTTGATTCAATGAAAGACTTTGGTGATCACTGTGCTTCAGTATGGAAAGATGTCAAAGTTGCAACCGCACAAGATGGATTTGCTCAAGAAAATCTTGAAGTACGCAGGCTTTACTTTAAAGCTATTGGTATTGAAAAGATGTTTCAAGAACTTGAACCTACTCTTGTAGCGGAAGAAACAATTGTATTTAACAATGCTGTATGGAATGAAAGTGACAACAGCATGGACGTAAAAATCATTCATGACAAGTATGAATTATACAAAATCAAGGGTGATAAGTTGTTTCCTGAAGAAAAATCAGATTGGCGCAGAGCTAATGCTGATATTTATGCAGTACGTTGTTGGTGTACGACAACTGGGCGTGAGTATTGGATTTATGTTCCAAGGTTTGTTGGTGAAGACAATGATGCAATCAAAGCGATTGCTTGGACTTTTCAACTAAACATTTCCAATCCTGAAGCATTGTACCGTCAAGGTGATATTATTATTGCCAAAGCAGGTCCTGATTCAAAAGAATTAACACGTCCTTATCATATTGAAAAGGACATGTATCTTAAACTTCTAAAAGCACAATCATGAGTTTATCAAAAACAAATTGTCACAACTGTGTTCACTCAAGAAGTAACTCATTTGTAAATTCTGCGCATGTTCACTGTGCAATGTATTGGGCATATTATAAGAAGAACAAATCAGCTCATCCAAAAGGTGCAGAACATGCTGTTAAAAGTGGATGGTGGGATTTTCCTTATGACTATGATCCAATCTGGATGCAAGGTGAATGCGAAAGATTTGAAAAGAAAAGTGTATTACCAGAATCAAAATTGTAAAATGGAAACAAAAACTGCAAAGCGCGTTGTCTTGGCAACAGGAGAAGGCGCAAACACTCATGCTATAAATAGCAAAAGTCCCATTGAATATGTTGATATGGGTAATCAGACAATAAAGCTGCTTGTTAAAGAACAATCAGTTATTACACATGAAGAGCATGCCACCATCATGCTTTTACCTGGCACATACTATAAAACAAACCAAGTTGAGTTTAATCCATTCAACAATACTGTTTCATACGTATTTGACTAAAATGTGAAAATATCACAAAATCAAGGGTTTAGAATGCTATAAACGCATTTTAAATCCTTTTTTTTGTTGGTATTTGTCTTTTTTTGTAATATTGTAAACTAAATTTGTCAGAATGAGGCTAGATACCTTTGAAACATTAATTGCTCAAATAGTAGAAAATGAAGAAACAGTAAACATGCTGTATCCTAAAATTGACATTACAAATGTTACTGACGGGTACGCCAAAGCAATTACAATTCTTTTAAAATCATACTATGGTGAACAAGGTGAAGACTGGATTAGCTGGTTTCTTTATGAAAGAGATCCTGAAAGAGGTCTTTTGGCTCATGACAAAGATGGTAATGAAATTTGCAAGACAATTGAAGAACTTTGGCAAATCTGTGAGGAATGTAAACTCACAAAAGAGGACTACATTGTTCCTACTCCAATGACAGATGAGGAAAGAATCAAACTTGTAGAAGACTTATTTAAAAAATAATCAAATGTATAAAGCACCAGAACCTATGATGATTACTGTGAAAAATCACGGTAGAACTCTGACAGCTGAACTTCCTTGGGATTCAGGATTAGATGATATTTTTGAAGCAATTAATGGTTTACTTGTTGGCACAGGTTGGCATAGTGAATGGGTTGTCAGTGGCTTCAAAGAATACGCTGAAGAACGATTACCAGAAGAATCAAAAAATACATGTGAATGTGGAGGTAACTGCCAATGTGTTACAAAAGAAATCAAAACAGAAGATTAAACAACAAAAACTATGAAAGTCAAAATCAAACGTTTGCACAAAGATGCTGTAATCCCATCATACGCTAAAGCAGGTGATGCAGGTTTAGATCTTGTTGCCACAAGTGTTATTAGCTTTGACAAAGAGCAAGTGACTTATGGAACTGGAATCGCTATTGAAATTCCAGAAGGTCATGTTGGTCTTATATTTCCTCGCAGTTCAATCCGCAAATATGAGCAATACCTCAGCAACTCTGTAGGTGTTATTGACTCAGGTTATCGTGGAGAAATTCAAGCAACTTTTAACTCACGCTACTATGCAGATGTAAAGTACAAAGTAGGTGATAAGATTGCACAATTATTAATCATGCCTTATCCATCAATTGAATTTGAGGAAACAAATGAATTGTCATCTACAGAACGTGGTGATGGAGGATTTGGCTCAACAGGTAACTAATGACAATAAAATTCTTTATTGACTTTAACTCTAAAAAGTTTGGAGTAGGTGTGAGCCATGAAAAGCTCTCACTTACTTCTGACTTTAAACATAAAGTGTTTATATCAATACTTTGGTTTGAAGTAGGAGTTAAATTTGGAAATTAAAACTTCACAGATGCAAATTAATAAAAGCAGTGGGCAAGTAGAGATTGTAGGTCCGTATGGTAGAACTTATCTATACACCCATGATACAGCACACACTTTAGTTAGTGAGGTATTTGAAGCATTGAGTCAGAAAAAAAGATGGGATGATGCTGATTATTTATCCAAAATGGTATTCTGCAGAATGATTCCTCTAGAATGTTGGAAACAAGACACAGGATATGGAATTGGAACACAGCTTTATGCTGATATTAATCTTCTCATAACTCTTGACACAGTAAAACAGAATATTACAATTCAATCTGCAACAGACATGCATGATAAATTTCACATGTCTTTTGATCAATTTGTAAATTCATACGTCAGTAGTGCTGATTTGTAAAAAATTATAGCAATATAGTACACAATAAATTTATTTTTAGTATCTTTACGTTGTCAATGTTCTGAGAAAAGTACTATTTTAGTAGTCAGATTTTAAATTCTGATACTCAAATGCTATATCAATTACCAAACGGTAAATGTATAGAAATCTCAATAGAGCAATATTTGAGAATGACAGATGAAGAGTTGAACATGTATGTTGCATACAATTATGGTGAAGAAGTTAATGATCCTTTTGCACTGAGTGTTTTAAAATACGGCAGTGGTTCTGAAAAAGAAGAGGAGTTTTTTGATGAAGAATCCATAATTGAAGAAGATGAATACATAGAAGATTTAACAGATGTACTTCCTGAAGAAAAACTTTATGATGATGAATACATTGACTACGACAACTTAGAAACATAAGTGTAAAGCGAAAGTATGATTCAACCAAAACTAAAACCATGCTCTGCTTGTGGAGAAGAAAAGGTTATTTGGAAAAACCATGAGGGTCAAAAGTTCTGCAAAGATTGCTGGCAAAAACAAAGCCCTGTAAAATTTCCTAAGAAGACTGGAATTTTAAAACTGTCTTCTGATAAAAAGAAACCTTTAGATCAACTCTACTCAAAGCTGAGAAAAGAGTTTTTGGATCAACCTCACAACGCAACATGTCGCGCAAAACTACCTGGTTGTTTGAATACAATGGGACAAAATCTGACTGTTCATCATACAAAAGGACGTGGTAGGTATTATTTAGATATGCAAACCTGGATACCTCTTTGTATGTCATGTCACCAGTGGGTAGAAGAACACCCTGCGCAAGCTAAAGAACTTAATTTATCACAAACTAGATTTTAAAAACAAAAAAAAAGATGAAAAAATTCATTGGTTATTACATCATTGGTGCTAACACACAAGAAGATGCACAAAATGAAAAAGGTTTAATGCTTTGGTCTCCAAACAAACCAAATGCACTTAAGCGTTGGTTAAATGAGAAATTACTTGGTATCTACTGGGTAGACAAAGATCGCGTTGTAGGTGGTCAAGACAAAGGAAAAACAATGCAGAGCGCAGATCAACCTGTTGAAATGAGCAAAGTTGCTACTCCTGTAAAAGCAAAAGAAGACAAACAACCAACTGAAGCTCCACGCAAACCGCGTCAAACTCCACGAGCTAAGCCTTCCAAAAACTAAAAATTATGAGTGACTCTATTGAATTAACTAAAAGAGAGTTGATTCAACAAGAGGCCCTGGCTGCATCTGAAAAACATTACAGGTGCGGCCTTGGTATTTCTATGGGTGTAGGTAAGACTTTAATTGGTCTACGCCACATGGAAAGAGAGTTTCCAAATATGAAAACCAGATTTCTGGTAGTAGCTCCTAAAGTTTCAATCTTTGAAAGCTGGAAAGATGATGCTAAAAAGTTTGGGCTTGAATACTTGTTGGATCACATTGACTTCACAACGTACATATCATTGAGTAAAAGAACAAGAGATTATGATGTCATCTATTTAGATGAATGTCACAGTCTTTTATTTACTCATGATTACTATTTGGCTACATACACAGGTAAGATTCTTGGTTTGAGTGGTACTCCACCACGTTACAAGAACTCTGAAAAAGGTGAGATGGTGCAAAGATATTGCCCAATTGTTTACACCTACATTACAGATGACGCTGTAGATGACAAAATCTTAAATGATTACAAAATCATTGTACATAGATTACCATTATCAACTGCAAAGACTCATAGAGTAGAAACCAAGAAAGGTGGATTCTTTATGACATCTGAATCTCAGAACTATGATTACTGGTGTGGAAGACTTGCTTCTGCAGCCAATCCTGCACAGACTAAGATCTTTAGAATTATGAGGATGCAGGCGTTAATGCAATTTAGGTCTAAAGAAAAATACGCCAGACAATTGCTAAACATGATGGATGACAAATGTCTTGTCTTCTGTAATACAACTGATCAAGCTGATAGAATTTCTGTACATAGTTATCATAGTAAGAATTCTAAAAGTGAAGATGCATTGGTTGCATTTAAAGATGGTAAGATAGATGAACTCACATGTGTTCAACAATTGAATGAGGGTATTAACATTCCAAATCTAAAGTATGGTATCATACTGCATGCATATTCTAATGAAAGAAAAGCTAGTCAAAGGATAGGACGTTTATTACGTTTGAATCCTGATGATAAAGCAATCGTTCACATACTTATGTATGGTAATACTGTAGATGAAGACTGGGTACAAGATGCACTAAGAGATTTAGACTCTGAAAAAATAGTTTATACAGATCCAGTTTGTTAAATTATGCACAATGCAACAGTTAAATTATGCACAATACAATAGTTAAATTCATCAAAAAAGATGGACAGCTTGTTCCCGCGTCTGAATCTGATGCGGGCAAGTTGAAACTTTTTGCAATGTCTTTGAAAGAAGGCGTTGATGTAGAAGTTTATTTGTCCATGACAAACAATGTTGACAAAACTGCTGGACAATTAGCTAAAGTCCATGCTTTGATTAGAGAATTAGCTGCTTATACTGGTCACACATTTGAAGAAATGAAAGATGAGATCAAAAGAAAAGCGGGTCTGTTTGTTATAACAGGAACCCGCTCGTCTGATAAGCAGTTAAAAAGCTTTGGTGAATGCTCTAAAGAAGAAATATCTGCAGCTATTGAGTCCTGCATTGAAGTAGGACACATGTTAGGTTGCAACTTGTATTAATCTTCAGCTTCCCCCATTAATTTTTTGGCTTCATCAAGAGTAACAGCTTGGATAAATCCTTGCTCTCCAGCTCTTGTTTCAAACTCTCTGCAAAGAATTAGAATAGTTTCATAGTGGTTTACCCAATCTTCTGTGATATTCTGTTCTTTAATTTGAGTGTGAGCACTTTGCATTTCTTCGTTGGTCTTACCCTTAACTAAGAAAGCTACAATTGCTTGGACTTTCTGATAGTACCCTGTACTCATCTTAATGTCTACAATTGCACTTGGCATGATAACTTCAACTTTTGAAGTTGATTCATCTTGGTTGGTTTGATTTACTTCAGACATGTCTTGTAGTTTAATTTCAACAAAAATAAACAATTAATTTTAAATTAAGCAAAAAAATGGCAGAAAAAGTTTCAATAGATTTGAAAGATATCAAGACCAAACTCTATGATTCATTGAAAGAATCAGGTTGGCACAATGTTCTAAAGGGATTCATACTATCAGAAGACTTTGATAAAATTTTGATTGCTTTAAAAGAGCAGGTTGAAGATGACAAGCGTTTTACGCCTCCTCTTAAACAGGTCTTTAGAGCATTTCAAGAGTGTCCTTTAGAGTCTCTGCAAGTAATTTTTGTAGGACAAGACCCTTACCCACAATTTGGAGTAGCAGACGGCATCTCATTCAGTTGTGGAAACACAATGAAAAAGGAAGCTTCTTTGCGTTACATACACAATGCTGTATCAAAAACAGTTTACGATGACAAGGTTTTACCAAAAGATTTGTCAGCAGATTTAACACCATGGGCTAACCAAGGATTGTTGATGCTAAACACTTCTCTCACAACAGAGGTTGGTAAGATAGGAAAGCACTTTAGCATATGGGAACCATTCACAGCCTATTTGTTTGACATGATTAACAGCATGGATAAACAATTGATCTGGGTTTTCTTAGGAAAAAAGGCAGAAGAATATTCAGAAATAATTGATGACAGACACATTAAGTTAGTAGCAAGTCATCCTGCTTCAGCTGCATATCAAAAGCAGCAAGAGTGGAATTGCAACGACATCTTTAACAAGATAAATGTGCATATTTCTGAAAATAATGGTAAAAATATCAAGTGGTAATTTTGCAATTTAAGATATTTTTATTAAGTTTGTAACTCTATCGTAAACGCTAACGCAACGTACATGTTTAATTCAAAAAGTCCATTTACTGGGGGAAGTCCCGCAGTAGATGAAGGCACTGGTGACGTGCCTAAACCAACCTCACCAACAGTTCCTTTTACAAGTCCTGTTTCAAAACCTGCCAACCATCCTCCACAAAACAAATACTGGAAGCGTTATGGTGATCTTATGGCAGAAGGCATTAACTACTTGGATCAACGCAAGTCAGGAAATGCTAAATCACTCAAAACTCAATGGAGTGGTTTCAATAAAATTGGTCTTAATGGTATAGAATGGCAATCTCTTTATGTGGTTGGTGCACGCCCTGGTGTTGGTAAAACACTATTTGCATCATCTGTAACTAGAGAATTGCAAAGGCTTAATCCTGATCAAGACTTTTCTGTTTTACATTTTCAATTTGAGATGCTTGGTAGAAATATGGCAATTAGAGAATTGTCAAATGCTTCTAACCTCAACGTCAGATACATTCAATCTGCAGAAGACGATGGATTACCCGCATTGTCAGAAACTGATTTTAAAAAACTGGCTGAGTATGCTGCAAAACAAATTGACAGGCAAGAGTATGTAGTAGATACTGCAACTAATGTCGCACAAATGCAGGAGATTATTGAGAAGTTCTATCATGAGACTAAAAAACCATTTGTAGTAACATTAGACCACACTCTCTTAATAAAGCAAGGTGCTTCTGAAACAAGTAAGCAACAAACTTTAGAGAAGCTGGCCACAATGATGACAATGTTAAAGAATAGGTATCCTATTATCTTCATTGTCCTTACACAATTAAACCGTGATATTGATAATGCTGAACGCCAGATTCCAGGTAAGTTATCCAACTATCCTACAGAAGCTGATGTGTTTGGTTCAGATTCATTATTGCAATGTGCAGATGTGATGATTGCAATGAACAGACCTGCTAAGTATAACATCAATTTGTACGGACCAAATCAGTACATAATTGAACCTTCTATGGAAAATTACTTAGCATTGCATGTGCTAAAGAATCGCTTTGGTAATGTAAGTGTTCAGTGGTATTATGCAAACTACAAAATCATGGGTCTTGAAGAAGTACCTGCACCAAGACAAAAACCTAAAAAAACCACATAATTTAATTTAAAACGCAAACGCAATGAGTAACGCAAATGACAAACCTAAAAGGCACATCTCAGAGATCACTGCCGAGTACAAATCTTTTTGGCAACCGCTATTTAAAGATCTAAACGTTGACAATCCTACTTTTGGTGCAAAACTTTGTTATTTAGGCAAAGAGTTCAGCACTGATGGTACGCGAGAAGCATGTGTAAGATTCTTTCCTAGCGAACTTAGTAGTGGAAATGACTACTATACAGAGCTTTTTGATTGGGATCAGTATTATTTTACACCTAATCACAGGACTTTGTATAAGTTAAAGCACAACCCACACTGGAAAAGTGAACCTGAAAAATATGTTGAGGTTCCATCTGACAAATTACCTACTTCTACTTTTGCTGTAAGGCTAAGTGACTTAGAACTTGTAAACAAGAGTGATGTTACAGCAATTGTACCAAATCTTGGTACTGCTAAGCAAGCACCTGTTGGTGTTTTCAATTCAAACTTGTTTGACAATGTAGCTGATCCTTTTGATGAGCAGTCTTTTGACGAGACTTTTGCAGAAAAAGAAGACAATCACTATACATCATTGACAATACGCGACTTGTATTGCATGATTCAAAATGTGCCAATGTCTAACAAAAAATGGTTAAATCAATTAATCTCTAAAAACAAATAACAAAAATGGCAGAAACAACAAATGAGTTGGTGCTTCCCACAAAAATTGTGAAAGCAACAAACAAGAGTCCAAAGAACATGATCATATTCAGTAAGCCTAAAGTAGGAAAAACTACTTTGCTTGCTCAGTTGGAAAACTGTTTGATCATTGACTTAGAAAATGGTACTGACTACGTAGACGCATTGAAGATTAAGGCAAACAGCGTTGCTGATATTGCTAAGATTGGACAAGCTGTCATCGCTGCAGGCAAACCTTACAAGTACATTGCTGTAGATACTATCACAGCTTTGGAAGAAATGTGTATTCCTTACGCAGAAGAGTTATACTCTAAAAGCGCAATGGGTAAATCTTGGTATACCAAAGGTAAACTTGAGTATGGTTCTATTTTGAACATGCCCAATGGTGCTGGCTATCCTTGGTTACGTCAAGCTTTTGAGAAAATTGTTGACTACATCAAGTCATTAGCTCCACACGTTATCCTTGTAGGTCACATCAAAGACACTCTTCTGGAAAAGAATGGTGCAGAGTTTAATGCGTTAGATCTTGACTTAACAGGAAAGCTTAAGCGTATTACAACTTCAAACTCAGACGCAATTGGTTACTTGTATCGCAAAGGCAATAAGAACATCTTAAGTTTCAAAACAACAGATGAGATTGCTTGTGGTGCTCGTCCTGAACATTTGCGTAATGCTGAAATCACAATTTCAGAAGTAAATGAAGATGGTTCTGTAACAACGTCATGGGACCAAGTATTTGTAGATTAATTTTTAAAACCAAAACAGTAACAAAAACAATTAAAATCAATTATTATGTTTAAATCAAGTAATTTCAATCCAAACGCAGGTAGCAACGTACCTAAAATTATCAACCCAGGAACACACCTTTGTCGTGTAGTAGACATCAAGCTTGATGCACCAGCTTACAAGAAAGAAGCATACTTTATTGTATTGACTCTTGAAGGTCAAGAGCGTGGTGGAGAGTTTGTAGGTTTGCCTATTGACAAGATGAATCCTTCTCTTGGAAACTACAAAGGCCAGATTGGCAATGTACGTTCAGGTCGTTATCCTTTTAGTGATTACACTTATCAAGGAAAAGAAATCACACGTGATGAGCAAATGTTCCGTTGGATTAACAATGTGGCAAAGCAACTTAACGTGTTTGATGCAATGAACGCAGGTGATGGTATCCAAGCTGCAACCATTGAAGAGTACATTGACGCAGTACGCAAGTTTATTGTTCAACCAGAACTATGGGCTATGTTTACTATTGGTGGCCAAGAATACTTTACTGAAGGTTATGACAGAGCTAACTACCGTTTGTTCTTCCCTAAGCAAGAAGGTAAATTATTCCCTTACTCTGCAATGGAAGATGCTGAAGGTAACTCTGTAAACTTGTTGCCTTACGAAGCTGACAAGCACATTATTGTAAAAGTAGATGAGCCTGCTCAAAGTGTAACTGAATTTGGAGGACAGACAACTACTCCTGCAAATGACATGTTCAATGTAGGTACAGCTATTCCATCTACAGCATTTCCTGAAGGTGGTGTTGCTCCAGCAACTTTAAACTTACCATAAGTTTCTGTTCATTTCTGTTTGTATAATAAAAGGGTGGGCCTAAAAACCCACCTTTTTTTTTAATTTTGCAAGATATGTTTTCATCAAAGTTTTTTATAAATGACGTAAATGAGATTCCATCAAACTGGATCTTTGAAAACTATCTTGGTCTATCTCAAAAGTTGTCAGGTCAAAGCATTAGAATAAACAGTCTTTTCAATATAAATGACAAGACGCCTTCAATGTATATCTATTACAATACAGAGTCAAATTCTTATAAGTATAAGTGTTTTTCTACTGGTAAAAGTGGAGGACCTGTAGACTTAATGATGCACATCTGGAGTGTTTCATTTTATGAAGCTTCTCAGAGAATCATTAAGGACTATTCAGATTATTTAAAGACTGGCAAAATTTGTGAAACAAAAATTATAGAACATTCTAAGTGGAAAGTTGACAAATGCAAAACCAGGGGATGGACCAAGAATGATGCTGAGTTTTGGTCTGAGTATAACATAAGCAGTCAGTTGTTGCAACAATATAATGTTGTACCTATTGACAGATATGTTATGCAAAAAGTATCGCATGACAAAAACGTAGAGAATGAGTTTTCAGTAGTTAGTAAGCATATCTATGGTTACTTTACAAAGGAAGGGATTCTTTACAAAATATACCAACCCAAAAACAAAGAAAGGAAGTTTATAAAAATCTGTGATTATATTCAAGGTTATGAGCAATTGCAAAACAAACCTATACTAATCATAGCATCTTCACTAAAAGATTGCATGGCAATCAGAAGTATGAATCTAAATGTAGATGTTGTTGCACCTGATAGTGAAAATAGCATATTGCATGAAGATGTTATTTATGAGTTCAAAGATACATACCAATCAATAGTTACTGTTTTTGACAGTGATGAAGCTGGTATTAAAGCCATGAAAGCATATGAAGAAAAATATGGAATTCCTTTTTGTTATTTGCCCTTGGAAAAAGACATTGCTGACATTGTCAAAGTGCATGGTGTAAAAAAAGCAATTTATGAGTTTGTTCCTAAGCTAAACAATGCTATTGACAAATACTCACAACTGCAATTAGCAGATGATTAATTTTATTATCTGATTTTACTTGTTTATTTTTGTTATCTTATATTTTAATTTATGACAAATTGGTACTTCCCTTCTTTAAAAAAGAAGATATTAAAAGTAGAAGATTTCCCAAATCATGAGGAAATTGTAGGTTTTATTTACAAGATAACAAACCTAAAAACTGGTAAGTTTTACATTGGCCAAAAGAGTCTTTACCATAAGCGTAAGACTAAAATCTCCAAAAGAGAGAAAGTAGAAACAGGCACAAGAAAAGTATTCAAACAAGTTGTTAAAGAATCTGATTGGATGAGCTATTATGGTTCTTCTGTAGATTTAAAAACAGATGTTGCTAGACTTGGTGCTGAAAATTTCAAAAGAGAAATCTTGGAAATATGCTGTACTAAAAAGTATCTGAATTACTGTGAGCTTTCACATCAAGTTAAAAATGATGTGCTAAAAGGAAATACGTATAATGGAAACATTTTAGGAAGATATTTTGCAAGAGATATGGAAAATTGTAAATATTAAAAAATGGCGTTAAAATTTTCATCAGATGTAGCGTTTGCAGAACGCATGCAAAAAGAAGAACAATTCTTCTCAAAACCTTTTCTGCTATCCTATTCAGGATTGAACAAGTTATTGTTTAGCCCTGCCTTATTTTACAGCCACTATGTTCTTGGTCAAAGAGATGACACAGAAGATAAAAACATGGTGGAAGGTAAACTTATCCATTGTCTATTACTCAAACCAGAATCTTTTGATGATGAGTTTGTTCTAAGTGCCGTGAACACACCAAGTGATAATCCTAAAAAATTATTGCAAACTCTTTTTGCTCATTACAAAGAGTTGAAAGCTGACGGTGATACACGTGAAGATTTGCATGAATTTAGTGGTGCTATCATTGATATTCTTGCAGACATGAATCTTTACCAGTCATTGAAGACTGACGCCCAACGTCTTGATAAAATTATCACAGAAGACCATGTTGCTTACTGGGATTACATGAAGAAAGCTGAAGGACGCACTGTTGTTGATCATGACACACATGCTTTTGCAACTGCTGTTGTAGATAAAATCAAAAGCAAACCTGTTGTGATGGATGTAATGGGGTTCTTTGGTGACAGTTTCAATGGTGTTACAAAACAAAACGAGATTGAACTTGCAATGTTTGACGAAAACTTCTTGTTTGGTCTTAGAGGATTTATTGATAATCTTGTTTTTGACAGCAACGCTAAAGAAATTAGAGTCAATGACCTGAAGAAAACTTCCAAAGACATTGCTTCTTTTAAAGATAGTATTGAATACTATCGTTACTGGATGCAAGCTGCAATGTATTACAAAATGGTAGAACATGTTTATCTAAGTAAACCTGAGTACCATGACTATAAAATCACATTTAGATTTGTAGTTGTAGACCCTTACATGCAAATTGCACCAATCAGAGTTTCTGACGAAACAATGAAAGAGTGGTTAACAAAAACTGAGGAGATGATATCAAGAGCTAATTTTCACTTTGAAAATAAGTCTTTTGAACTTCCTTATGAATTTCTGGTAAACAATGAAGTAGTATTATGATTTCACAGATATACAACAAGTATTTCCAAAAATCATTTACGTTTCTGTATCCAATATTAGGTTTCAAAAAAGACAAGCACCCTCGTCCAGTTCAAACTTATTTGAGCTGGCGAGGCACAGCTTATAAACCATCTTCTAGAAA
>Ga0078894_10002540_pt1 | contig 13803 bp, 9 predicted proteins | sample LauGreSu1BDMLBSD_2_FD_67506 | JGI IMG/M metagenome (GOLD analysis project Ga0078894, IMG submission 67506) | Freshwater lake microbial communities from Lake Michigan, USA - Su13.BD.MLB.SD (version 4) (version 4) | ecosystem: Environmental > Aquatic > Freshwater > Lake | place: Lake Michigan, USA...
GTAACACCATTTAAGTAAACTAATTGTTGACCTGTCGCTCTTGACGGATTGTAAGCTATATTGACTAAAAATTTAGGATATTCCATTTTTATTTTCTTAATTTATATTATATATTAAAGTATAAAAATAAAAAAAGTTAAAAATCAGCAGTGATATTGATGGACTCACTTCCACTTACATCAAGACCTTCACCCCACTCGTATCTCGATGGTAACAAAAATGAATGGTTATTATCACCATCTTTGGTTGATCTAACTAAGTCTTTAAATTCGGTGATGAAGTGGCTTTTATGTTCACCTGTGAGTTTTGATATAGAAAGTTTACCCCACCAACTTTTATCTTTATTAGTTGTTACTAATCCAAGTATCTCTCTCAATCTTTTTATCGCTCCATCTTCATCATCATTAAATGATCCTTTGAAATCTTGAAAAGCTGGTTTACCATTGTCATACTTATCTTTAAGTGAGTAAATCTTCTTAATGCCTAAAGTTATTTCCTTAAATAACTTATAAGATTCTTTTTCTTTATTTATCTTATCTGATACTGACGATTTATTATCGGATGGTAAAACCTTATCTTTATTTGTTTTTATTGATTCTACTATCTGTTTTTTAGGTTTTGGTAAATATTTTTCATATTTATTCAACTTCAATTCATCTAAACCTATTGTAATTGTTTCATCAAATTCTCTCTTAGAACATAGAGTGTATGTAAATCTATCTCTTTTACCTTCGTCAATTTGTTTTTGACAAAGAGTTATAAATTGTGTGTGTTGATTTAAGTGCTTAAATACCTGGTCTCCTTCTGAGTAATTGAACACATATTCAGCTGATGCTGTTTCGGATGATCTGTGTATACCAATTGGAAAACTCCCTATTTCAGTAGGTGATGTGAAGTCAAACTTTTTTGTATTTGTGTTTCTTTGTATCGCACAACTATCAAAGTTTAATGATTTATGATTTGGATCTCCTTGGTGAGTTCCCATCTTTAATTGGTCAACATATTGACCTAGTCTCAATACCGCTACATTTTGAGGAAGATATTCCGTCTTAGGAACTAATCCCGGTACTGTAGTTATTTGATATTTGTTTATCTCCCAGTTTCCTTTATCATTTTTATAAAATACATTTAATTCGTCTTCAAATATATTTGTTACTTCACCATCTGTTTTTCTAAAAGCAACCATATTAAGAACCCAGGTATCCTCGAATATTTTATAATTCTTCTTTTGTAGAAATTTAACAATTCTATCAATATCTTTGTTTGATGTCAGTAATGATGGATCTGGTAATTTAGGCACAGTAGGTTCTGGTTTGAAATCTGTTGTTACTCCAACTTCCGCTGGTGGTGCTTTATAAGTATCATCATACGGTGGTTTTTCTCCTTCTGTTGGTTTGTAATCTTCGTTTGTAACAGTTGTGATTGTATTTTCTTCTTTTGTTGAGTTCCAAGTATCACCTACTTGAGATTCCGCTTGTCTAGTATCTGATTTCACAGTAGAAACTTGATTATTATCTACAACATTGACATGATGTGATAAGAATCGAACACTTTTATCTGCTTTATATCTTAATAATGTTTTTATAAAAGCTGGATTTGGAACTACACCGAGATATGGTTGAGTCATTAACATTTCTACAAATTCATCAAACCATTGTAAAAAGTTTGTACCTAGTAGCATTTGTTGATTTGAGGCAGCATCTCCGATATTAACACTTCTATTATTATCTTTTAGGTTAATATTTATTGAGTTTTCTTGAATATTTATATTATTAAACTTATGGTCCATTTTAAGACCTTCTGTGTCATTTACATATATTTGAGTTTTATGATCAAACATAAGTGACTTCATTGAGAGATAGTCAGAATCTCCTAATGCTTTTAGTTTATTCTCTAAGTTAACATTATAGTGGTCTGTAAATATAAACTCTGGTTTATATTCATCTCCTTGCTCGAATACAACAACAACAACTTTACCTTTTTCTGGTAGAGAGAATTGATTACCTGATAGGTCTTTCCAAGGTGTTGCCCACGGGATATCCTCTAAAGCCATATCCTCAAAAACGTCTACGACTCTTACTTTAATTCTACCCTCTTTCTTTGGATCTTGGTTATCTTCTACGACACCAATATATGTTCTACCCGTTTGTACTTTTTTTCTCATAATAATATATTAAGCAAAAAGTTGCCCACCCAACGAAGGTCCTAAAAAGTTCATACTTTGACCCATGTAATCCTCATATGTTTGAGGGCCCATTATTGTTGTTGTATTAACTGGACCTGGATTAGAAACTTTTTCAATTGTTTGATTAAGTAAATCTTCTCTAGTCTGTGAAGTCCCACCATCCGATTTTGCATCTTTGGCTTTATTTACTTCTTTTTCTAATTCTTTATTTTTAACATCAGCAGTTCCTTTTGCGAGTTTTTCTCTTTCTTTATTTTCTTTATTCTCCGCAATTGATTTCTTTATATCAGCTATACCACCACCAACAGTTTGTACACCGACACTAACCGCGGCATTCTGTAATGATTTTTTCAAGTTACCTGTTCCAACACCAAATGCATTTTTTGCACCATTGATATCTCCATTGTTTAGACTTCTGACCACATTATTAACTCCCACTGTCAATGTTGTTTGTAGTTTACCAGCGGCGTTTTCTGTAAGAGACTTTTTAAGAGCGGATGCTCCTGGTATATTATTTAATGACTTTGTAAAGTTTACAGATGACTCTGAAGTATTTTTTAATATATTTGCGCTACCTCCTTGTGATGCTATTCCTGATTTTTTTGCTTCTTCTGCTGTCTTGGCTGCTGCTTCACCTTCTTTTTCAGAAGCGGCTTTAACAGTTTCCACTGAAGGTGCTACTAAAGTTTCACCTAAATCAGGATTTTTATCTGAAATAGCGGCTGATCCGACTACTTTAATTATGTAAGGTTTTTCTACTCCATTTTCATTTAAAGAATTCTTACCAACGGTTAAGAATTTAGGTGTAGATGAGTCTTTTATCGTTCCTCCAGACTCAAGATTTCTATTTTCTCTTTCTCCAGCATTTCCGATTTTCCAAATAGCTCCCGCGTTATATCCAACATATGATCCCCAATTTCCCGAAGGAACAAATTTCTCAAACCTTTCGGTTACATATTTAAAATCAAAGTGAACGTTGTGTATATCATAAACTGATGGTCCTTGACCACCCGTGTCAACTTCATTTGGTACAACAGATTTATCAAACCAAAACTGGCACTCTCTTAGTTGAAATACGTGTCTTGATAGATTGTCTTTAAGTATTTCTAAATTACCTGACTCAATATTCTTTTTAGTTCTGACAAAGTTTCTACACTCAGATATTACAATATCACAGTTAAATCTAAGTAAATTTTCAGGAATCATTGATTTGCCATTCGGTTTAGACCAATATAATAGTTTATATAAATGTGCTAAGGTTCCTAAGCTTAACGAAACGTCTTCTAAGAATTCTAAGGTTATTAAATCTTTTCTATAATCGGGTAAATACTTATAAGTATCTCCTTTATTTATTTCTGATAGAAGTTCTAAGTTTGTAATCTTTTTTAGATAATAAGACATATAAGACTTTTTACCAGGCCAATTTAGATTTGTATTTGTATCAATATTAGCTGGATTTGTATTAGTTCTTGATATGTAAGTATCTTCCGCGTTTACTTTTACAGTACCTTTAGTTCTAAAGAATTTAACAAATTGATTTTTAAAATCTTCATAAACATATTTTCTTGCTGCCATTTCATTAATTGTATTATACTGATTAAGAAAGTCAATTATTGAACCATTTAATAATGGTGAACTAATATCATCTATTATAATATCAAATCCAAACATGACAGGATCATTGTTCTCAAATGGAGTTCCTTTGTACTGAGATAATATCGCTTTTGAGTCAATACTTTCATTTTTAAGAGGGACACCTAGATTATCTAAAACTTGTAAACCATTTTTAAAGTAATCTTGTCTTGAATCTGAAAAAATAAGAGGAATATCTCTCATTGAATATGGATCCTTCGGTAATGTTGATGGTTTTTTAGGAAGATCTTTACTTAATTTAAATCTTTTTTCAACGTCAATTTTATCAGGTAGGTCTACTAATTTAGCTCCTCTCCAGTCTTCCCATTTATACTGAGCTTCTTTTAGTGGAGCTCCTTCTTTTACTGATGTGGCATTCGGTGTTACTAAAATAGGAGGCATGAATCCTTCTTGTGCACCAAGTGCTGGATCTCTTGTAACTCCCACCGCATGTGGCCAAGGTGCTGTTGGATTTTCAGTAGACATCTTATCCATTGCTTCCTTTGTCATCTTTCCTCTTTCCTGCATTGCATACATGAATTGTAAGGAACTGTTAAGATTTTCTTTAGATTTGGCTTCTTGACCTTCTTGGATATTTTCAATCTTATTCTCAGCCAATCCAGCAGCAACTGAGGTTATAATTCCAGGATTATAAACTTGACCAGTTACTGGATCCACTTTATAGATATTTACATCAGACATAATGTATATATTATTATCTCATTGCCTTTATATAAAAGATTTACTTTAGGCTTCAGATGCTTTAGCTGACTTCTTTGATGCTGCTCCGGTAAATTCATTAAGATTTGTTGGGTCATACAAAGCTGTTTTACAGTAACCAATGATACATGCTTTTGATCTTTTTTTCGTCCAAACTCCAGCACCTTTTTGATTAGCTCCACCCGCTGAACCACCCTCTGTATTTCCTTCGACTGTATTTACAAATCCGTTACCAGCATCTTCAACAACTATACCCACGTGGTCGACTGAGCTATTGAAACCCCAGGAAAAGAATACTATATCTCCTGGATCGGGTTTAACTGAACTATTCTGTCTTGCTGATTTTGAGTCGCCATTTGATACCCAGACTCCTTTCTTTTTAGCAACTGAAACCCCACATACACAACTTATTGCGTTGCATATATTACCATTCTTAGCATTAAAGTCCTTTGTACTTAATACCATACCTGCTTGATTACAACACCAACCTACAAACATTCCACACCAGTGATAACCGTTCATTCCAAAATAAGCTCCGTATTTACTATCTTTACCATTATTTTTTGGATATCCTGTTGTTTCCTTATATCCTACTTGTCCTTTTGCTATTTCAATCATTTTTTTAATTTTACCAGTTGCTGTTGTATTAACTTGAGGTGCTGATTCAACTACATTAGGATCACCGTTTTTAGTTTCGGTATTTGTTAGAGTTGATGGATTACTCATGTCAATATTCGTTAATACTTCTTGACCTTGTGATAATTTAATTCCTTCTGCGATATCAAATGCGATATCTTCTTCTGATCCACCATACGGAACCTCTATATACTCATCATCTGCTACTATAGCTTCTTCTTCTCCTAGTATAAAAGCGTCTTCAGCTGCTAACTCTTTTTCAGTTATTTTAAGCTCACCAAGTGCGGTACTGGATAATATTCCTGGTTTCTCAACATTAAAAACAAAGACTCCTTTTATTGGAGGTTCTGGTGGCACACTTGGAGTTATTCCTGATGGTGAAGCACCCGATAATCCATATGTTATTGATACACTTGAGCCAGATGTTCCAATTGCTTGTGATGGATTTAATCCTAAATCTGGTTTTACTATTTGTGTTTGAGGTTTTTCTAAAACAGGTTTAATGGTGTTTTTATAATAATCGCTATAATTAGGGTGTACTTTATCCGAACTAGGTTTGAATCCTCCAAAAAATGTAAATCCAAACTCAGAAGCTAGATTTTTAAGTTTATCATTACCTCCTTTAAGATCTGGAATATTTGATGGTGGATCATTGGAAACACCAATCATATATACTTTTGCATTTACATCTTTTAGTAATTGAAGTTGTTTTTTAATAGTAGTTAAATCTTTAGCGTCATTTGATAGACCCGTTGATATTATTACATTTTTATCAGTAAACTTTTGTTTTCCAATTTCTTCAAGAAATCCTAAAATCTTTTTAGGAGTTGCACCAACTTCTGATATACCTTTGGAATCAGTTGACTTTATACCATAACTTCCACTTCTATTCTTAAGACTAAATCCATTTATTGCTATACCTGCTGCAATACTATCTCCTACTATGTAATCTATATTTACCATTTTATGCTACATTATTATTTTCTACGTTGTTTCCAAACTTCTTCACATAACTTGCTAGATCGTGAGGTACAACCGATGGTGGAAAAGGAGCTTTATCCGCAGAACATGCTTTATTAGCATAGTCATTTGGCTTATAAACCCCTGGGTTATTAGCAGGAACACTTGCTGGGAATGTATATCCTGTAGTACTTTTACCAACAGCGACTGGATAAAATATAGTCATAAATAAGTCAGTTTGTGTATATGAGTTTGTTATTTTACCACCCTTTCTGTATTTTTTTGTACCCCTATCTAGATATTGGTCGACATAATCAAGTTGTTGACTAAAAGTCATTTTTTGAAGTTCGGCTGTTGTTGTGTTGTATCCTTTAGCCGTACTTGCTAAGAACTGTATCAATCCGGTTGCTCCAATTCCATTCTTGATAGCAGGATTCCATGTTGCTGCGGTCTCATGATTTATTAGATTAGCTAACCATTCCAATGGAATACCATATTTCTTACCAATATTACTTAGTTTTTTAATATCCGCATTACTAACATCATATACTTTATAACCGAGATAACTGTGTCCCTTTTTTCTTTTAGCTTGAATAAAATCTACTAACTTTGTCTCTACTGTGTTTAATGAGACATTCTCAGTTGGTCCATTATATGTTCCATCTCCCGTTGTATTGCCTGTTCCAACATTAGTATTACCATCGACATTTGCTTGTGTTGATGCAGGAGCTGGTGGTGTTGGTGGAGGAGGTGGTGGTTTAGGTATTTCAATAACATTAGTAGTCACTTCTATACCATTTTGAGAAACATCAATAATCTCTATTGAGAAGTCTCTTCCATATTTATCTAACGCTCTATAATATTCACCAACTTTATAGACCGAATTTGGAATACCATTAGTTGGTTCATCTGTTGGGTTATCATTTCCTGATTCTTTTTCTTCTTTCTTTTCCTCAGTTTTTTCTGTTAACTTTTCTTCTTTAGTTTTACTAAGTTCTTTTCTTACTATAAGAACTCTTTGTGACATTTTTTGTGATTGCCAAAAATACTCTATATTAACTACCATATAATCACCGTTAAGTCTCTCATAAGAAACATCTGGATTTGATAGTGTAGTTGTTGGGTTTAACAATCTAACATTAACTTTTTGGAATTTATACATTGTGAAATTTGCATTTGGCATTTCAAGATTTAGTCCAATCCTACTAAGGTTATTAAAGTTAGTTTTATTTTGTACTTCAGCATATAAATAATTCTTATGTACATTCTCCATATCAAATCTACCCAAAAACTTAGTTCTAAAATTAGTTTCTAATTCTTTTTTATCATTGGGACCACCTTTTAATATGACGTTATCATCATTTTGAGTAGTTAATGAGTCTACATTAAAAATTAAAAATGATTTACTTGATGTGTCATAAAATTTTGATATAGTGAACTGACCTTTTGTTAGTGAGTTTGCTGTTGAGTTGTTGACCATATCATATTTCATAATATAAAGAGGCGTTCCACTTTCAGACTTATCATTTGTTAGTATAAATTTAGCTAACTTTGTTATCTCATCACCGCTATTTTGAACTGCGTTTGAAGCAACACCCGTACTTATTAAACAAACATCTTGTGATACATCTCTAACCCACTCTTTTTCTAAATCAACATAATTTAGACAATAGTAGAAATCTATATATGCTGCGACAAATGAACTATCTGATATGTAACCATGTTTGACAATTTCAGTTATAAACTCTTCTGAAGTCTTACCTGTGTTTTTCCATTTCATTGAATCTTCTGATCTCTCAATATTTGAGTTAAATCCTAATTCTAATTCTTTTGCAATTTGTCTAAGTATTTCAACTGATGTACCTGAGTAAGATTTATATGATGGTTTGTAAAAATCTTTTAAATCTAATGTTCCGTAGCAAGTATTTGTACCGTCTTTATTTTCTTGGAAATTAACAATCTTAAATCTTAAATGTATTGATTTAAGATTTTCGGATCCAGAATTTAAAAATATCTCAAATTTAGAGTTATCTAATGGCATTCCTTCTTTTTTGATAAACCCTATAGTATCTCTGAAGATAACCATTACTTTAGGAACTATACCATCGTGGTATAGATTGAGTGAACTAATAGATCCTGGTGGAATCTGATATCCCATAAACCACATAAATGGAGTATAACCAATACTAGCAGCAATTTCTCTGTTTTCTTGTGCATCTGGTGATGTCTTCCATTCGATTGGATCTAATTTATAAGGTGTTTTATCAATCTGAGTAATTATTGGTCTCGATCCTTCAATTTTTTCTTCCTCAGTTGCTCTAGATTCTTGTGGCGCATTTGGATCAGGTTTTACAGTGATTTTCCATTCAGTTGGTTGAATATCTGGAGTTGATGGTATTACAGAAATTACATACTCACCTGGTTTTTCAAATTGTAGACCTCTAAATGTGGTCTCATTAAAATAAACTTCTTTTTCTGTTATTCCAATAATTTCTCCTGGTCCGGATTTCTTTTTTAGTGTTATTTTAGGTACAACTCTAGTCACGCCTGATACACCTGAAGATCCTGAAGATCCTGCTGAACCAGTTGTTCCGGTAGTACCGGTTGTAGTCCCGGTGGTATTTCCTGCGCCTGTAGTTGGTTCCGGAGTTCCGGTATTAAAAGTTCCACTAAATGGTTTACCACTATAGCTTTTTCTTAATTCAATTAAAGCTGCTTGTACATTTTCTGTTTTTGTACTAGCCTTATCACCACCACCTGAGTAATAAGACTCATTTTTTTCTACCTGTTTTTTATTACCCTTTGTTGCATAAGGAACACCAACAGATGACCATATTTGTGCAATTGATAATGCTGCTGCTTGTACGTCATCTGATTTACCATTAAGGAATTTTTTTATAGGATTTCTGTCTAGTAACAACTGTAAACCTAAAGCATCTTGTGCGGTAAGATCATACTTAACGTTGTCTTTCATACCTAATGTCTTGGTTAATCCATCAAGTGTCTTTGGTATAATTTGATATTTTCCTGTTGCCCAGAGTTGACCACCATCCGTAGTTCGTGGCTTTTTCATGAAGGCTTTAACCTCACCTATTGTATATTGACTTAAATCCTTATTGAAGAAAGGATATCTTTTCTTAGAACTCTTTTTAAGATATGATCTAAGATTTTTTATACCATCACCAACGTACCAGTTACAATCGTCTAGTGTTCCAGACTCACCGGCTAAAACGACTTTAAAAAATTTCTCTATTGCTGTTGACATATATACTAAGTTTTATATGCCTTATATATTACTTTTAGTAATTTCCTCAGAGGTTAATTTTTATAATTTTGTAGGGATATTTTCTTTTTATATAAAACTTTTCTCTTTCCTTAAAATGTCTGAATAATATATTAGACATATTATTAGAGTCAAATACATCAACTAAGTCAAATATGTTAGCTTTCTTTTTATCAGAGTGTAGTCTAAGTGCTCTACCTATAGACTGTATAATAATTTGTTCAGATTTAAAAGAGTCTGTAAAAATAACATTGAATATAGCATTTATTGAAACCCCGGTTGATAATGTTCCGTATGAAGCTACTAGTACTTTTACTTTACCATCAGTAACCTCCATTTCCTTTTTAATTATTTCTCTCTTTTTACCACTTACCTCACCATCTATATAGAAGAATTCTTTATCTGATATATCATTTTGTAGTTTGTTTAATATTGATTGACCGTACTCAATCGTATGAAATAAAAGTAGTGTGTTTGAGTCACACTTTTCTACTATTTTTTTAATAAATTCTAACCTTCTATCAGAAACATGTATATATGCTTTTTCAAGCTCAAAAGCATCTTTTCCATTTCCACCTTTTTTTATTATCTGTATTCTATCATCAAATTCTTTGTCGTTATGATTCATTATAACACATCTAATCTCCATTGGAGTAATAATACCCTTTTCTTTAAGTTCGTTAGCTGAAACCTCTGTAATTTTAGGACCTAAAACTGATTGTATTGTTAGTATCTCACAAGTATCATCATCTGGGAAAGTACCTGATACACCAAATCTTGAGTAGGCATATCCAAATGTTTTTTGTAAAATTGTTGTGATTGTTTTAGCTTTAGCACCGTGTGCTTCATCTGTTACAACAGTGTGAAATTGTTGAAAGAATTCTTTTGGCCATTTTTCAAGAGATTGATAAGTACCAATATAAACATTTGGATCTTGAGCTCCTGAGAATTTTCTAGGTCTTTCTGACATAACTTCTTCAACTCTGACATCACAAGGAGAATATTTAGCATCTGGATTTAGTATAGAGTCGACTTTCTTTTCTCTCATTTCTAAAAGATTTTTAATTCCCCAGTTGTACTCCATAATATTATCATAAAACTGAGTAACAAGTGTTATTGAAGGAACAATAATAAGAAACTTAGCCTTAGTGTCAATATGTTTCAATGTATAGAACATAACAATGGATATGATGAGTGATTTACCACCTGATGTTGCGACTTCAGCCATACAATATCTATTCTTAAGTATTTTATAAGCCGACTCTATCTGATGGTCATATGGCATGAATGGAATCCATTCCCCTGATTTGGTTCTAACCTTATGAAACTTAAAGAATTCTTCACAAAACTCTTGAACTTTTTCTAGTGTTATATCTCTGTTTAGTGGAAACTCATCTTTATTTTCTAATATGAAAGAAGCTTCAATTTCTTTACATCCTTTCATTGCTTCTTTCCAGAGACCAACGTTGATTCTTCCATTTTTAAAATAAGTTTGCTGACCATTCCAAACACCCATCTTAAATGCAGGCATATATCTATACCCTTTTACATGTCTAGTCAACCACAGTCCTAATTGATGATATTCAATTCTTGTTGCTGTTGTTACTACTAATTCTTCTGAAGATTTATCATATCTAAATTTCATCTCTTATTTATATATAAAATAAGAGGTTGTGTTTAAATTTAGGTTTTTTTCAGGTTTTTTATAGAGGGAAGTGGATAAGTTAGATATATAAAAAAAAATAAATTGGATCATGGGAATATTTTCATTTTTTAGAAATTTATTCGGTAAGAAAGAAAACACGACTGTAACTGAAGTTGCTAAACAAGAGATTGTTGAAGCTCCTAAGAAAGAAGTTGTAGTTGAGGCTCCTAAAAAAGAGGAGACTGTTAAGCCTGTGGTTGTTACTCCTAAAGCTGAAGAAAAAGTTACAGCTAAGGAAATTAAGTCTAAAGTTAAAAAACAACCAACTGAGAAGAAGGTTGAGACTAAGACTGAACAACCTAAAGCTGAGGCAGTTAAGAAGAAATCGAATAAGAAAAATTCTAAACCTAAAAAAGCTGAGTAAATTTTTTTACAAAACTTAAAACCCACTCAATGAGTGGGTTTTTTTATTTTCTATATGTTATGATTTCATCAATCATTCCGTATTTCTTAGCGTCTTGAGCTGTCATCCAATAATCTCTATCTCCATCCTTGTAAACTCTTTCATATGTTTGTGAAGTTCTATCTGATATAATTTCATAAAGTTCTTTTTTCAGTGAGTTAATTTCTTTGGCTTCAATTTCCATATCAGAGGCTTGTTGAACCCAACCACCATATCCTAATGGCTGGTGAATCATAGTTCTACTTCTTTTAAGAGCTTTTCTTTTACCTTTTTTACCACTACATAGTATAACAGCTGCCATTGAAGCTGCTAGTCCGGTATTAACAGTTGCGATGTCTGACTTTACAAAGTCCATAACATCGAGCAATCCTAATCCTGAATAAACAGAACCGCCTGGTGAGTCAATATAGATAGAAATATCATCATCAGAAATAGAATCCAAATACATCATTTGTGCTTTGATTATATTACAAACGTCTGAGTCAACCTCAGTTGATAAAAATATAACTCTCTCATCTAATAATTTAGAGAAAACATCAACAGGTAGTCCCACTGTATCAAGTGAAGAGTAATTACTTTTTTTAGATATTTTAGAAAAGTAGTCGTGTTGTAAGGTACTACTAATTGATTGGCTTAAAAGAAACTTATTGATGTCTTTCATTTTTCTAGTTTAGTTTTTTGTTATTTTTTTTAGTGATTATTTTGATAAAAGTTGGAAATATAAAAGTGATTTTAATTTTTAATATATAATAAAAAAAAATATTAAAATATGAAAACTAGCGTTGAAATAAATGGATATTTGATATCAATCGAAGAAAATGATGGTATCATCTCTGTAAATGCAGTGAAAGATGAAGAAGTAATCGAGGAATTTACTATCGAAACTGAAGAATCTGAAGGTCAAGAAGAGACTGAAGGTGAAGATGTACAAGGTTTTGGTGAATTCGGAGATGAAGAAGAAGACTTCGACAAAGAAGACCTTGAAGATGAATTAGAAGGTCAGGATGAAGAAGAAGATGACGATGATGATAACGAAGAGCGTCCAGAAGTTGGTGGTGCTTTAGAGTCATTCCAATCTTTCATTAACAAGAAAAGATAATAACTTATGGTAAAAAAGTTTGGTGAGTTTATTAATGAAGAACTAGACTCCGATGGAAACTATCTTTTGTATTACGCATTTGATTGGGATGATAATATTCTAATGATGCCTACAAAGATTCTTATGCAAAAAAGAGTAGGTGATGAGTGGATTGATCAACCTGTTTCTACTGCTGAATTTGCAGAAGTAAGAAGTGATACTGAAAACTGGCGAATTGATTACGATGTCGCATTTATCGAGTTTAGAGACCAAGGGTCGAGAGGAGATAACGCTTTCTTGGAAGATGCTAGATCAGCAATTTCACAAGGTAAACTTGGACCAGCATGGAATGACTTTATTGAGTGTTTAGTTAATGGTTCTATCTTTGCTATTATTACAGCAAGAGGTCACGAATCACCATCAATGAAAAAAGGAGTTGAATGGATTATTGATAATGTTTTAACTGAGCCTCAATTATATGAGATGTATAATAATCTTAGAAAGTTTGAGTATTTTTATGATATGGAAACTGAGTCAGAAAGAATTTTAAGTGGTGTTCCATCCCAGAACCAACTTGTACAAAAATACTTAGGTAGCTGTGAGTTTGTTGGTGTATCTGCTCCATCTAGAGGAGGTTCTCCAGCTAATCCTGAAAAGGCAAAAGAAGACGCTCTTTTACTATTTGGTCAAAAAGTTAATGATTACGCTAAAAGACTTGGTAAAGTTGCAAAGATAGGTTTTTCTGATGATGATTTGAAAAATGTTAAACACATTGAAGATTTGGTAGATAATCTACACCATGAGCAATTTCCTAATATTGTTGAAATAGTTGTTAAGGGAACTAAAGATCCATTAAACATAACTAAAAAAGTTCTTAAAAGAGGTGAACAAGAGATTACTGAAACATCACATCAAACACCTGGATTAGAAAATTCTGTGTTAACACTTACTCAGTTTGGTAATCAAGCTGGTAGATTGAACCCACAAGGTCCAATAAACAGACAGGATGATTTCTATAATCAATTTATAAGACAAACAAAATATTTAGCCAAAACATCAAAGGATATTTTTGGCGAAAAGAAAAATAAAAAGTCCTCTAAATAAAGAGGATTTTTTATTTCAAATCAATTTACTAATATATACACTATGAAATTCTTATCTAACTATTTAGATTTTATTTTAGAAGCTGTGAGTAGAAATG
>Ga0078894_10002541_pt1 | contig 13803 bp, 11 predicted proteins | sample LauGreSu1BDMLBSD_2_FD_67506 | JGI IMG/M metagenome (GOLD analysis project Ga0078894, IMG submission 67506) | Freshwater lake microbial communities from Lake Michigan, USA - Su13.BD.MLB.SD (version 4) (version 4) | ecosystem: Environmental > Aquatic > Freshwater > Lake | place: Lake Michigan...
CACTTCGATGCGGCGCGCTTTCGGATTGGCGACGTGCGGAATACGGATCGAGGCCGAACGGTTTTTCGCAGAGTAAGCGAGGTTGATCGGCGCTTCAAAACCCGGAACCAGACGCTTGTAGGAGTTGGTACCCGGATTGGTGATCGCGTTCAGCGCGCGCGCATGTTTGATGATGCCGCCGATGTAATACAGCGCGAGTTCGGACAGCCCGGCATAACCATTGCCGCTGAACAGATTCTGGCCACCCTTCCACAGCGACTGGTGCACGTGCATGCCCGAACCGTTGTCGCCAACGATGGGTTTCGGCATGAAGGTCGCGGTCTTGCCGTAGGCGTGGGCCACGTTGTGCACGGTGTACTTGAGGATCTGGTTCCAGTCGGCGCGTTTCACCAGGCTGGAGAACAGGGTGCCGATTTCGCACTGACCCGGTGCCGCCACTTCATGGTGATGCACTTCAACCGGTACGCCCTGCTCTTCAAGCGCCAGGCACATGGCCGAACGGATGTCCTGCAGCGAATCCACCGGCGGTACGGGGAAATAACCGCCCTTGATCGCCGGGCGGTGGCCCATATTGCCGCCGTCCATGTCATCACCCGAAGACCACGGGGCTTCCGAAGTCTGCACACGGGCCGAAGCGCCGGACATGTCGATTTTCCAGGTCACCGAGTCAAACACGAAGAACTCGGGTTCCGGGCCGAAATAAGCGGTGTCGCCAATGCCGGTCGATTTCAGGTAGGCCTCACCACGCTTGGCGATCGAGCGCGGATCGCGGTCGTAGCCCTTGCCATCGGCGGGTTCGATTACATCGCAGGTCAGGATCAGCGTCGCTTCGTCAGTAAACGGGTCCATACGTGCGCTGTCCGCATCCGGCATCAGCAGCATGTCGGAAGCCTGAATACCCTTCCAGCCGGCAATCGACGAGCCGTCAAACGCGTGGCCGTCGGTGAACTTGTCGTCGCCAAACATCTTGGTCGGCACGGACACGTGTTGTTCTTTGCCCAAGGTATCGGTAAATCGGAGGTCAACGAACTTGACTTCGTTGTCCTTGAGCATCTTCATGACATCGGCAGTGCTTCCCATCTAACTCTCCTAACGATTGCGAATGATTGAAAGAGGTTTAATTTGCTCCGGCCCCGATAAGAGCAGGATGTGTACCAAGGCGGTGCATCCCTAGGTTTCTGAATATAAACAGCTATTAATCCATCCGCCCCAAAAAGATGCACCGTTATTGTGCGCCGAGACGGGCGACGCACGATTATAGTGCACCATTTTGTTTTGCGCACTCGGTTAAAATCCTTCTCCTGATTTTTCCCACTGGATCCGCCATGAGCAATACCAAAGCCATTCTTGACGCCGCCGCCGAACGTGCCAGCCAGATGGGACTGCCTTACAGCGGAGCACTGCTGCCGGCCGAAGCTTTTGAGTTGTGGAAGTCTCTGCCGGGCGCCCGACTGGTCGATGTCCGTACCCGCGCCGAGCAGGATTGGGTGGGGCGCATTCCCGGTGCTGTTGAAATCGAGCTGCTGTCCTACCCCGGCAACCGGCCCAACCCCGCGTTTGCCGATCAACTGGCCGGACAGGTTCCCGCCGATGCGCCGGTATTGTTCATCTGCCGCAGCGGCGGACGCTCACACAATGCAGCAATGGTGGCGATGCAGTCCGGTTATGCCGACTGCTACAACGTACTGGAAGGGTTTGAAGGCGACCGCGATGCACAGGGCCACCGCAGCACCATAGGCGGCTGGCGCGCATCGGGCCTGCCCTGGGTGCAGGGTTAGTCGGGGATTAGCCGGAAATTACCAGCGCACCCAACCGGCCCAGGAGCTGATCAGGATAAAAAGCCCGAAGCCGATGCGGTACCAGGCAAAAGGCCGGAAGTCGTGACTGGCCACGTAGCGCATCAGCCAGCGGATACAGGCAAAGGCAGAAACAAACGCGGTGACCGTGCCGATGCCGAACAATCCCAGATCATCGGTCGACAACAGCGCACGGTTTTTATAAAGATCGTATAAACCGGCCGCAATCAGCGTCGGCACTGCGAGAAAAAACGAAAATTCAGTAGCTGCACGGCGCGACAGCCCGAACAGCATGCCGCCGATAATGGTGGCTCCAGAGCGGGATACGCCGGGAAACAGCGCGAAGGCCTGGGCAAACCCGATCTTCAGCGCATCCTTCCAGGTCATCACATCCACATCGTCGATGCGCGCCGGCCGGTCGCGACCTTCGGCCCAGAGGATGATCACGCCACCGACGATCAGCGCAATCGCTACCGGAACGGCGTGAAACAGATGCCCCTTGATGAAGCTGCCGAACGCAAGTCCGAGCACTGCAGCCGGCACGAACGCTGCGATCAGGTTCAACACAAAACGCTGAGCCGGGGCCTGCGACACCAGTCCGGTCAGGACACCGAGGAAACGCGCGCGGAATTCCCAGCACACGGCAAGCATCGCGCCGGTCTGGATGACCAGCTCGAAAACCTTGCCCTTTTCGTCGTGAAAATCGAGCAGGCCGCCAACAATGATCAGGTGGCCGGTGCTGGAAACCGGAAGAAATTCGGTGAGGCCTTCAACAACGCCGAGTATGAAGGCTTTGAGCGCGAGTGCTGCATCCATGGAGCCGCCATTCTACGCGAATGGCCGTATTCAGCTGCGTCCTATTCGTAGCGCAGTGCTTCGATCGGCAGCAACCGTGACGCTTTGCGCGCCGGATAAAATCCGAAAAAGATGCCGATCGCGGCGGAGAAACCCACGGCCAACGCGACCGGTTCAATGCCGAGCTGAATCGGCCAGCCGACAAACCGGCCGATCGCCAACGAGCCGCCGACGCCCAGCGCGATGCCAAGCAGGCCACCGATCAAGGCCAGGGTGATCGCCTCCACCAGAAACTGCGTCAGGATATCGCGGCCTCGAGCGCCGACCGCCATGCGCAGACCGATTTCACGTGTGCGTTCGGTCACCGACACCAGCATGATGTTCATGATGCCGATGCCGCCGACCAGCAACGACACCGAGGCGACAGCAGCGAGCAGCAGGCCCATGATCTTGCTGGATTCTTCGCGTGCACTCAGCACTTCCGACAGATTGCGCAGCGTGAAGTCATCTTCCTGCCCGGACTGGATTCGATGGCGCTGGCGCAGCAGATCGCGGATCTGTGCTTCCGCCTCGGCCATATTTTCGCCGTCGCGCACCTTGATCGATACCGAACCCACCGTACGCAGCCGGCCTGCGCCCTGACCCAGCACGCGATTGCGTGCCGTCGAAATCGGCATCAGGATCACGTCATCCTGATCCTGACCCATCAGGCTCTGGCCTTTTTTCTCCAGCGTGCCGATGACGGTGAACGGCACCTTGCGAATGCGCACAATCTGACCGATCGGATCGGTGTCACCGAAGAGGTTGCGCGCGACGGTATCCCCGAGCAAAGCGACCTTGGCCGAACCGGAAATGTCGGCGGCTTCGAAACCCTTGCCCTGCGCAACCACCCAGTTTCGTGCCTCGAAATACTCCGGGGTCACGCCATAGAACACGGTCGACCAGTTGCCCGATCCGCCCACCACCTGACCGGTACCGCGCAGCGTCGGTGCGGAAGCCTGCACGGAGGGCACATCACGCTGGATCGCATAACCATCTTCTTCAGTCAGCGTATTGCGCGAGCCCGCGCCCATACGCACGCCGCCGCTGGTGCTGGAGCCGGGCATCAGAATGATCAGGTTGGTACCCAGACCCTTGATCTGGCTTTCGATCTGGGACTGCGCGCCGGATCCGACGGCGATCATGGTGATCACTGCAGCAACACCAATGATGATGCCGAGCATGGTCAGCGCACTGCGCAGTTTGTTGATGCGCAGTGCGCGCAGCGCAATGCGCATGCTGGCGAGAACGTTCACGCCGGCACCTCGCCGCCCTGCGTTTCGTCTGACGCCCGCCCCTCGCGCAGTTGCGCGGCCAGTGCCACGGCATCCTGCGGTTTTTCAACCACGCGATCCTCGATGACACGGCCGTCACGGAAGGTGATCACACGCTTGGCGAACTCGGCGATGTCGTGTTCGTGGGTCACCAGCACCACCGTCATGCCCTGCGCGTTCAACTGCTGCAGCAGCGCCATCACCTCGCAGCTGGTCAGTGTATCGAGCGCGCCGGTCGGTTCGTCGGCAAGAATCAGCACCGGATCGTTGACCAGCGCCCGCGCAATCGCCACACGCTGCTGCTGACCTCCCGACAGCTGCGCCGGATGGTGATGACCGCGCTCGGCAAGACCAACCTCGGCGAGTCGCGCCGCGGCACGACGATCGCGCTCCTCGCCGCTGACGCCGCAATACAGCAGCGGCAATGCAATGTTTTCCAGCGCGGAAGTGCGCGGCAGCAGATTGAAACTCTGGAATACGAATCCGATACGCCGGTTGCGGATCGCCGCCAACGCATCACTGTCGAGACCCGATACCCGGTCGCCGGCAAGCAGATACTCGCCGCTGGACGGTGTATCCAGGCAACCCAGCAGGTTCATGAATGTCGATTTGCCCGAGCCCGATGGTCCCATTACCGCAACAAATTCACCTGCAGCAATATCCACAGACACGCCGCGCAAGGCGTGCACCGTAAATCCGCCCAGTGCATAAGACTTGGCGAGTTCGCGGGTGGTGATCAGCGGGGTCGACATCGTGCGGCGCCTGTGGCTCAGCAATCCATCGCGTTAATAACTATTTGTTTTTATTGTTATTTTAGAAGCCAAACCGCGGTGCCGCAGCTTTGGTTTCAGGACGAGCCGCTCCCGTGCCGATGATCACCGCATCACCCTCCTTCAATTCGCCGCCAAGCAACTCGGTTAATGTGCCGTCGCTGATGCCAAGACGTACGGCGATGGATTTAGGCGCCTGCGATCCCTCCGCCACCCACACCGTTCCGCGTGTTGTGGCCACGCCGCGCTGCTCGGCTGCCATGGCTTCGTAACGTTTCAACTGCTCTTCGTTGAGAATCGCCGCGATTTCGGTGCGGGACTGCGCACGCAAGCGGCCAACCTCTTTTTTGCGCTGCGCCGGATCATCTACGCTGATGGCTGCAATTTTTTCTGCAGTCGCTTTCTGGATCGCCTCCAGTTTTGCCTGTTGCTCGGCGCTGAGCCCGAGCTCCTTGGTCAATCGCTCGCGCATGGCCTGGCCCTGTCCACCGCCGCCCGGTGCCGCTGCGCTATCGGTCTTCTGAGCATCCTTGTCGCCTTTCGCCGGTACCGGCGCGCCCGGCGGACGGAAACGCAATGCGGCATTCGGCACGCGCAGCACCTGATCGCGGTTGGCGACGGTAATGCGCACATTAGTGGTCATGCCCGGCAACAGCGTCAGATCGGGATTGGGCGCAGAAATGATCGCCACATAAGTCACCACGTTCTGCACCACCAGCGCGGCCTTGCGCACCTGGGTGATCTTGCCGCGGAAGGTGCGCCCCGGGAATGAATCGACGGTAAACGTCGCCTCCTGCCCGATGGTGATGCGGCCGATTTCCGATTCATCAATCGAAGCCTCGACCTGCATATCGGTGAGGTTGCGGGCGATCAGGAACAGCACCGGCGCCTGCAGGCTGGCGGCAACTGTCTGACCGGCATCAACACTGCGCGAAATAACGATGCCGTCCACCGGTGCGCGGATGGTGGTGCGCTCGAGATCGACCTTGGCCTGCGCCAGTTGCGATTCGCGCTGTTTTACCAGCGCTTCGCCATTGCGGATCTGCGCATCACCGACGGCACGCTGGGCCTGCGCAGTCTTCACCTGCTCGGCGGCAATGGCCAGCGCCGACTGGGTTTTTTCCAGCGCTGCCTGCGACACAAAACCTTTTTCGACCAGCATCTGGTTGCGTTTGAGATCGCGCTCTGCTTCGTTCATTGCGACCTGGGTGCGGGACACCTCGGCCTGCAGCGCCGCCACATTGGCGCGCTGGGTCAGCACCGTGGCTCGGGCAGCTTCCAGATCGGACATCGCCTGGTTGACGCGCAACACGAAGGACTCGGGATCAATGCGGGCAATGACGTCGCCCTTTTTCACCACCGAGTTGTAATCGACGAAAATTTCCTTGATCTGCCCGGAAACCTGGGAACCTACCTGCACCGAAACCACCGGATTGAGGGTGCCGGTTGCGGATACCGCCGCCACCAGCGGCCCGCGTTCAATCTTGGCGGAACGGAATACCGGCTGGTCCGGCTTGCCGGCAAGCATCCAATAAACCGCGCCGGCAACAAGCAACACCACGACAACGCCGGCAATCAGCAACAGCTTTTTTTTCAAAAGGATCTCTCGAAGGCAGACAGGGCAAAAACCTGCAAAAGCAGGCACCGTCCGCGCCATCGCGAACGGTCAAATCATTCTACTGGAGGGCGGGGTCAGTCGGTACTGCGTGGCGCCTGCTGCGCAAAATCCCGCACCGCGTCACGAACTGCGCGTTCCATGACCTGTGACAACACGAGGCCTATCAGCGTTCCACGGACCCGCAATTCACTGCCGGCGGCGTCGATGCGCTGGCTTAAAGCCGGGGACATGGCCGGCGGCTCACGTCCATCCGCTGTCGCCAGCATGGACTCGCGCAGATGGGCAAACAGCAGGCTGACTTCGTTTTCGCTGATCAAGCCGCCCAGCAATACCTGCGGCGTCAGCAAACCTTCCAGACCTGAAAAGGGATCACGCTCCGCAGCCTGTAAAGGGGCAGCAAGCACGGCTCCCAGGACGAGGACGGCTATCTGACGGTGCAGGTTCATGGACACTCCAGGAATGGGCGTAGTCCGTAATAACGCACCGTCAACGCCGGGGTGTACCGGCGTTGACGGTGTTTACGCTGCAGGATTAACCGGTCAGGCCTTACGGTAAATTTCCGCACCCTGCTCGACGAATTCCTGCGCTTTTTCCTGCATGCCCTTGTTCAGCGCATCCTTCTCCGAAACGCCCTGGTTTGCCGCGTATTCGCGAACATCCTGGGTAATTTTCATCGAACAGAAATGCGGGCCGCACATCGAGCAGAAGTGCGCCAGCTTGGCACCATGCTGCGGCAGTGTTTCGTCATGGAACTCGCGCGCCTTATCCGGATCGAGACCGAGGTTGAACTGGTCTTCCCAGCGGAATTCGAAACGTGCCTTCGACAACGCGTTGTCGCGAATCTGTGCGCCGGGATGGCCCTTGCCCAGGTCAGCCGCATGCGCAGCCACCTTGTACGCCATGATGCCGTCCTTGACGTCGTTCTTGTCGGGCAGGCCCAAGTGCTCTTTCGGCGTGACATAACAGAGCATCGCGGTGCCGTACCAGCCGATCATCGCCGCGCCGATTGCCGAGGTGATGTGGTCGTAACCCGGGGCGATATCGGTGGTCAGCGGCCCGAGCGTGTAGAACGGCGCCTCATCGCAATACTTCAGCTGAAGTTCCATGTTCTCCTTGATCATGTGCATCGGCACATGGCCCGGGCCTTCGATCATCACCTGCACATCGTGTTTCCACGCCACCTGCGTCAGTTCACCCAGTGTTTTCAGTTCAGCCAGTTGCGCTTCGTCATTGGCGTCATAAATCGAGCCGGGGCGGAGGCCGTCGCCGAGCGAGAACGCAACGTCGTATTGCTTGAGCAGTTCGCAGATTTCCTCGAAGTGCGTATAGAGGAAGCTCTCCTTGTGATGTGCAAGACACCACTTCGCCATGATCGAGCCACCGCGCGAAACGATACCGGTCATGCGTTTGGCGGTCATCGGGATGTAGGGCAGGCGCACACCGGCATGGACCGTAAAGTAGTCCACACCCTGCTCACACTGCTCAATCAGCGTATCGCGGTAAATCTCCCAGGTCAGCTCTTCGGCTTTGCCATCGACTTTTTCCAGCGCCTGATAAATCGGCACGGTACCGATCGGCACCGGCGAATTGCGGATGATCCACTCGCGGGTTTCATGAATGTGTTTGCCGGTGGACAAATCCATCACCGTGTCGCCGCCCCAGCGGATCGCCCAGGTCATTTTCTCGACTTCTTCCTGAATGCCGGAGGACAGCGCCGAGTTGCCGATGTTGGCGTTGATTTTGACCAGGAAGTTGCGGCCGATGATCATCGGCTCGATTTCCGGATGGTTGATGTTCACCGGGATGATGGCGCGACCGCGCGCCACTTCATCACGCACGAATTCCGGGGTAATGATTTTCGGAATGGCCGCGCCGAAGTGATGGCCCGGATGCTGTTTGGTCAGCAACTCGGAAAGCCCCTCGCGCCGCTGGTTCTCACGGATCGCGATGTATTCCATCTCCGGCGTGATCATGCCTTTGCGCGCATAGTGCATCTGCGTCACGTTCATGCCGGGCTTGGCAATCCGCGGCTTGCGGGCGAGATTGAAGCGCAGGCTGGCGAGCTCCGGGTCGGCCAGACGCTCCTGACCGTAACGCGAGCTGGGACCATCCAGGGCGACGGTATCGCCGCGCTTCTCGATCCATTGTTGCCGCAACGGCGCCAGGCCGGAGCGGATATCAATTTTTGCCGCGGGATCGGTGTAAGGTCCCGAAGTGTCATACACAAAAATCGGCGGGTTTTTTTCTGCACCCATCGAGGCCGGCGTGTCCGATTGCGTGATTTCGCGCATCGGCACCTGAATGTCGGCGCTGGAACCCGGTATGTAGACCTTGCGCGAATTAGGCAGCGGTTTCACCGCGCCGGCATCAACCTGGGCAGCGGTATTGAGGAACTTCGGGTTGGCATTCATATCTCTCACTCCAGGGAGAAGGTCGGAGGGAGCGGAGATGCCGGAGGGATTAAAGAACCATTCCCCAAACATTCCACGCTTCCCTACGACGGCATTATCCGTATCAGGTTATGAGGGTTTGTCTCACCCTGCAGCACCCGCTGCAAGGACCCCTACGTGTGATGTTTAAGCTAATGGAAATATGGGATAATTGCAAGCTGGAAGCACAGCATACGCCGCGCCAATTCCTCTTTTTCGACAAGCACTTAACAACTCATGAACGCCACCACACCGCTCTCAGTTCCGTCTTCGGACCTGGAACGCAACCGTTTCTTCATGGTTGAGCAGCAGATCCGCACCTGGGAGGTGCTTGATCCGGTCATTCTCGACCTGTTGATGCGCGTTCATCGTGAAGACTTCGTGCCCTCCGCGCACCGTGCACTGGCATTTGCCGACATGGAACTCCCGCTGGGTCATGGTGAAGTGATGCTGTCGCCCAAAACAGAAGCACGCATGTTGCAATCGCTGATGATCAAGAACACCGACTCGGTGCTGGAAATCGGCACCGGTAGCGGTTTCATGACGGCATTGCTCGCCAGCCTCGCACGTCAAGTCTGCAGCGTTGATATCGTCCCTGAATTTACCTGCTCGGCCGCCGCGCATCTTTCTGCAGCGGGCATCAAGAATGTGACGCTCGAAACCGGTGACGCCGCACGCGGCTGGGATAAACACGGCCCCTATGACGTTATTGTATTGACCGGCTCGGTTCCGGTTTTGCCGGAGAGCTTCCAGCACAGCCTGAATCCCGGCGGACGGCTGATTGCCGTGGTTGGTGAAGCCCCGGTGATGCAAGCCCAACTCGTGACCCGCACATCCGGTGGCGCCTGCAGCGCCGTGACCCTGTTTGAAACCTGCATCCCGTCGCTCAAAAATGCGCTGCAGCCGCAGCGTTTCAAGTTCTAGACCGGCATGACCCGCGCAAGCCGCGCATCCCTGTCTCTCGCTTTTGCGCTGCTGTGTTCCGGCACGCCGACTTTTGGCGCTGATTTGCTGGAAATCTACCGTCTGGCGCTGGCATCCGATCCGGTTTACAGCGCCGCGCGCGCCGGCTGGACGGCGTCGCAGGAAAAACTGCCGCAAGGGCTGGCCGGGTTGCTGCCGCAAGCTTCTGTCTCGGCATCCACTCAATACAACGACCGCGATCTGCGCTTCCGTAATCCGGCAGTCGCCGGCAGCCAAGCGCAATACAACTCTAACACCGCCTCTCTCTCGGTAACCCAGCCGCTGTACCGCAAACAGAATCTGGTGGCTTACGACCAGGGTAAAACCCAGGTGGCGCTCGCCGATGTGCAGTTCGCCTCGGTTGCCCAGGATCTGATCCTGCGTGTTTCACAAGCCTACTTCGACGTCCTGCTGGCGAGTGCCAACCTCTCGTTCACGCAAGCCCAGAAAACTGCCATCGCCCAGCAGCTGGAGCAGGCCAAGCGTAATTTTGAAGTTGGCAACGCCACCATCACTGATACCCATGAAGCTCAGGCCCGATTTGACCTGGTCACAGCTCAGGAAATCGCGGCGAAAGCCGATGTCGAAGTCAAAAACCGCACGCTGGAACAACTGATTGGCCGCCCTGCGCCAGCCCTCGCCGGCCCTGCCAGGAATTTTTCCCCGATCCCGCCGACCCCCAACACCATGGAGGCCTGGGTTGAGCGCGCGCGCACCAACGGACTCGCTGTGCGCATTGCACAGGAAACGCTGAACTTCCAGTCCCAGGACGTCATACGTAATCGCGGTGCGCACTATCCCACTGTCGATGCTTATGCTTCCCTGACGGATTCGGGCCAGGGTTCGGGCGTGCAAGGCGGCAGCGGCACTGACACCAATTCCAAAATCATCGGTCTTCAGCTGGCCATTCCGCTTTATCAGGGCGGCATCGTCAACTCCCGCGTGCGCGAGTCACTGGCCAATGAAGACAAGGCCCGGCAGGAACTGGAATATGCACGCCGCAGCGCGGAACTCGCTGCGCGACAGGGCTACCTGGGAGTTACCAGCAATATTGCACAGGTTCGTGCGCTGGAAGCCGCGGTGGTCTCCAACCAGAGCTCCCTCGACTCCACGATACTGGGGCAGCAGGTTGGGGTACGCACACAGGTCGATGTGCTCAATGCGCAGCAGCTGCTGTTCAGCGCACGCCGCGATCTGGCGCAGGCCCGCTACAACTACATTGCGTCATTTCTGCGCCTGATTGCCGCCGCCGGCGAACTCGACGAAGAAGACCTGCAGCGGATCAACGGCTGGCTGGAAAAATAATCAGTCCCTGATTTCGCCCAGCCGGATCAAGGCGAGCACCCGATCCGCGGCGCCGCGATGCGCCGCCGTAAACACCAGCCCCGCCTCCCCCATGCTCTGACAGCGCGCCGCATCACCCGCCAGTGCCAGGGCTGCGCTCAAGCCCTCACCAACATCCGCGACACGCAAGGCGGCACCGGCCGCAACTGCCGCGTCGGTCGCCTCGGCAAAGTTGTAGGTCGAAGGGCCGATAATGACCGGCTTGCCCACCGTACAGGGCTCAATCAGGCTGTGAGCGCCGTACGACAGAAAACTGCCGCCCATCAGCACCACATCGCAGGCGGCGTAATACATGAACATCTCGCCCATGGTGTCGCCGAGCAGCACATCGGTGGCAGCATCAACGGTTCCGCCCGCGCTGCGCCGCTGCAGGCGAAGCCCGCGTTCGACCACCATTGCCGCAACGGCATCAAAGCGCTGGGGATGCCGCGGCACGATGACCAACAGCGTACCGTTCATTGCCAACCGCCTTAGGCCATCCAGCAGCAGTTCTTCCTCACCTTCGCGCGTGCTTGCGGCGAGCAATACCCGCCGCCCGGCCAGCGTACGCTTCAGTTCCAGTCCCAGCGCCACCTGTTGTACCGGCGGATCGACGTCAAACTTGAGATTTCCGGTCACCACCACGTTTTTGGCCTGCAGCGCCTGCAGCCGCTGCGCATCCGCTTCGGTCTGCGCAGCAATCAGGCTGAAGCCGCGCAAGGCATCGCAGGCCAGGGTGCCGACACGACGGTAACCGCGAAGTGAGCGCTCGGATAAGCGGGCATTGATCAGGTGCAGAGGAATGCCCGAAGCTACCCCGGCCGCAATCAGATTGGGCCAGACCTCGGTTTCAATCAGCAGACCGGCCTCAGGCCGGTAATGCGCCAGAAAGCGTTTTGTCGCACCGGGATAGTCATAGGGCAGATAACAGCGCGTGACCGAATCGCCAAACAGTCCAACGCCGGTTTCGCGCCCGGTCGGGGTCATATGCGTCAAGAGGATGCGATGCTGCGGATAATGCGCCTGCAGCGCGCGGATCAGGGGCTCGACCGCGCGCGTTTCGCCGACTGAAACCGCGTGCACCCAGATATAACGATGATTGCCGGTGTCGGGATAAAACCCGAAACGCTCACCCACATGACGCAGGTAGCCGCGCTGCCGCCGGCCACGCCACAACAAACGCAGCAGCAGCACCGGCGCAGCCAGGTAGAGCAGCAGTGAATACAGCAACCGTGCCGTGCTCATCGCATGAGTCCTTCGATAGCGGTCAGTACCGCAGCAACCTCCGGCGCCCTGCCGATACCGCCAAGATTGACCGCCCGCGTGCAGGCATACAAACCCGTCGCCGCAGGATCGGTTGCACAGTAAAGACCGACGGTCGGCGTACCCAGCGCACCGGCAAGATGAGCCAACCCGGTGTCGGTTCCGACAACGAGTGACGCCTGCCCCAGCAGCGCAGACAAGGTCTCCAGATCCATGCGGTCAGGAACTACCGCCCGCGGGATCTGCTGTGCCAGGCGCTGGCTGCGCGCGTGTTCGACAGCACTCCCCCAGGGCAATACGCAGACGAGTTGCCGCTCCGCAAGTGCGTGACCCAACTCCACCCAGCGTGCCTCCGGCCACAATTTTCTTTCGGCGCTGGTTGCATGCAGCAGCACCGCATGCCGGCTACCAGACGGCACCCACGGGAATGAACGCGTTGCTGCCGTAATGCCGTAGCGCGCCGGTGCAGAAAGACCGTATCCCCGTGCCTGCGCCGCCAGTTGGCGATTGCGCTCGACGGCATGCTGCCCCCAGGGCACGTGATGGGTATGGTCGTACAGCCAGCCCAAGGGTTCACGTGAACTCGACCAGTCCAGACCATGACGAACGCCATATGCTGCACGCGCGATCAGCGCGCTTTTCAGCAGCCCCTGAGTATCGATCACCGCGTCATAGATTTCGCTGCGCAATTCGCCCAGGAAACGGCTGACCTCTTCACGCACAGCAGTGTTCCAAGGCGACTTCCGCCAGCGCCGTACGGCCACCGGCAGCACGCGAGACACTCGGGGATGCAGACGCGGAATCGCTGCGAAACCTTCCTCTACCACCCAGTCGATGGTTACCCCGGGCAAAGCCCCGACCAGATCGCTGACCACGGGCAGGTTGTGGACGACATCACCCAGTGAGGAGGTCTTGACCAGCAGCACACGCGGCATCAGCGATGTATCTCTATGTTATTATTGAATAATTCCGTCGCGCTAGGGCAAAATCCCCTCTGGCGACCTAACAACGACATGATACCCGTTAGCTGCGTGTATCCGGCATAGCGGCACCCCAAGATGATAATGACGGCACATCCGTCACAAATACCCCGTTAACGGAGAACACTCTCTTGATTTTGGTCACAGGCGGCGCAGGTTTTATCGGCTCAAATTTCGTGCTGGACTGGATTGCCACCGAAGGCACACCGGTCGTTAACCTCGACAAGCTCACCTATGCCGGCAATCCGGCCAATCTGGCATCACTCAAAGACGATGCTCGGCATATTTTCGTACACGGCGACATCAACGACCGCGCATTGGTAGCCAAGCTGCTGACGCAACACCGCCCCCGGGCCATCGTGCACTTTGCCGCCGAAAGCCATGTTGACCGATCAATCCACGGCCCTGGCGAATTCGTGCAGACAAACGTTGTCGGCTCCTTCAGCCTGCTCGAAGAAACCCGCGCCTACTGGAGTGCACTTGATGGCGATGCGCGGAAAAATTTCCGTTTTCTTCACGTCTCAACCGATGAAGTCTACGGTTCGCTCGGCAT
>Ga0078894_10002542_pt1 | contig 13801 bp, 17 predicted proteins | sample LauGreSu1BDMLBSD_2_FD_67506 | JGI IMG/M metagenome (GOLD analysis project Ga0078894, IMG submission 67506) | Freshwater lake microbial communities from Lake Michigan, USA - Su13.BD.MLB.SD (version 4) (version 4) | ecosystem: Environmental > Aquatic > Freshwater > Lake | place: Lake Michigan...
CTTCTGACATATATTTGTGTTTTTAACTAAAATAAACAAAAAAAAGGAAAATACCAAATATTTATAATAAATCAATATTTAAAATGGCTTCTAAGAAATATCAAGAAATGCAAAACAACCGAAAAGATAATATCGGTTCAGACAAACCAAAGCACAAGCAATTAATCCAAATGTTATCATTTAGGGTTGTTCCAGCATATTTTAAGGAAATTGAGAAGGTTGCAGATAAGAAGGATATGACAGTATCTAAATTAATTAGAAGTTACATTAAAGAGGGTATGAAAAGAGATAAAGAACTTTCAGACCAAGAGTACAAAGATTTCAACGTTGAATAGTTAAAATCTGCACAATACAATTACTGAAATATGCACAATATAATTAGCGAAGAAAAAATCAAGGAAATTCTATCTAAGATACTAAACGAGGAAAAGGTATCTAGACAGGAATACAACCGTGTTCAGTTTAAATTAGACGATCTTAGTGCTTCGTTAAATGAAACAATTAAAGAATTAAGAAAAGTTGAAGATTCGTTACCTACAGGGTTAAAAGGCGCTGTTGGTGGCAAGTTATCCACATTAATGAGTACTTTAACATCCTCACAAAAAACAATATCATCTGTTAAGGAAAAAGTAAAAAACTTAAAAAGAGGGGCGTTTACCCAACAAGTTGATGAAAAGAAAAATAAGCGCTAGTTAGTTTTTCCACTTATAGTTTCATTTTCCTGCATTGCTTCAATATCTTTAACTTGTTTACCAAGTTCAGTTAAAAAGAACACTTCTTCGGTATTTTCATCTTCATAAGAGGTAATTAACCCTTTCTTCTGTAATTCACGAAGCACATTCTCAGCAATAATCATTTGGAGCATAGCCACAAACTCATCAGTTGTGAATAACTCCTCATTCTCTAGTTCCCCATTTATGAACTTTTCGGTTAATTTATCCGAAATTGTTTTCATAGCAAAACCAATATCCATTATTTCATTATCCTTAAAAAAATTTGAATATATTAATTCATCTATTATTACATTCGTTTTTTCAATTACAATTGGTTGATACGTAACTTTTGACATTCATCTATTTTTTTACAATATAACTAAAAAAAACCACAATAAAAAGGGTTCAAAAATAAGAATTATTTACATATATTATTCAAAAGAAAAAATATGGCTAATTCAAAAATTTTCATTCAAATTGCGTCGTATCGAGATCCTCAATTAATTCCAACAATTGAAGATTGTATCGCAAACGCAAAGTACCCTAAAAATTTAGTTTTTTCAATTGCTTGGCAACATTCTAAAGATGACGCCTGGGATGATTTATCGCTTTATAAAAAAGACAAACGTTTTAAGATAATCGATATCAATTATGAAGATTCTAAAGGAGCTTGCTGGGCTAGAAATCAATTACAGCAACAATATAACGGTGAACAATATACATTACAGTTAGATTCACATCATAGATTTATTAAGGACTGGGATGTTGAGTTAATTTCAATGTATAAGCAACTACAGGATATGGGACACGCTAAACCGCTACTTACTGGTTATGTGTCATCTTTTAACCCAGAGAAAGATCCAGAAGAGAGACATCCAATTCCTTGGAAAATGGATTTTGATAGATTTATTCCTGAAGGTGCGATTTTCTTCTTACCGGCTTCTATCGATAATTACAAAGAATTAACAGCACCAGTACCATCTAGATTTTATTCAGCACACTTTGCATTTACTACTGGTGATTTTGTTAAAGAAGTACCACATGATCCTAATTATTATTTTCATGGAGAGGAAATCTCAATTGCTGTTAGAGCATATACTTGGGGGTATGATTTATTTCACCCACACAAAGTGGTTGTTTGGCATGAATACACAAGAAAGGGTAGAAAAAAACAATGGGATGATGATAGAGCGTGGGTAACCAAGAATGTCGAATCACACAAAAGAAATAGAAAGTTATTTGAAATGGATGGTGAGGTAAAAGATATTGATTTTGGCGTTTACGATTTGGGTTCTGTTAGAACACTTGAGGATTATGAAAGATACGCGGGTATTTCTTTTAAAAAGAGAGCAATACAACAACATACGTTAGATAGAAACTACCCACCTAATCCAATTATTGAAGACCCTAAAGAATACGAAGAATCGTTTTTAAGTATATTTAAACATTGTATAGATGTGTTCCCAAACCAAGTACCTTTAGACGATTACGATTTCTGGGTGGTTGCGTTTGAAAACAGTAAAGGTGAAACCATTTTTAGACAAGATGCGGATAAAAATGAAATTGCTAGATTAAAGAATGACCCCGATGGTTATTATAAAGTATGGAGAACATTTAACATAAAAGAAAAACCGGTAAAATGGGTAATCTGGCCACATTCAGAATCTAAGGATTGGTGTGATAGATTCGAGGGTAATTTGTAATAGTATGGTAATAGGTAATGGAGCAATCGCAAAATCGTTTATGGGTTTAAACCATAATGATTTATGTGTATTTGCTTCTGGGGTATCAAATTCGAATGAAATTAATAAAGATTTATATGACCGTGAATTCGAACTATTAGAAAAAACTATTCACGAAAATCAAGAAAAAAAACTAATTTATTTTAGTACTAGCAGTGTTGAAACAAAACCAGTTTCACCCTATATAAAACATAAAATAAGATTAGAACATTATATCGGATTTAATTCTCAAAATCATTTAATACTCCGTTTACCAAACGTTGTTAGCGGTTCAGTAAATAAACATCAATTAATTGGTTATTTTTATGATTCATTAATTAATCAAAACCCAATTGCAATTATCTCACATTATGAGAGAAATTTAATAGATGTTGGGGACATACCTAAAATTGTGGATTTTTTGTTAAAGAACTCACCTGAAATAAAAAAAATAACGGTTGGGTTCTTAAATCAATTAACGGTTAAAGAGATAGTATTAATCCTTGAGGAAATAACAAATAGAAAATTTGTTAGTATTAGTGAGATAGGCGGGGTTAATGAAAAGAAATTAAATAATGATTTATTTTTAAAGGTTATTGATGGACATGAAAGTGAATTTAACATTGACCCGTTTAAAATTATAAAAAAATACTATAGTAATGAAAATATTAGTCCTAGCATTCACATCTAAAGAATATAAAAGTGAACCGCTTTATACCGGAACACCTGGAGTATATACCGATAGAGCAGATTTAACCAGGAAATTACCATGTATGGATACTTGGGTTCCTAGAGTTGAGGAGTTAGGACACGAGGTTATATTTTTTGATGGTGGAAATGATTCAGTTACATTTGATGAAAAGAATAAATTACTACATTTAACATCATCAGATTCATACGATTATCATTATTTGTATAACGAAAAGAAACCGTCGTTTATGTTAATGCGTTTGCAGGAAGCGGTAGCATGGGTATTAGCAAATAAAGAATTTGATTATGTGTTAAGAATAGATGATGGTTCATATGTTAATGCATACGCTTTACCAGCCATTATTGAGGAATTAGGTTCATATGATGTTATGTGGAGTGGTTATGGTGGCGGTGGCGGTATATTCTTCAGTAAAAACGCGTGTAAAGAATTAATAAACATTGAAAATACTGAATATCACTTAGAGGATATGGCTATTTTTAACTCGAATTTATTTACTGGAGATTTTAAAAGAAGAACAAGTAATAAAATGTCATCAACATATTTTGTTGGTGAAGAATTTGCAACAATACATTATACTACGGGTAAAAGAATGTACTTAGTTGATTATATAATGAGTTCATATTATAACGATATGCCGTTGGAAAGAAAAGTTATTATTAACTACCCAATACTACCAACTAAGCCATTAAAAACAAACACTATTGACTGTACAAGTTCAAATACACCTTTATGGTATGGTTTAGATAGGGACAAATACAATTGGGAGTATTATGGTGGGTATACTAGGTCATCACCTATGGTAATCCCAAATAATTCAGAACAAATACCATTTGCAACACATTCAATAAAAAATTTATTTCTATATAATATGATTTATGATGCAACACCTCAATTAGAAAGTTGTATTATGAAATATTTTAAATCAATCCAAATTGGTGGGAGTATGAATATTTTTTATAGTGAAAAACACAGCGATTTAACAAATAGAATTTGTGATATTTTAGCAAGTAATAGTATTGGTTATAGAAAAGAAAATAACACATTAATAAGCGATTTAATAAAGACAGAATACGTTTCAGAGAACGAAAATGGTGTCGTAATAACAATAAAAAAATGAAAATAGTAATAGCACAATATTATACAAAAAACCTAACTCATGGAATTTACGCCGAAGCGATAAATAGAAAGTATGCTGAAGAAAATGGTTATGTATATTATGTTGATACGGATAACGATAAAATTCTAAATAAATTAAATGGTCGAGCACCAACGTGGTATAAATCTCATTTAATTCTAGATGTCTTTAAAGAACACAATCCAGATTATGTTTTGTTTTTAGACACAGATGCAATTATATCTGATACTAATGGTAAGATTGAACAGTTCATTGATGAAAACTATAATTTCATAGCGGCTAGAGATAATAGTGAGCATAGTTTAATGAACGCTGGTGTGTTCTTAATAAAAAATTGTGAGTGGTCGGTTAATTTTTTAAACGCTTGGTGGGATTTGGGTGCAACGGTTAAACCGTCTGAATCTAGAAATATACCAATTTCAGATCATGATATGGAAAGTGAGGGGTATTTCTTAAATCGCTTATGGATGGATCAAACATTATTAACAATAATGTATGAGAAATATGAAGAGTATAGAAATTATATGGGTATCATTTCAAATAGGTCATTTAATTGGATGAAATATGATGACAATAATTTTATTTTTCACGCATATGCGTATGGTGCCGTTAAAAATCGGACAATTGATTTAATACACAATGAAATTTTTAATATTATGATTGAAATAGATAAAACAAGTTTAGCTGAATGGGCTACATTATATCATACCGATAAACACCATTCACATGGTTTTTTTGATGGAGTATATCAAGATTTATTCTTACCGTTAAAAGATACAACAAATAAATTTGTGGAACTTGGAGTGCACGAAGGTGGATCAATTAATATTTGGAAAAACTTTTTTGAAAATTCACAAATCATTGGTTTGGACTGTTCATTCACATCTAGTAATATTAGAGATATGGATAGAATATCGTTAGTTAAAGTTAATTCCGCAATTAAAGAAGAATTGGAAGGTTTTGCCAATCAACACAACGATATTGACATTTTTATGGACGATGGTTCACATATCATGAGGGACCAACAAATGACGTTAGCGGTATTATTTAAATCAATCAAATCCGGTGGGATTTTTATTTTAGAAGATTTACACACCAGCGTTAGTGTTAAACAAAATAATGAATCTATATGGGGTAAAAAGGGTGAAACAATAACATTAGATATGTTAGAACATTTTAATGAAACTGGAAAAATTGTTTCAGATTTTATAACTGAAGAAGAAGCGTTGTATTTGGAAGAGAATATTAAAGAATGTAAAATTTATAAACTTAAAACAGATTGGAGTTATACGTCTGTTATTATTAAAAAATAAAAACATGAATAGAAGTGTTACAATTGTTACTGGGTTATGGGATTTAGGTAGAGGTGAATTAGATGGGTGGGCTAAAAGAGATTTCCAACAGTATAAAACAAAATTTTTTGAGTTATTAGAAACAGATGCTAATATGGTTATCTGGATACCAAAAGATTTAGAAGAAGATGTATGGAAAATTAGAAAAAAAGAAAATACACGAGTTTATATAAAAGAAGTAGAAGATTTTAAAACTTGGTTTCCATTTTTTAATGAATTACAAAAAATCAGAACAAACCAAGATTGGAAAAATTTTGCTGGATGGCTACCAGAATCACCACAAGCGGCATTGGAGTTTTATAACCCAATGATGATGACAAAAATGTTCATGTTAAATGACACAACAATATTTGACCCATTCGCATCTGATTATTTCTTTTGGATTGATGGTGGTTTAACATCAACAGTACCTAAAGGATATTTCACAAAAGATAATGTGTTAGATAATTTAGATTACTATTGTGAGTTAAATGAAAAGTTTGTTCACATAACATATCCATATACTGCAAACGACGAAATACATGGATTTGAAAGAAAAAAGATGGCGGAGTATTGCGGTGTTGACTTTGTTGATTACGTAGCAAGAGGCGGTTTCTTTGGTGGTAAAAAATCCTTGGTGTCACAAATAAACGGTTTATATTATAGTGTTCTAGAGACAACCATTAAGTCAGGTTATATGGGTGCTGATGAATGTTTATTCACAATACTTTGCCATAGACACCCCGATTTAATACATAGGTTTGAAATTGAAGGTAATGGATTAGTATGGCCATTTTTTGAAAATCTAAAAACTATTAGAGAAACTGTAAAGAAAACTAAAAGAGGGCTAAAGCCATTTTCAGAAGTAAAAACAACTCTATATGTTTTAACTTATAATTCCCCAAAACAATTTGAAACTTTACTTAAATCATTTGAAGAAGTTGATCATGATTTTTTATCTAAACCAAGAAAAGTGTTATTGAATAATTCAATTGACAGAAGTACTGATGATGATTATAGAATATTATGTGAGAAATATGGTTTTGAAGAAGTTAAAAAAGATAACATAGGTATATGTGGTGGTAGACAATGGGTTGCTGAAGATTTTGAAAATAGTGATTCGGACTATTACATATTTTTTGAGGATGATATGAATTTACACCCAAAAACAAATGAACTTTGTGGTTCTGGGTTCTCAAGGTATAAAGAAAACTTATTTAGCAAATCGGTTAGGATTATATATGAAAACGAATATGATTACTTAAAGTTATCATTTTCAGAATTCTTTGGTGATAATATGGTTCAATGGGCGTGGTATAATATCCCACAAAATGTTAGAGATAATTATTTCCCAGATAAAAGGAGATTACCATTGAAAGGATTTGATCCAGATGCACCTAGAACTAAGTTTTCTTTTATGAAAAAATACCAAGATATTACGTATCTAGAAGGTGAGGTTCATTATTGTAATTGGCCATTATGGGTGTCTAGAGAAGGTAATAATAAGTTGTTTTTAGAAACAAAGTGGAATCATCCATTTGAACAAACTTGGATGAGCAATGTGTTTCAAATGCAAAAAGATGATAAAATAAAATCAGCAGTGCTATTACTTTCACCAATCAAACACGATCGTTTTGAATTCTACCCTGGAACAGAAAGACGAGAGAATTGATTATATCGTGATATTTATATGTAAAAAAAACTATGGCACAATTTAATGTAATCGGTATTAACGCTTCAGAAAGCGGTTTAACCAAAGAAACAATTGATTTAACTTTCACATCAAGAGAAGAAGCACATCAATATGTTACCAGTAATTTTACTTGGGATATGTTTGATAATGAAGAAACTAACGAGCACTATATGGCGTTAAGATTTCATCACAATGATGTTGCTTACGACTTCTTCCAAATTCATGAAGTTGCTGAAGTGGTTGAATAACCATTTTAAAAACATAAACAGATAAACGCTACATACATGGACCCTGATGGTGATAAAAAAAATAAAATCTCTAAAAGAGAAAAACAAAAGAATAATTTTCTACAAAGATACATCACTAATGTTAGCGATGTTCTTTCTCCCATTTGGGTACGACGCCTTATTCAAATTAATAATGGATTTGAGTGGTTCATATTGGGTTGCAGATATCGTTTTTTACTCAGTTTCCGCTTGTTTCTGGTGTTCTTATATATTACTTACCAGGTATTTAAATAAAAAAGAAACCCCCTAATTTGGGGGTTTTTTGTTACTTTTTCTTCTTTGTCACTTTTTGCTCTGGTTTTTGTAAACCTTTTTTGGTTTCATCTTTTTTGATGTAGTGACCTTTAGTTGCCTCTTTATGTTTATCGAGGATTCTTTTTTTGTCTTCTTCAGACATGCTAAAAATTGAGTTCATGTTAAAATGTTTTTTGTTTTTTTATTCCCTCACATTCCAATTTTTTGAATTGTAATGCTTGGCATTTTTCGTATTCTTCCTTTTCTTCTAATACTTTGATTGCTGTACCAAGTATTTCAATGAATAGTTCTAAATCATTATCATAACTTAAAACACTACAAGTACAATAATACTCATATAAGGTCTCATTGTCAATGCTTTTGAGATAATCATATATCATATGTACCTCATTGTCATCATAATTACCTTTATGTAAAATTCTTGTGGCTTGCAATAAAAAAGAAATGGACATACTAATAAATACTAAACAACAACCTCACTGATTTTTTTATCTAAAAATCTAAAACATTCAATAAAACCATCGGATTCAATTTCTTCTCTAGTTCGCTTAGTTTCTTTAGATGGTCCAAAACTAAAACCATTACTTAATGAAATGCAATAATCCCAGTTACTTTTTGAATACATTTCAATGATTAAAAAAATACCTTCTTTGTCAAAGAAATGATATAACTTTTTAATATCATACAATTCCAACGTGGAGACACTCTCAACACCAATATTTGGAAACATCACTTCGCTAAACCTACTAAAGGCGGATGGGTACAAATACTTTATGGTATACCAATCTAACATAACTCTAAAATAAAAAATGTTCTTTATTTTATCCATAAATAACCCCTTTTTATTAAAAAATAATTTGTTTTTTGAAAAATTTTATAATACTTATAAATGTTTAAAATGATAATAAGAAACTTTAATTTTAACGAGAATACCAGAACTTTATATGTTGAGTTTTCAACTAACGAAGATGGTGACGAGTACTATCGTGGACTTTGGCTCTCTATTGAAGAGATTGAATTCTATTCCCCAACAATAATAACTGAGGATGATTTATACACAATTGACGAAGAATTTATATTAGAAATACTTGTCGAATACTTGAAGGATAATGATTTACCCGAAGAACAAAGTTTGTGATATTTATTGATATGAGTTTTTTAACAGACGAACAGAAGGAAAAACTTAACAAATTCGTGAAATTTGTTAAAGATGAACTTGAACTAGAACAAGTACCCAAGATTGTTGTCCAAAACAATCGTAATGGGCTTAAAACGACCGCAAATTACAATTATAACTCAGAAGTCAAGGTTGTTAAAGTAACGGCTAAAAACAGGTTATTAGTGGATGTAATGAGAAGTATCGCTCACGAGTTGGTACACCATAAACAATATGAGCAAGGTCGTTTAAAAGTAAAACCACCGGATATCGGCGGTGAGATTGAAGATGAGGCAAATGCTAAGGCCGGTCAATTTATTAAGATGTTCTCAAAATTAGACGAAACAATCTACGACGAGTAATTTACACTTTAAAATATCCCGTAAAAATGGGATATTTTCTTGTTATCGGGTAAAGAAACCAAATCTTTTTGATATTTATCTATTATGCAGTTATTATTGAAGCAAAGTCAGTTAGAGGGACTTATTACCAAACTAGCGAAAAACCAAGAACTTATGGAGGATGAGCCAGGAACTGGCGCCCCAGAAACTGGTACTAGTGGTGATGGTGAAAAGAAAACTGGTGCAACAAAATGGGAAAGTGGTGTATCTAGAGGACCAGCTAATCAAATAGGGGTAACCAAATGGTCGGATGTTGTTGGTTCTTCATTAAAAAGAGGTAAAGCTAATCCATTATCCGAACAATCAACACCACCTATTGGCATTAAGGTCGGTAATACCACATACAAAACATTTTGGGGCGAATCTATTGAAATTAACAATGAAAATTTTAAAGTAGCATTATGGTCACCTGTGATTAGCAGAATAGATGCTTTTGGTGGTTTAAATGCGAATGGTAAATGGGAGGTAACTAGAGGTGGTGAAACATACGAGAGAGAAGCCCCACTTGAGGGTTACTTAAGAAAAGTGTTCCCAGATAATACCATTCAATATATAATAGATTTAAAAACAAAAAAAACATATCATTCAATCCTTTCATTGAGAGATTTAAAAGCTAAGATGGTAAGTAATAATTTAGGTGGTACTAGTGTTGAAAGTAGTGGTGCTGAAAATTATCAATGGATACCAAAATACGCATATCTTCACTATCCACAAAAAAATGAGTCAGGATCACCGCTTGGTGAACCAGAAGCGTTTATGGGTATAACTAGAAGTAAGGTTGCTGGTGAGTATGATGATTTTGTGAAAACAAAATACACAAAAGAGGATGAGGTAAAACGTTATTTTGATAGAATATCATACTCAGGTAAGGAAGTTCCTAAGGGAATGAATCCAAATTTATATGATGAATATCTTTATAAAAAAGAGGGTATTCTAAAGAATGAAGGTGAAAATCAATCGGCGTTGTTAGCACAATTAGATGCACAATATATTAGTCCATTAGGTGAGGGCGGTGTTCCTGAATTTAGTTATGGTATTGACCCAGTATCAAGAGAAGCATTCATGAAAATGAAAACTAAATTTGATCAAAAATATGAACCTCAAATTGGGGCGTTGCAAGATAGATTAGCTAACATGGTTAGTTATGATATATCTGGTTTCCCGGTATATGATGCTAACTATGATGAGGTTAGCGAACAGTTAAATCAATTAATGGCCAAAAGGAATCAAGAATATGAGTTACTAAGAACAACTTGGGGTTATGATTATTGGAAACCTAGTATCTTGGGTAAAGCATTTGATGAGTGGTGGGATAAATGGGGTACATTAGTTCAAATTGTTGGAAATATTGCATTGGTTGCTACTAGTGGTGGTATTGCGGGTTTATTTAGGGGTGTGGCGGCAGGTGCTATTAGAGCTTTAGCCCCAACGGTAGCTGACGTGACATTTAACGCATTGGTGGGTGCATATCAAGTAAATAGAGGACAAGATTCCGAAGCATTAATATCATTTATATGTGCATTTTTACCAGTCACTAAATACGGATTTAACGTAGGTAAGGTTAGTCAAGAATCTGCTACAAAATTAGCAACCAAAATACGTAATGGTGGTGATTTATTAAATAGCAAAGAAAGTTTAAGTAATTTTATAGCTTTACTAAATGAGGAAGAAAGATATATTTTTAGAAATGTAATGTCATTACCAAAAGAAGAAATTGAAAGAGGTTTTGATTTAATATTAAAAGATATTAACGCGGCAACTGCTAAAGAGGGTCTTAAAATCGCTAAAACATCGTTTAAAACCTGGGGTAAACCATTCTTAAAAGAATTTGGATTAGAGTTCGGGGTACCTGCGGTAGCACAACTTACAAATGGTATTATGGGTTTTATTGTCGATAGTACACCAATGATTGAGTGGGATGCAGAATCATTAGACAAAAGTAGAAAAATGGTTGAGGCGCACTTACAAAGTATAAAAGGTAAAACAGACGACGAAACCAAAGCTAAACAAATTGGAGTGGTTAATGCTGTTTTTGATGATGCTCAATTGAAAAAAGACCTTAAAGATAAGAAAACATTTGAGGAAGCAACTAACACAATTGTTGAATCAATTGATGACCACGCTAGGGAAATTAACGCAAAAACCATCGATGATGTTAAAAAAGAGATTGTAAATGACACCCAAGTGGCTGAAAAATTTGCAAACTTTAATGACATTTTCAAAAAGAATAAAGCAAAACCGAGCGTAAATAATCAAACGCCATCACAAAATACAGATAATAAAGAATAACGAAATATTTATAAAATAAAAATTACAATGAAAAAAGGATTAATAATTGAAACAAGGGTAATTTCAGAAATTAGAAGACAAAGAGAATTAATGGGATTAAAACCTGTTGTTTTAAATGAAGCTGCGGAAAGAATACCATTTCTTAACCGTGTGATTAAGTGGATTGTTGGGAATGCGCCTGAAACCAAGTTAAGTGATATGCTTGGCGGAAACGCACCTCAAATTATGAAGCGTTTACAAAAACTTGGTATCAATTCAATTGAAACATTAGAAAAGAATTTATTTGACGAAGCCGGTACTGCAACACGTAAAATACCTACCGATGTTGAGAAATCCATTATTAAAGCATTTAGAAAAAAAGTATTTACTGATCCTGATTTAGCTGATTTAGCTAAAGAATCAGTAGTTGATTATTTTGATAGATTAGGTAATTTATCCAATGGCGTTAGGGTAAGTGAAACTGTTGAAAACTTACTTAGCGCTGATTTTACTATTCCAGATGTTAAAAAAGCAGCTGACGATTTGGTTGCTGAATTAGAATTGAGATTTGGTAAAGATAACGAAGCTGTTCAATATCTTAAGAAAAACGTTGAAATGAAAAAAGTTGATGATATCGATGTTAACGGACCAAAGGTTGATGAACCAAATACGCCAGAACCTGAACCTTTTTTCAAACCCGACGAACCTATTAATATTAATGGTTCAGATACACCAAACCAAAACGAAATTAAATTTGATTTTGATTTTGGTGCTAATGATTTACCTGAACCAGAAAAATTACCAGATATACCTTTTGATTATGACGCCGCTAGTAGAGCATTAGATTTTGAACCAGAAAAGGTGGGGGATATGCTAGGTGATATGATAAGAAAGATGGCTGACGAAACACCTTTATTTAAAGGTTTACCTGAAACTAAAAAAATACAAGTTATAGATGAAGTAAAATCGCAATTTGTAAATCTATATAATAAACAACTTAAGGATGCTAGCGCAAAAATTTTGGGTGATATGGATGATCCAAAAGTAATGGCGCAAATAGAAAAAGGATGGAAAAGTGTTAGCACCTCACCATCAGCTAAACAAGCATTACTTGATAAAGCGCTAAAAGAAAGTAAAGTTAAACTTTCACGTAATTCAAAACAATTCTGGAAGAATTACTTTACAGGTAAATCAGCTAGTACTGGTGTTGATGTTGGACCAAAACAATGGCTTAAGAACTATGGCCAAGCAGTTGTTGTGTCAATAGCTATTACAGTTGCTCAGACAGTTGGACATTTAATTACGGAAAGTACTAACGTAGGTTGGGATAATTTACCAGGAGATACTGATGGTGAAAAACTGTATAATTTAATTAAGCCAGGTGAAGCGTTGTTTAAAGCTGCCTTACCACCATTAGTTGGTTCTATTTTATTATTTTTGGGTGTCGATAGATTGTTTATTAACAAATATAGAAAACCTTCGGCTAATGAAATTAGAGAGAAGTTGTTAATAAGAAACGAGGCGTCTGTTGAGGTTAAAGATGTGCCAGCTAGTAATTACAAAGATGCTGAATATTCTAGAACTGTATTAATCAATAATATAAATGTTGGTGATTGGACTTTAGAAATTGAAACTAAAAAATTAGTTGCAATGAAAAGAGGTGAAGCAATTCCTGAAGACGCTAAAACCGGATCAACTGGTAATACACCTGCACCGCCTACACCAAATACTACAAAAACAACGATGACTAAGGCAGAGGTTGAGGCAGTGGCAACAAACGCAACAAACGGTTACATTAAACCATTAACATTTACACCAAATGAAGATAACAAAGCCGAATACAATGTTACAGATAAAGATGGTGATAAATTCACAGCAAAATTAAATAATGGGGTAATCGTTATAACACCAGCATAATAAGATATGAAAATTAATAACCTAATAGCAGAAGAGTTAACACCTAAGGAAAAATCTAAATTAAATAGATTGAAATCCGCAGGATATGATGTTATTACCGCTAAAAATTATAATAAGGACACTACTAAATTTGAGTACGAAACTGTTGGTACTGGGGCAGATGTTGTTTATTTAGCTAAAGCAAAACCAGTCGAAAATAACAACAATAATAA
>Ga0078894_10002543_pt1 | contig 13798 bp, 14 predicted proteins | sample LauGreSu1BDMLBSD_2_FD_67506 | JGI IMG/M metagenome (GOLD analysis project Ga0078894, IMG submission 67506) | Freshwater lake microbial communities from Lake Michigan, USA - Su13.BD.MLB.SD (version 4) (version 4) | ecosystem: Environmental > Aquatic > Freshwater > Lake | place: Lake Michigan...
ATCTTCGGGATCCCCTCCGGGAACGCATAGAAGATCCGGTAGATCGGATGCGAGAGGGGGACGTCGACAAGCGGGCGATCGGGGAAGACCTTCGCGAGCTCCCGACGGAAGGCCGCATCGAGCCCGTAGTTGTCGTCGGCGTGGAGGAAGCCACCGCGCAGCAGGTACTCACGGAGCCGGACCACCTCGGCGTCGCTCAGCGTCAGGTTCCCGTGCCCCGTGAGGTGCAGGAAGGGAACGTCGAAGAGTCGGTCGTCGAGGAGCGTGACGCGCACCTCTCGCGGCTCGATGGCGAGCGCGGTGCGTTCGCGGATCGCGCGGATGAGGTTGGGCAGGCTCGAGGGGTTCGCATACCAGTCGTCGCCGTCGTACTGGAGGCGCGCGACGGCGAGGCGCGGCACCGCACCGGAGCTGATCGGTCGTGCGGCAGCGCCGAGCGCGACGATCAGCGCCAGTGCGCCGGCAGCGAGGAGGCGGCGACGGCCGATGGTCATCCGTGCGCGATCCGATAGGCGAGGTTCCTCGGCGCGTGCATCTCATCCATCAATACGCGCTGCACCTCGCGGGCGCTCATCCCCTCGGCTCGACAGGCCGCTGCGTGCGCCCGGAGGGTCGCCTCGTCGGGCGCCGGCGCCGGTGCACCCGCCCCGATCACCAACACCACCTCGCCCCGGGGCGGCTCGGCGGCCATCGTCGCCGCGAGCGAGGCAACCGTGCCGCGATGGAAGGTCTCGAACTGCTTGGTCAGTTCCCGCGCGACGACCGCTGGCCGGTCGGCCGCGCCCGCCGCCGCGAGCTCCGCGAGGGTCTCCGCCACACGGTTCGCGGCCTCGTACACCACGCCCACGTGCGCGAGCGCCGCGAGCGACGCGAGCGCCTCCTGCCGGTCGCGTCCCTTCCGCGGGAGGAACCCGAAGAAGGTGAAGCGGTCCGCGGGGAGCCCCGCGCCGACCAGCGCCGCCAGGAGCGCCGACGGACCAGGCACCGGCGAGACGGGGAGGCCGTCGGCGACGACCGCCTCGACGAGCCGCGCGCCGGGATCGGAGAGGAGCGGTGTCCCCGCGTCGCTGACGAGCGCGAGCGACTCACCGGCGTGCAGACGCGCGACGAGGCCGGGCGTGCGCTCGGCCTCGTTGTGCTCGTGATAGCTCACGAGCGGCGTCGGGATGTCGAAGCGATCGGTGAGATGCCGCGTGTGCCGCGTGTCCTCCGCGAGGATCGCCGCGACGGACCGGAGCACCTCGACGGCCCGCGGGCTCAGGTCGCCGAGGTGCCCGATCGGGGTGCTGACGACGAATAGGGTGCCGGGCACCCTCTCGCCGCCCGCACTCACGTCAAGTGCGAATCGAACTTGGCCGCGAGCGCGGGCTTCGGCACCGCCCCGATGACCTGATCCACTAACTTGCCGTCCTTGAAGAACAGCAGCGTCGGGATCGAGCGCACCTGGAAGCGCGCCGCGGTCCGCTGGTTCGCGTCGACGTCGAGCTTCGTCACCTTCACGCGCCCGTCGTACTCGCCCGCGAGCTGGTCGAGGATCGGCGCGATCATCCGGCACGGCCCGCACCAGGTCGCCCAGAAATCCACCACCGTCACGCCGGCCTGCTGCTCCACCTCGGCCGCGAAGTTGTCGTCCGTCACCACCACCGGCTTGCTCATCGCCCCTGCTCCTCTGGTGCGGCGCCCGGTGTCGGGGTCCGGCGCGCCTCGCTAATGTTCCGACGTCCCCTGCGTCCCGCCCGTCTCCCAGGGTCCGTCCGCTTGATGAACGCTCCTACTCCCGCTCCCCGCCGCGGCACCCGCCTCGCCCACATCGGCGTGGCCGTGGCGTCGCTTGAGGCGATCCTCCCCTTCTACCGAGAGGTCCTCGGGATGCCCGAGGTCCCGCTCGACGATGCCGACGGCGCCCGCATCGCGGGGCTGCAGGCGGGTGACGCGCTGGTGGAACTGCTCGAACCGAAGGTCGCCGACTCGCCAATCGGGAAGTTCATCGACAAGCGCGGCCCCGGCATCCACCACCTCTGCTTCGCGGTCGACGACCTCGAGGGTACCCTCGAACGCTGCCGGGCCGCGGGGATCCGCCTCATCGACGAGCGTCCACGTATGGGCGCCGAAGGGAAGCGGATCGCCTTCCTGCACCCCGCCTCGACGGCCGGCGTGCTGGTCGAACTCACGGAATATTAATGGGTGCAGAGTGCCACGACGGCCGTCAGGTCGAACGTCTCGACGAACCAGCGCTTCGAGCGCGCGTTCTGGACCGTCGCGAACGTCGTCGTGGCCGACCGCTCGCCCTGACGGAGGGCCACGCGGAAGAGCTGCCGCCCTCCCTCACCGAGGGCGGGGCCGGTGAGCTCGACCGCATCGTGCTGCAGGTGGCAGAAGACGATGAACGCCCGACGCTCCATCTCCGGACGCGAGGCGCGGTCGGCGAGCGGGGCCTGCGCCGTGCCCCAGACGGCGGCGAGCCCGTCGACGTCCTTCGCGTCGGCCGCCGCCACATAGCGGCGCACCGCCTCCTCCGGGGTCGCCGCCCCGGTCCCAGCGCCGCCCGCCGAGAGACACCCGGTGAGCAGGCCGCCGAGCACCGCCACCAGCACCATCGGATCCGATCGTCGCACGTGCAGCGCTCCACCCTGAAGAAGGTCGACGCAAGATGAGCCGGCAGCGCCTCTACATCAACATTGATCACGTCGCGACGGTCCGGCAGGCCCGGCGGGTCGCCTACCCCGATCCGGTCGCCGCGGCGCAGCGCTGCGAGGCGGCCGGCGCCGACGGCATCACGGCCCACCTCCGCGAGGATCGTCGGCACATGCAGGACGCTGACATCGAAGCGCTCGCCTCAGTGCTCCGGACCCCGTTCAATCTCGAGATCGCCAACACGCCGGAGATGATCGCGCTCGCCTGCCGGTTGCGGCCGCACCAGGTGACGCTCGTCCCGGAGCGACGCGAGGAGGTCACCACCGAAGGCGGTCTCGACCTCGGGCGCGACCCCGAGGGACTCCGCCGCTCCATCGCGGCGCTGCACGACGCCGGAATCCGCTCCGCGCTCTTCATCGACCCCGACCCGCGACAGATCGACCGGGCGCAGGCGCTCGGCGTCGCCGCCATCGAGCTGCACACCGGGACCTACTGCCATGACCCCGCTGCCGCCGACGCGCTCCGCGCGCTGCAGGCGGCGGCGGTCGATGGCGCGGCGCGCGGGCTCGCCATCCATGCCGGACACGGCCTGACCCTTGCCAACGTCGGCCCCGTCGCCGCAATCCCCGCCTGCGAAGAGCTCAACATCGGCCACGCGATCATCGCGGACGCGCTGTTCCACGGTCTCCCCGAGGCGGTGCGGCGGATGCGGACCGTGATGGACGCGGCCCGGTCAGGGCTCCCCGCCTGACCGAGCAGACGCCGATGCCGACCCCCACCCCCCCGCACGCCGCGCCCGGGTCGCCTTCCGACGAGGGGGGGCGCTGGATCGTGGCCCACCTCGAGACGCTCGCGCGCGCCGTCAACATCGCCGCCCGGTCGGCCTCCCCGATCACCGCGCTCGCGCCGCACCGTGTCGCGATCGCCGAGCTGCGTGGGGTCGCTCGCATCGACGCGGCCCCCCCGCTCGGCGCGGTCCTTGATGTGGTGGGCCGTCTCGCAGGCGCGACGCCTGCCACCGCCCCCTCGGCCGCGCTCGTCCAGCCGACCCTCGAGCTCGCCGGCCGTGCACTGCAGGAGGGAGCGGCGGCGCTCGGCGCGGGGCTCACGCCCGCGACGGATGGCGCGACGGTGCTCGCGCTCGCGGCGCTCGTCCATGCCGCCCGACCGGCGCCGGCGATGCCCCCGGCCGCGCAGCCGATCAGCACCCTCGTGGCCAGCGGCGCTCTACCGACGCCGCGCCCCGCGGCCATCGCGCGCTTCCGGGGCGAGGCGGTTGGGGCGGCAGAGCGCCTCCGTGCCGCGCTCGCCCGCGTGCGATCCGCCCGCGACCCCATCTCGTCGGATGAGGCGACGTGGGAGGCGATGCGATTCGCAGCGTCCCTGCAGTCGCTGGCCGCGGAGTACGGCCTCCACGCCGTCGCCGACTGCCTCGAGACCGCACGCCGAGGGTTGCCCGCGCTCGACGCGCGCGCCCTGTGGGTCCTCGACGAAGCCGGCGTGGAACTCGCCGAACCCGGGACGCCGGTGGAGGGCGTGGTGCCGCGCTTCCTCGCCTTACGCGCTCGAGTCGATGGGGTGCAGCCGCCGCCGACGGTGGGAGCGTCGGTGCCGCCGCCGACCACACCGCCTCGTGCGACCCCCGCGACCCCCGCGACACCCACACCACCCACGAGACCGACGACCCCCATCCCGCCCACAGCGGCCGCGGGCGAGACCCTCGCGGACCTGCTCCGGGATGGCATCGCGGCCTTCACGTCGCAGGGCGGACCGATCCTGAGCGATGCCCTCGCAGGCCCGCACACTGACGCCCACGACGGAACTCTCCGGACCGCCGCCGATTCGGCCCGGCGCACTGGACTCGCCACCCTCCCCGACGCCACCGAGCTCGCCTACCGCGGCCCGAGCGCCCGAGCCGCTGCGCGGGCACTCCGCGACGCGCTCGCGCGCGGTGAGCGCGCCGCCACCCCGGCCACGATGGACGAACTCAACGACCTCCTTCGCCTCGCCGAGGAGTGACGATGCGCCTCGATTTCCGTGCCATCCTGGGCATCGCCCTCAGCGCCGCCCTGCTCTGGCTCACCCTCCGCGATGTCGCACTCGCTGATGTCGCACAGCGACTCCGCGGGTCCGACCCGCTCCTCTGGGCGCTCTGCACCATCAGCGCCACGGCGATCTTCCCGCTCCGCGCGCGCCGCTGGCAGGCGATCCTCGCCCCGCTGGGACCACGGGTCCCGCTCGCCCCCCTTTGGGAGGCCACCGCGATCGGGATGATGGTGAACAACGTCGTCCCCGCCCGCGCCGGTGAGTTCGCGCGCGCCGTCAGCCTGACGCAACGGCACCCGACCCTCGGGCTCGGGGCCACCCTCGGCTCCCTCGTCGTCGATCGCCTCTTCGACGGGACGATGGTGCTGACCCTCCTCCTCCTTGCGACCCTCGATCCGGCTTTCCCCGCCGAGGCGACCGTGTTCGGATGGCGGGCCGGCGAGATCGGCCTCGCCGCGGCGGCGGTGCTCGGCGTGGTCCTGCTCGGACTCCTCCTGCTCCTCCTCGCGCCCGATCTCGTGACGGGGCTCATCGACCGAACCGTCGGACGCCTCGCGCCGGCGGTCGGCACGCGCCTCCGGACACTGATCGAGTCGTTCGCCGCCGGCATCGCGGTGCTGCGCTCCCCCGCGCTCGTGGGCGAGGTCGCATGGTGGACCCTGCTGCACTGGCTGACGAATGCGCTCGCGTTCTGGCTCGGCTTTCGTGCGCTTGGCATCGACGCCCCCTTCAGCGCCGCGCTCTTCCTCCAGGGCGTGATCGCGATTGGCGTGTCAATCCCGCAGGCCCCGGGGTTCTTCGGCGTCTTCGAGGCCACCGGCAAGGCGGGGCTCGCGCTCTACGCCGTCGCCGCGGAACCGGCGGTCACCTGGGCGCTCGGCTTCCATCTGCTCTCCTTCGTACCGATCACCGCGCTCGGGGCCTGGTATCTCGCCCGGCAACCGTGGCGTCTCCGCGATCTCATCGGGCGTGCCCGGAGCGGCACGTGACGTTGGCACGGGCCCGGCTCGCCGCGCAGGCGAAGGTCAACCTCGGCCTCCGCGTCCTCGGACGCGAACCGAACGGGTACCACCAGCTCGAGACCCTGTTCGCGCGGATCGACCTCGCCGACGATCTCGTCATCACCCGAACCGCGCACGGCTGCACGCTCGACTGCACAGGGGCTGACGTCGGCCCCGTCGAGCGCAACCTCGCGTATCGCGCGGCCCTCGCGTACCTCGAGGCGAGCGGTTGGGCGACGGGGATCGCGATCGAACTCACCAAGCACATCCCCGCGGGTGGCGGGCTCGGTGGTGGGAGCGCCGACGCGGGGGCCGTCCTGCGACTCCTGGACGCGATGGCGCCGACGCCGCTCCCGCAGGACACGATGGCGTCGATCGCGCTCCGCCTTGGCGCCGACGTGCCCTTCCTCGCGACGACCGCGCCGCTCGCGCTCGCCTGGGGGCGTGGAGAACGACTCCTGCCCGTCCCGTCGTTGCCGGCACGGGAGGTGCTGCTCGCGCTCCCACCCTTCGGTGTTGAGACGAAGGCGGCGTTCGGGTGGCTGGCCGAGCAGCGCGCCGGCGCCCCCGACGAACCCCCGGCGCCGGTCACCGCCGATCAGGTCGCCACCTGGTCAGGCGTCTCCGCGTGGAGCCGTAACGACCTGGAGGGGCCGGTCGAGGCCCGCCACCCGAGCCTCGAAGCCCTGCGGGAGGCAATGAATGGGGCAGGCGCCGAGCTGGCGCGGATGAGTGGGTCGGGCTCGACCGTGTTCGGCGTCTTCGCGGGGGATGCCCCCCCCGCGGTCGCTGGGGCACCCGCGGGGACTCGGTTCGTCCGTGGCCATCTCGTCGGGCAGGTGGCTCCCGTCGAGCCACTGGACTAATTTCGACTCGTTCGCCGCTGCCCCTTCGTCCAACGGCAGGACATCGCACTTTGGATGCGAGAATGGTGGTTCGAATCCACCAGGGGCAATCCGAGAGGGCCACCGAGGGCAACTGCGGGCGCCATCGGCACTTGCGCCACCGCGCCCCCTGCCGTCCGGCCCCGGCCCGGCCTATGTTTCGGGGCTCACGATTCCCTCCCTGACCTCGGCGCGGCGACCTCGCTTATGGACGGCCTCTCAGTCCCTATCCGCGGCATTCGGATCCTGACCGGCACGGCGAACCCGCCGCTCGCCGAGGCGATTGCCGCGTCGTTGGGCAGCGATCTCTGCAAGACCACCGTGACGCGTTTCGCGGACGGCGAGGTCTTCGTGCGGCTCGACGAGAACGTGCGCGGGGCCGACGTCTTCATCGTCCAGCCGACGAACCCGCCGGCCGACAATCTGATGGAGCTCCTGCTCCTGATCGACGCCGCCCAGCGCGCCTCCGCGGCGCGCATCACGGTGGTGATGCCGTACTACGGCTACGCGCGACAGGACCGGAAGGACCAGCCTCGCGTCGCGATCGGCGCCAAGCTCGTCGCGAACATGATCATGCGCGCGGGAGCGGACCGGGTCCTCGGGCTCGATTTCCACCAGCATCAGCTGCAGGGGTTTTTCGACATCCCCGTCGATCACCTGTACGCGGCGCCGGTGTTCACGGCGCACTATCGCAAGAAGAACCTGACCGATCCGGTCGTCGTCGCCCCCGATGTCGGCGCGGCAAAGATGGCGCGTGGCTTCGCGAAGCGCCTCAACGCCTCGCTCGCGATCATCGACAAGCGGCGGCCGGCGGCGAACGTGGCCGAGGTGGTGAACGTCGTCGGCGACGTGGAGGGACGCGACTGTCTCCTGGTGGACGATATGATCGACACCGCGGGGACTGTCAGCGAGGCCGCGCGGGCGCTCAAGAAGCTCGGCGCCCGTGACGTGTACGTCTGCGCGACCCACGGCCTGCTCAGCGGCCCCGCCGTCGAGCGGCTCCGCGAGGCGCCGATCACCGAGATTGCGATCACCGACTCGCTGGCGACGCCGGAGCACAAGCGCTTCCCGACGCTGGCGATCCTCTCCGTCGGGGAATTGTTGGCGAAGGCGATTCGCTTCACCCACGCGGACCAGTCGGTGAGTTCGCTGTTCGATTGACACTGGTTGTTGGTTGGTTGGTTGTTGGTTGGTTGTTGGTTGGTTGTTGGTTGGTTGTTGGTTGCGGTTCCTTTTCCCCTCGGCGCGACGCTGGGCCGGATCTCCCGGGCACTCACGTAGCGCGCCGAATCTCACGAGGTAGTTCCGATGTCGACCGTTTCGTTCTCTGCCACCAAGCGCGACACCACCGGCAAGGGTGTGGCTCGCAAGCTCCGCGCCGCCGGCCAGGTCCCCGCCGTGATTTACGGGCACGCCCGGCAGCCGCAGCCGCTCGCGCTCGACCATCACGCGCTGCAGCTCCTGCTCGAGAAGCACCCGTACCAGAGCACCGTGATCGCGCTCAACATCGACGGCACCACGAGCAACACGCTGATCCGGGAGATCCAGCGCCACCCGTTCAAGAAGCAGATCGTCCACGTCGACTTCCAGGAGCTCGTCGCCGGCGAGACGGTGACGGTCCGCGTGCCGATCCACTTCACGGGCACCCCGGAAGGCGTCCGCCTCGGTGGCGGCCTGCTCGACCAGGTGCTCCACGAGCTCGAGATCGCGTGCGACCCGTCGAACATCCCGGGCCACATCACCCTCGACGTGACGGCGCTCGGCATCGGGCAGTCGATCCACGCCCGCGAGGTGCCGCTCCCGGCCGGCGTGACGCTCCACTCGACGCCGGACGCGACGGTCTGCGTCTGCGCGGCGCCGCGTGTCGAGGCCGAGTCGGCCTCGGCTGAGGCGGGTGCGGGCGAGCCGGAGCTCATCCGAAAGGCTAAGGCCGACGAGTCGGCCGAGGCGAAGTAAGTCAGCCGCCGGGCACGCCGAGCGCGACGATGAAGGTCATCCTCGGGCTCGGCAACCCCGGCGCGGAGTACGTCGACACACGACACAACGTCGGATGGTGGGTCCTCGACCATCTCGCCGAGGCGTGGCGGTGCGACGGGTGGCGGAAGGACGGCGAGGCCCTCACGACATCGGGGTCCGTCGGCAGCGTGAAGGTGCGGCTCGTCAAGCCGCTGACGTTCATGAACCTCTCCGGGGCGGTCCTCAAACCCTGGCTCCGACGCCCGTTCTGGGCTGCGGCCGCCGACCTGATGGTCATCTCGGACGAGGTACAGTTACCGGTGGGCGCCTTTCGCTTTCGCGCCAAGGGATCCGCCGGCGGACACAACGGGCTGAAGAGCATCGAGCAGGCGCTCGGCGGCCAGGAGTACGCCCGTCTCCGGATCGGGGTCGGGCCGAACGACCCCCAGCGCCGCATCGGCGATCTCGCCGACTACGTGCTCGGGGACTTCGGGAAGCAGGAGGCCGCCGACGTGCGCGCCCTCTTCCCGACGTTGGAACAGGCGCTGCGGCAATGGACCGCCGATGGCATCCTGCCGGTGATGAACGCGTTCAATCGGTGACGGCCGGGCGTTATCGCCCACCGCCGGTCGCCATCCCGCAGTTGAGCTTCCCGCTTTCGGCCGTAAGGCTTCGATTTCTTCGTTGCAGTCTCCCTTCCCCCTCTCCTTTCTCCCATGCTCGAGAATCTGACGATCTATGCCCTCGGGATCGGGGTGGCCGGCCTCATCGCCTGCTACCTCACCTATGCGGGCATCGTGCGCAACGCCCCCGGCTCGCAGGCCATGCAGGACCTGGCCGAGGAGATCCGCAAGGGCGCAATGGCGTTCCTCAAGCGCGAGTACACCGTGCTCGTGCCCTTCCTCCTCGTGGTGGCCGGGCTCCTCAGCTGGGCTCTCAACGTCGAGACCGGCATCGCCTACGTCCTCGGCGGGCTCTGCTCCATCGCCGCCGGCTGGGCGGGGATGACGGCCGCGACGAAGGCGAACGTCCGCACCTCGGAAGCCGCGCGCGCGCAGGGCCAGGCCGCCGCGCTCCGCATCGCCTTCGGCGGCGGCGCCGTGATGGGCCTCGCCGTGGCCGCTCTCGGCCTCCTCGGCGTGACCGGCGTCTTCCTCTGGCAGAAGGGGCTGCTCGGCGGCTCCGGCTACCAGACCTTCGGCGAGATCATCTCCGGTTTCGCGATGGGCGCCAGCTCGATCGCCCTCTTCGCCCGCGTCGGCGGCGGCATCTACACCAAGGCCGCGGACGTCGGCGCTGACCTCGTCGGCAAGGTCGAGGCGGGGATTCCCGAGGACGATCCGCGCAACCCGGCCACCATCGCCGACAACGTCGGCGACAACGTGGGTGACGTCGCCGGCTTGGGCGCCGACATCTTCGAGTCGTACGTCGGTGCGATCATCGCGACCATCGCGCTCGCCGCGACCTCCACGCTCATCCCGGAGGAGACCCGCGTCGCGGCGCTCCTCCTCCCGATCGGCTACACCGCCGCCGGCCTCGCGGCCTCGCTCGTCGGCATCTTCCTGATGCGCGTCCTCTCGAAGGGCGACCCGGCGAACGCGCTCCGAGCGGTCACGTTCATCGCCGCGGGGCTCTTCCTCGCGTTCGCGTACGTGCTCACGCAGCAGATCCCGCTCAACATGGTGAATCCCGAGACCGCGGAGGCCTTCCCGGCCCTCGGCCCCTGGTTCGCCGTCATCGCGGGCACCGTCTCCGGCGTCGCCATCGGCCTCGTGACCGAGTACTACACGGCCGCGGGCCCCGTGCTGCGCATCGCCGAGTCGTCCAAGACCGGCCCGGCCACGAACATCATCGCCGGCCTCGCGGTCGGGATGGAGTCCACGATCGTCCCGGTGCTCCTCATCTGCGCCGCGATGTTCGTCTCCGTGTGGGCGGCTGGCCTCTACGGCGTCGCCATCGCGGCGGTCGGCATGCTCGCCACGGTCGGCGTGACGATGTCGGTCGACGCCTACGGCCCGATCTCGGACAACGCCGGCGGCATCACCGAGATGAGCCATCTCGGCCCTGAGGTCCGCAAGATCACCGACGGCCTCGACGCCCTCGGCAACACCACGGCCGCCATCGGCAAGGGCTTCGCGATCGGGTCGGCCGCGCTCACGGCGCTGGCGATGTTCGCCGCCTACGCCTCGGCGGTCGGCCTCGACAAGGAAGGCCTGAACCTCGTCGATCCGATGGTCGTCATCGGCCTCTTTATCGGCGGCGTGATGCCCTTCTTCGTGGGCGCGCAGACGATGACCGCGGTCGGCCGTGCGGCGCAGGGGATGGTGGAGGAGGTCCGCCGCCAGTTCCGCGAGATCCCCGGCCTGCTCGAGGGGAAGCCGGGCGTGAAGCCCGACTCGGCGCGCTGCGTCGACATCTCCACCACGGCCGCGCTGCGGGAGATGATCCTCCCCGGCGTCGCCTCGGTGCTCCTCCCGGTCGTGGTCGGGAAGGTCCTCGGCGTGAAGGCGCTCGGCGGTCTCCTCGCCGGTGCGACGGTCACGGGCGTGATGATGGCGCTCTTCATGGCCAACGCCGGCGGCGCATGGGACAACGCCAAGAAGGCGATCGAGGGCGGCATCATGGGTGGCAAGGGCTCCGACCCGCACAAGGCCGCCGTTGTCGGCGACACGGTGGGTGACCCGTTCAAGGACACCAGCGGCCCGGCGATGAACATCCTCATCAAGCTGATGAGCGTGGTCAGCCTCGTGCTCGCCCCCTGGTTCCTGAGCTGATTCGGTCGTTCAGGATGTGACGAAGGGGAGGCCCGTCGGCCTCCCCTTCGTCGTTTCGCTCCGCTCTGCCCCACTACGGGGGCACTCGTCGCTGCCCCGCCATGTTCACCTCGAACAGGATCCGGGGCGTCATCGAATCACCGCACGCCGTTACCTTTCGTCGCAGTCTCCACCTCCTGCCCTTCCCTCGGATGCTCAGCCTCGGCATCGTCGGCCTCCCGAACGTCGGCAAGTCCTCGCTCTTCAACGCCCTCACGGCCGCCAAGGCCGAGGCCGCGAACTATCCGTTCTGCACGATCGACCCGAACGTCGGCGTCGTCACTGTACCGGACCCACGTCTCGACCGGCTGGCCGAGATCGTACGTCCCGAGCGGACGGTCCCGGCGGCGGTGCAGTTCGTCGACATCGCCGGGCTCGTGAAGGGGGCCTCGCAGGGGGAGGGGCGTGGGAACGCGTTCCTCTCGAACATCCGCGAGACCGACGCCATCGTGCACGTCGTCCGCTGCTTCGACGATGCTGACGTGATCCACGTGGACGGGAGCGTGAACCCGGCCCGCGACCGTGAGACGATCGAGTTCGAACTCGCCCTCGCCGACCTGAGCGTGGTCGAGAAGCGCCTCGACAAGGCGAAGCGCGCGGCGAAGACGGGGGACAAGGCCGCCGCCACCGAAGCCGCCGCCCTCGAGAAGGCGCAGGCGCCGCTCGCCGATGGCCGCGCCCTCTGGCACGTCGCCCTCACCCCGGAGGAGCGCGAGCTCCTCAAGCCGCTCCAGCTCCTGACCCTCAAGCCGATCCTCTACGCCGCGAACGTCACCGACGCCGAGCTCACCGGTACCGAAGGGCCATACGTCACCGCGCTCCGGGCCGCGATCGCCGCGGACCACGAGCCCGCGGAGGTCGTGACCTTCTCGGCGAAGATCGAGTCGGAGCTCGCCGAGCTCCCGGCCGAGGACCGCGCGGACTTCCTCGCGTCACTCGGCCTCGAGTCGGCGGGGCTCGATCGGCTCATCCGCGCCGGGTACCACCTCCTCGGCCTGCAGACGTATTTCACGGCCGGCGAGAAGGAGGTCCGCGCCTGGACCATCAAGCAGGGTGACACCGCCCCCAAGGCGGCGGCGGTGATCCACACCGACTTCGAGCGCGGATTCATCCGCGCGGAGACCGTCGCGTACGACGACTTCGTCGCGCTCGGTGGCTGGAAGGGCGCGAAGGAGAAGGGTGCCGTCCGCAGCGAGGGGAAGGAGTATCTCGTGAAGGATGGAGACGTCCTGCTCTTCCGCTTCAACGTCTGACCTCATCCCGCCCGCGACCGGGCGGCCCGTCCCGGAGGTTCCGATGCATCATCGAGCCGTCGTCACGCCCGCCGTCCGTCAGAGCCTGCGCCTCCAGGCGCTCGGCACCATGGGCCCCGCGCTCCTGCTGTTCCTGCTGATCCTGCTCGCCGCCCCGCGTGCGGCGGCGCAGGACCCCGCCGTCCTCGTCCCCCCCGACCTCGCCGCCGCCCAGGCGGCGTATGACCGGGCGCCGCAGGACCGGGACGCGCTGATCTGGCTCGGTCGCCGCATCGGCTACACCGGCGCCTATCAGCGCGCGATCGACCTCTACACGCTCGGGCTGCAGCGGCACCCGGAGTCCCCGTTCCTCCTCCGCCATCGGGGGCACCGCTTCCTCTCGATCCGCGATACCCGACGGGCGCGCGCGGACCTCGAGCGCGCGTGGGCCGTCGTGCGGTCCTGGCCCGATGTCGTCGAGCCGGATGGTCAGCCGAACGCCCGTGGCATCCCGACGAGCTCGCTGCACTCCAACATCCGCTATCACCTCGCGTTGGCGTACTTCCTCGATGGAGACTTCGCCCTCGCCGAGCCGATCTGGGCGGAGGATGCGCGCGTGGCCTCGAACCTCGACCAGCGCGTCGCCGCGACCTATTGGTGGGTGCTCTCGCTCGCGCACCTCGGCCGCCGCGCGGAGGTCGCGCAGGTGCTCGCCCCGATCGACCCATCCTGGGACATCATCGAGAACGGGAGCTACCACCGTCTGCTGCTCTGGATGAAGGGCGCCCTCCCGGCGGAGCGTCTCCTCCCCGCCGATGCGAGCGTGCTGGAGCGCCAGACCATCGGGAACGGGATGGGGCAGTGGCACGCCGCGAACGGCCGGGTGGGAGAGGCCCGGGCGGCGTGGCAGGGGGTGCTCGTGGGGAATCCGGCCCCGAGCTTCGGGGTCCTGGCGGCGGAGCGGGGGCTCGACCGGCTGCGGTAGCCAGCTGGTCTTCCGTCGGCCTCGAGTCGGCGGGCCGCGCCCGAGACCGTCCGCCCGTTGACCAGGGCTGCGGGTCTCGGGTAGACTTATGGGCTGTTCACATCCGGGTTCCCGCGCCGACGCCCGTCGGCCGGACATCCCGGCTCTCCTCCTGCGTCGGCAACCCGCGGGGGGCGATCACGACCAAAGGGAGGATTGCCACATTGTCTCGTGAATACGAGGCGGTGTACATCTTCGACGCCGGACT
>Ga0078894_10002544_pt1 | contig 13796 bp, 11 predicted proteins | sample LauGreSu1BDMLBSD_2_FD_67506 | JGI IMG/M metagenome (GOLD analysis project Ga0078894, IMG submission 67506) | Freshwater lake microbial communities from Lake Michigan, USA - Su13.BD.MLB.SD (version 4) (version 4) | ecosystem: Environmental > Aquatic > Freshwater > Lake | place: Lake Michigan...
GGCCATGACCGACATCGCAGAGCTCGCCGAGTTTGCGCTTCGCGAGAAGGTCGCCTTCACGGTCGTCGGCCCGGAAGCCCCGCTTGCCGCGGGCATCGTCGACCTGTTTCGCGACAAACGCCTGCGCATCTTCGGCCCCACCCGCGCGGCCGCGAGGCTGGAATCCTCAAAGGATTTCGCCAAGGCCTTCATGAGCCGGCACGGCATCCCGACCGCCGCCTACCAGACCTTCTCCGATGCCGGACAGGCCCGCCAATGGGTCAGCGAGCACGGTGCGCCGATTGTCATCAAGGCCGACGGACTGGCGGCGGGCAAGGGCGTGGTGGTTGCCCAGACGCTTGCCGAGGCCCATGCTGCGATCGACGCCATGCTGGTCGACAACCGGATGGGCGACGCCGGTGCCCGGGTGGTGATCGAAGACTTCCTTGAAGGGGAGGAGGCGAGCTTTATCGTGATGGTGGATGGCCGCAACATCCTGCCGCTTGCCAGCAGCCAGGACCACAAGCGGCTTGCCGACGGCGATCTGGGGCCGAACACCGGCGGCATGGGCGCCTACTCGCCCGCGCCCGTCATCACACCTGAAGTGCATGCGCGCGTCATGCGCGAAATCATCCGCCCCACGGTCGAAGCAATGGCCACCGAGGGCACGCCCTACACCGGATTTCTCTATGCCGGCCTCATGATCGATGCGGCGGGCAAGCCCCGCACGCTCGAATTCAACTGCCGGCTGGGCGACCCGGAAACCCAGCCCATCCTGATGCGCATGCGGGGCGACTTGGCTCGCATCATCGAGCATGCCATTGACGGCGAACTCGACCGGACCGACATCGAATGGGACCGACGCACAGCGCTCGGCGTGGTGCTCGCGGCTGCCCACTACCCGGAGGAGCCGCGGCGCGGCGACCCGATCCACGGCCTGCCCGTACAAGGCAATGCCTTTGGCGACGACTGCATGGTGTTCCACGCCGGCACGGCCGCGGGCGACGGGCAGACCACCGTGACCGCAGGCGGGCGTGTGCTCTGCGTCACCGCGCTCGGTGACTCGGTGCGCGTGGCGCAAACACGCGCCTACCGCGTGATCGACACCGTTGGATTCGACGGCATGCAGCTTCGCCGCGACATCGGCCACCGTGCAATCGGTCGCTCGGCACGTGGCTGACCGGCCATCGATCCGCATGCCAGTTCCGCATCGTTTCCCTTCGAGGCGCATCCCATGACTGCCAACGCCCCTGCCGTGCAGACTCCCGACATCGATGCGGTGCGCACCTTTCTGACCGGCTTGCAGTCAAGGATCGTCACAGCGCTCGAGGGCTGCGACGGCAACCGGTTTGAAACCGACGCCTGGCAGCGTCCGGAGGGAGGTGGCGGCATCACCCGCGTGATCGAGGAAGGCCAGGTCCTCGAGCGGGGTGGCGTGCTGTTCTCACACGTACAGGGCGACCGGTTGCCGGCGTCGGCCAGCTCGCACCGCCAGCAGATCGCTGGCCGCCCGTTCGAGGCCATGGGCGTATCGCTGGTCATCCATCCGCGCAACCCCTACGTGCCCACGGTTCACCTCAATGTCCGGTTTTTCATTGCGTTTGCCACCAACGCGCCGGGGCAATCCGAGCCCATCTGGTGGTTCGGCGGCGGCATGGATCTCACGCCCTACTACCCCTTTGAGGAAGACGCACGCCATTTCCACCAGGTCTGCAAGGCAAGCCTCGCGGCGTTTGGCGACGATACCCATGCGCGCTACAAGAAATGGTGCGATGACTACTTCTTCCTCAAGCACCGTAACGAAGCACGGGGCGTGGGCGGCATCTTTTTTGACGATCTGAGTGAGCCCGGATTCCAGCGTTCGTTCGCCCTGATGCAGAGCGTGGGCAACGCGTTCACCGACGCCTACGTGCCCATCGTCGAGCGACGCAAGCACCTCGCGTGGGGCGAACGCGAGCGCGACTTTCAAGCCTACCGCCGTGGCCGCTACGTGGAATTCAATCTGGTCTTCGACCGCGGCACGCTATTCGGTCTGCAATCGGGCGGGCGCACCGAGTCCATCCTCTGCTCCATGCCGCCGGTCGTACGCTGGCGCTACAACTGGCAACCCGAACCGGGCTCGCCCGAGTCAAAGCTGTACGATTTTCTGAAGCCGCGCGATTGGGCATGAACGCCCGCCCCACCAGGATCGGACTGCTGGGCGGCACCTTCGATCCGATCCATGTCGGCCACGTGGCGCTCGCCCGCGCCGCACAGGCGGCCTACGGCTTTGACGAGATCCGCTTCCTGCCTACCGCCATTTCCTGGCAGAAAGGCGAGACCAGCACCGACTCTCAGCACCGGCTGGAAATGGTGCGGCGTGCGATCGCCGGTCATCGCGGCTTCGTGCTCGATGATCGCGAAGTGCGCCGGGGCGGCAATACCTACACCGTCGATACGCTGGGCGAACTGAGAAGCGAGCTGGGGCGCGATGCGGTGCTGGTTCTGCTGCTTGGCAGCGACCAGCTGCGCAACCTCGCCACCTGGCGGCGCTACCGCGAGCTGCTCACGCTGGCGCACATCGCCGTCACACGGCGCGAGCAGATCAGCCTCGCGCGGCTGCCGGATTCGGTCGAGTCACTGGTTGCTGAACATGGACGCGACACCTTGCCCGACGCGCCAAGCGGTGCCATCGTGTTCTTCGGCATGCCTTTTGTGCCAGTATCGGCCACACGTCTGCGCGAACAACTGCTGGCCGGCGAGCGGCCGGCCGCGGTGCTTCCTGCCGGCATACTCAACTATATTGACCACCACCAGCTGTACCGCCCGGCGCGCGGCCAGCCCTGATACAGGCACTGCTCATGGATTTGCGAAAGTTGCAGCGGGTTATCGTCGACGCACTCGATGACATCAAGGCCCAGGATATCCAGGTCTTCAACACCATCGGACAGACGGAACTCTTCGATCGCGTGATCGTAGCCACCGCCTCCTCGAACCGACAGACACGGGCGCTCGCCGCGCACGTTCGCGACAAGGTGAAGGCAGCGGGCGGCCATGTAGTGTCGGTCGAGGGCGAGGAAAGCGGCGAGTGGGTACTGGTCGATCTGGGCGACGCGGTGGTGCACATCATGCAGCCGGCGATCCGGGCCTATTACCGGCTCGAAGAATTGTGGGGCGCCAAGCCAGTCAGCCTCAAGGTTGGGCCGGTGAAGAAAACCGCGGCGCCTCGCACCGGGCAACAGAAGCGACCCTCCTCATCGGCGGGTGCCGCACCAACGGTTGGCAGTGCCCAACCGGCCAAGCGAGGCGCTGCCCCCGGCGCAAAGCGGGGCGCTACCGCTTCGGACACGAAGAAACCCAACCCATCCCAGGCCGCGGTGGCTGCGGGCGGAGAGCGAACTGCCTCATCACCGGCGACGCGCGCAAGCGCTTCCAAGCGAGCCGCCCCCTCACCCGCCGCGCCGGCTGGCGCCTCGCCACGTAGCCCTCGTGCCAGCGCCGCTGCCGCACCCGCAAAACCTGTAACTCGCACAAAACCTGCCGCAGCACGCTCAGCGCCCAGCCCCCGCGCAGCGCGTCCCGCTGCTCCTCGAGCCGGCAAGCGCACCGGCAGCACCTGAGCTGTGCGCATCCGGGTGATCGCGGTCGGCACCAGAATGCCGGCTTGGGTCGACTCCGCCGCCTCCGATTACAGCGCCCGGCTGCCCGCCGAGCTTGCGCTTGAATGGCGCGAGGTGCGTGCCGAGCCCCGCAGCGCGAGCGGCTCGCCAGCGGTCTGGATGCAGCGCGAGGCCGAGCGGATCCGCTCGGCCATCATGCCGGGCGCCTGGCGGGTCGTGCTCGATGAGCGCGGCCGCGATCAGACCACGCGGCAGTTCGCGCAGCGCGTGGGCGCGTGGCGCGATCGCGGTGCACCGGTTGCGCTGGTGATCGGCGGCCCCGATGGCATTGATCCATCGCTCCGTGACGAAGCCGATGAGCTGGTGCGGCTCTCAAGTCTCACCCTGCCTCATCCCCTGGTCCGCGTGCTTCTTGCCGAGCAGCTCTTTCGTGCCTGGTCTATTCTCACCGGCCATCCCTATCACCGCGACTGAGCTGATGCCGCTTCCCGAGTCCCCCTTCATCTACCTTGCCTCGCGCAGTCCGCGTCGGCAGCAGCTGCTTGAGCAGATCGGCGTCTCCTTCCGGCTGCTGGCACCGGGCGCCGACGAAGACGCCGAGGCGCTCGAGCGCGTGCGCCCGGGCGAGGACCCTGGCAAATACGTGCTGCGCGTGACACTTGCCAAGGCTGCAGCCGCACGCGAGCGGCTCGCAAGGCTGGCGCTGCCGGCAGCCCCCATCCTGGTGGCAGACACCACGGTCGCGATCGGCGGCACGATCCTTGGCAAACCCGCGAACGCAACCGAGGCACTCGACATGCTCACGCGCCTGGCAGGCCGCACCCACCGGGTAATCACGGCGATCGCGGTTGCCCGCGGCAGCACGCGTACCGATTCCGTGGTCAATGTTTCGCGGGTCACGTTTGCCCGCATTCCCAGGGCAGAGCTCGAGGCCTATGTTGCGACAGGCGAGCCCATGGACAAGGCTGGCGCCTACGGCATTCAGGGCGCGATCGCGCGTCATGTCCGGCGCATCGAAGGCAGCTACAGCTCGATCATGGGACTTCCGCTCTATGAAACCGCACGGCTGCTGGGCCACGCGGGTCGTGCCGCATCATGACCGAAGAAATTCTCGTCAATCATCGCGCGCATGAAACGCGGGTCGCCATTGTTCAACAGGGGGTGGTGCAGGAACTGCTGATCGAGCGGGCGGTATCGCGCGGACTGGTTGGCAATCTTTACCTCGGCCGCGTCTCGCGCGTGCTGCCCGGCATGCAGTCGGCCTTCATCGATATCGGCCTGGAACGCGCCGCATTCCTGCATGTGGCCGACCTCTGGCAGTCGCGCCACTCGCACGCCCCGACCGGCACTCAGCAACCCATCGAGAAGCTGCTGTTTGAAGGACAACCCCTTCTGGTTCAGGTCATCAAGGATCCGCTTGGCACCAAAGGTGCCCGACTGTCCACCCAGGTGAGCATCGCCGGTCGGTTGCTCGTTTATCTACCCCACGAGCCGCACATCGGCGTATCACAGCGCATTGGCGATGAGCAGGGGCGTGAGGCGCTTCGCAGCCGGATGCAGGCGCTGGTGCCTGACGACGAAAAGGGCGGCTTCATCGTGCGCACGCTCGCCGAGGATGCGAGCGGCGACGAACTCGCCGCCGACATTGCCTATCTCAGGCGCCGCTGGCAGCAGATTCTCGACGGCTCGCGCACGCGTACCGCACCCTCGCTCATCTACCAGGAGCTCGCGCTCACCCAGCGGGTCCTGCGTGATCTTGCTGGTGAGGCGACCAGTGCGGTGATCGTCGATTCCGGCGAAGCACTCGCCCAGATGCAGGAATTTGCATCCGCCTGGATGCCCGCAATGACTCGCAGGCTGCGCCTTCACGCCTCCGAGCGGCCGGTGTTCGAACTCCACGGTGTCGAGCAGGAAATCGAGCGTGCGCTCTCCCGTCGCGTGGATCTGAAGTCTGGCGGCTACCTGATCATCGATCAGACCGAGGCCATGACGACCATCGATGTGAACACCGGCAGTTTTGTGGGCGGCCGCAATTTCGAGGACACGGTATTTCGTACCAACCTCGAAGCTGCCCATGCCATCGCGCGACAGCTCCGTCTGCGAAACCTCGGCGGCATCATCGTGGTCGACCTGATCGACATGCGAGACAGCGCGCACCGCGACGCGGTGCTTGCCGAACTTCGCAAGGCCGCGCAGCGCGATCGCACCCGAATCGGCATCAACGGCTTCACCTCGCTGGGTCTGGTCGAGATCACCCGCAAGCGCACGCGTGAGTCGCTGGCGCGTGTGCTGTGCGAGCCCTGTCCCACCTGCTCGGGCACCGGGCAGATCAAGACGGCGCGCACCGTGTGCTATGAAATTCTGCGCGAGATTCAGCGCGAGGCGGGGCAGTTCAACCCGCGCGAATTCCGGCTGGTCGCCGCGCAGTCGGTCGTTGATCTGTTCCTCGAGGAAGAGGCCCAATCACTGGCCGCCCTCTGCGATGCAATCGGTCGTCAGATCTCTCTGATGGTGGAAACCACCTACGCGCAGGAGCACTACGACATCGTGCTGCTCTAGGCCCACGCTCCCCGTAATGCCTGGGCCTGGCCGCAGGGCCAACCTGCCTGCTCTCGGCGGCTATTTTTTCTCGCGCGGCAGTCGCCCGAGCAAATAGAACTCCGGGTTCGGCATCATCGAGGCGAGATTCGCCATGCGGTTCGACAAAGCGAAAAACGCCGCAATCGCGCCAATGTCCCAGGCGTCCTCATCTGAAAACCCGTGCGCGTGAAGCGCCTGAAAGTCGGCTTCGCCAATCTCTGCTGAGCGGGTGGCCACCTTGACTGCGAAGTCAAGCATGACGCGCTGGCGCGGGGTGATGGCCGCCTTGCGATAGTTGGTTGCGAGCTGATCAGCGATTAGCGGATTTTTCTCGTAGATGCGCAGGATGGCGCCGTGCGCCACCACGCAATAGAGGCAATCGTTGGCAGCGCTGGTAGCCACCACAATCATTTCCTTTTCGCCCTTCGACAAGCTGTTCTCGCGCAGCATCAGTGCGTCGTGATAGGCGAAAAATGCCCGGAATTCATCGGGCCGACGCGCAAGCTTCAGGAACACGTTGGGGACGAATCCGCTTTTTTCCTGCACCGCAACGATCTTGTCGCGAATGTCGGCAGGGAGCTGCTCGAGTTCGGCAATCGGAAAGCGGTCGGTGGCAGCTGGCAAGCTCATTGTGAAGGCTCCTGCGCATCGGGTGCGCGTTGCTGGATCTGGTGGAGGCGGGCATAGAGTCCACCCGCGCGAAGCAGTTCGGCATGCGAACCGAGTTCAACCAGCCGCCCGGCCTCGAGCACAGCAATGCGGCTCGCGCGTTCGATGGTGGAAAGCCGATGCGCCACCACCAGCGTGGTGCGCCCCGCCATCACGCGCTCAAGCGCACTCTGAACCGCCCGCTCGGTCTCGGAGTCAAGCGCAGACGTGGCCTCATCGAGCAGCAGAATCGGCGCGTCTTTCAGCACCGCGCGCGCGATCGCGAGTCGCTGGCGCTGACCACCCGACAGCTGCGTGCCCCGCTCGCCGATCTCGGCATCCAGCCCTGCGGGCAGCCCACGAACAAAGTCATCAAGCGCTGCCACCTCGAGCGCGTGCCAGAGCCCGGCATCATCCGGTATGTGCGGTACCGCAATGGCGAGATTGGCACGGATGCTGCCGTTAAACAGCACGGTCTCCTGCGACACCAGCGCAAGCTGACTGCGCAGGCTGGCGAGTGTGAGCGAATCGATCGGCACGCCATCAATCAGCACCTCGCCGGCCTCAGACTCAACGAAGCGCGGCAGCAGATTGAGCAGCGTGGTTTTCCCGCCCCCCGAGGGCCCGACCAGCGCGAGCATTTCGCCGGGCCGAATATCGAGCTGCAATTCGCGTAGCGCCGGCTGACTGGCACCAGGGTGTCGTACCGTCACGCCCCTGAAGCAGACAGCCCCCTGCGCACGTCCCAACACCTGCGATCCGCTGTCCGCTTCCGCTGGCCGATCGAGAAGCTCAAACACCTTCTCGGCCGATGCAAGTCCCCGTTGAATCACCGCATTGATATCGGCGAGGTGCTTGAGGGGCGCGAGCAGCATCAGCATGGCAGTGATGAACGATACGAAACCGCCCACGGTCTCGCTGTCGGTTTCCGCCTGAAGGAGCGCAATGCTCACCACCACGGCCACTGCAATCGCTGCACACAGTTGTGTGACTGGCGTGGTGGCGGCGGTTGAACTGATGATCCGGATCGCAACCCGTCGCAGCCGCGCCACGGTGTCGGCAAACCGCGCCGCCTCACGTTCATGCGCATCGAATACCTTGATGACCTTGTACCCCTGCACGGCGCTTTCGACCGTACGCGTGAGCTCGCCCATCTGCTCGAGGTTGCGCCGGCTGAGCCCGCGCATGCGGCGGCTGAACCGGGTGAGAATCAAGGCAAGCGGCGGCACCATGCCAATGGCTACCAGGGTGAGTTGCCAGTTGAGATAAAAGAGCCACCCGAGCAGCCCGATGATCACCAGCGTATCGCGCACCAGCACCGTGACTGCGTGGGTGGCCGCATCGGTAAAACTGTTGACTTCAAACACAATGCGCGAAATCAGGAGCCCCGAGGCCTCGCGTTCGAAGTCCCGCGCGGGCAAGCGGAGTGTGTGCGCGAACATCTGGCGGCGCACTGCGGCGAGCACCCCCGCAGAGACCCAGGCCATGGCGTATTGCGCGCAGAAGGTGGCACACCCGCGCACCACAAAAATTCCGATGATGGCAGCCGGCACCCACCAGAACGGGAAATCGCTACGCGCGACAAAGCCCCGGTCCAGTAACGGCTTCATCAAAGCTGGAAACAGCGGCTCGGTGGCAGCTGCCACCACCATGGCGACAAGTGCGACCGCAAAGCCGCGCCAGAACGGACGCACCCAGCCGAGAAGGCGCAGCCAGATACGGAGGGAATCGCGCAAGTCCGAGGTCCGCCGGTCAGTACTCGACATCAACGGCGATCGGCTTCAGACGCTCACCGATCGCTGCAAGCAGACTCTCCTCGGGGCGCACTCGCCAGGGTGCGCCAAGCTCAATGGCACACTGCGCGACCGCGCTGGTGTAGTCGATGACCACCGGCAGCGCAGGCGCCTCGTCGGACGCCGAAGGGTCGCCCGCAGCAAACGGAGCGATCACGCTGCGCAGCGCAGCGCCATCGGCATTGCCATTCAGGCGGATCCGAAGTCGTTTGCCAAACTCGCGGCGCGCACCCGCCAGATCGAGCAGCCGCTCGGCCACCACACGCTGCCCGCCGGTGTAGTCATCGCGGCTGACCTTGCCGAGCACCACCAGCAGTTCATCTTCGCGAACGATCCGGCGGTTGGCGTCGTAGAGTTCATTGAAGACCGACACATCGACCCGAGCCGAGCCGTCGTCCAGTGTGACGAACAGCATCTTGCCGCGCCGCGTCATCTGTGTGCGCTGCGCCGCCACCACGCCCGCCATCCAGATTGGCTGAGGTGCGGGTTGAAGATCGGCGAGCCGCATTCGGACAAAGCGCCGGATCTCATGCTCATGTGCGGCAAACGGGTGCCCGGTCAGAAAAAATCCCAGTGCGAGTTTTTCTTCCTGAAGCCGCTGACGCTCCGACCAAGGGGCGACCGGCAGCCAATCGGTGACGAGCGCGCTCGAGCCATTGGATTCGCCAAACAGGCTCGCCTGATCGGCCGCTGCCCCTGCAGCCTCGGCCGCGTCCATCGCACGCGGTGTGTTGGCGAGCAACTTGGCCCGGTCAGGGTCCAGACTGTCGAAAGCGCCAGCCCGCACCAGCGCTTCGACCGCGCGACGGTTGACCAGTCGTCGGTCAACCCGGGCACAAAAATCGAACAGATCGCGAAACGGCCCATCGGCCCGGGCTGCTGCGATCACCTCAACCGCGTTCTGACCCGTGCCCTTCACCGCGCCCAGGCCATAGCGAATCTCGCGATCGCTGACCGGCTCGAAACGGCAGGCCGACAGATTGATATCAGGGGGGAGCACGCGCACGCCAATGTGCTGCGCGTCGGCCACAAAGAGCTGGACCTTGTCGGTGTCATCCATGTCCGACGACAGCGTGGCCGCCATGAACTCGGCCGGATAGTGCGCTTTCAGCCACGCGGTCTGATAAGTAACGACCGCATAAGCGGCGGTATGCGATTTGTTGAACCCGTATTCGGCGAACATCGCCATCAAGTCAAAGAGCTTGTTTGCCAGATCGACCGAATAGCCTTTTTTCTCTGCGCCTTCCACGAAGAGGCCACGGTGCTGCGCCATTTCCTCGGGCTTCTTCTTGCCCATGGCACGCCTCAGCAGATCGGCGCCACCCAGGGTGTAGCCACCGATGATCTGCGAGATCTGCATCACCTGCTCCTGATACACGATCACGCCATAGGTGGGCTCCAGGCAGGCCTTGAGGTCGGGGTGAAAATAATCGATCGACTGCTGGCCCTTCTTGCGCAAAATGAAGTCATCGACCATGCCGGAGTTGAGTGGCCCCGGCCGGTAGAGCGCAAGCACCGCGATGATGTCCTCGAAGCGGTCGGGCTGAAGCTTTTTCAGAAGCTTCTTCATGCCGTCGCTTTCCAGCTGGAACACGGCCGTGGTGTTGGCCTCGCGCAGCACCTTGTAGGCAGCCGGGTCATCGAATTTGAGCGAGGCCAGATCCAGCCCCAGCCCCGGATGCCGCGCGTTGATGAACTCCTCGGCCATGCGAATGATGGTGAGGTTGCGAAGTCCGAGAAAGTCGAACTTCACCAGTCCCACCGCCTCGACATCGTCCTTGTCGAACTGGCTCACGACGCCACCCTCGGCGCCTGGCTGTTTGTAGAGCGGACAGAAATCGGTCAGCCGGCCAGGCGCAATGAGAACGCCTCCCGCATGCATGCCGACATTTCGAGTGAGATCTTCCAGCCGCCCGGCGAGCGCAAGCAGTTCGCGAACTTCGTCTTCGTTGCGCTCGCGCTCGGCGAGCGCGGGCTCGGCCTCACGCGCCTTGGCAAGCGACAGCGGTTTGTTCTGCACCACCGGCACCAGCTTGGAGAGCTGATCGCAGAAGGTGTAGCTCATGTCGAGCACGCGGCCGACATCGCGAATGACGGCCTTGGAGGCCATCGTGCCGAAGGTTGCGATCTGCGAGACCGCATGCTCGCCATATTTGTTGCGCACGTACTCGATCACGAGTTGGCGCTTGTCCTGGCAGAAGTCGATATCGAAGTCGGGCATCGATACGCGCTCGGGGTTCAGGAACCGTTCGAACAGGAGCGCGTAAGGAATGGGGTCGAGATCGGTAATGCCGAGTGCCCAGGCCACGATGGAGCCCGCCCCCGATCCGCGCCCCGGGCCGACGGGAACATTGTTACTTTTGGCCCAGTTGATGAAGTCGGCCACGATCAGGAAGTAACCCGAGAAGCCCATCTTCTCGATGGTGTCGCACTCGTAATCGAGCCGACCGCGATACGACTCCCATCGGTCAGCCGCGACACCGGGGCCGAGGCGACGCTGCAGGCCTTCGAGCGACAGGTCGCGCATGTGCTGGTCGAGCGTGACCCCGTCGGGTACCGGATAAAGCGGCAGGCGAGGCTTGCCCAACGTCATGGGCACACTGCAGCGCCGCGCAATCTCGACACTGTTCTGGAGCGCAGAGGGAAGATCGGCGAACAACTCGGCCATTTCCTGCTGAGACCGGAAGTGCATGGCACCGTCAAAGCGCCGCGACCGGCGCGGATTGGCGAGGATCTCGCCCTCCGCGATACAGACCCGCGCCTCATGCGCGCGGAAGTCATCGGTGAGGAGATACTGGACCGGCTGCGTGGCAACCAGGGGTAGATCAAGCCGGGCGGCCAGCCGTGCAGCGGCAATCGTCTGCGTCGCTGACTCGGGCTGCTCGGTGCGCTGTACCTCGAGATAGAAAGCCCCAGGAAAACGCTGCGCCCAGCGAAGCGCCGCCGGAGTCGCCTGTGCCAGACTGCCCGTGAGGAGAGCCTGCCCAACCTCGCCGTGATGCGCCCCCGATAGCGCGATCAGGCCGTCCCCCGCGCGGCCGCCATCGGCGGCGGGCTCATCAAACCACTCGGCCCGGATCTCCCCCCGGCCACGGTATTCGTTCTCCAGCCACGCGCGGCTCAGCAGAGTGCACAGGCGAAGATACCCAGCAGCATTGCGCGCGAGCAGCAGCATTCGGTACGGCCGGTCGCGCTCGGTTTCGTTGGTGATCCAGGCATCGACTCCGCAGATCGGCTTGATCCCGGCGGCGCGCGCAGCTTTGTAGAACTTCACCCAGCCGAACAGGTTGGCGAGATCGGTCATGGCCAGCGCCGGCTGCTGATCGGCCTGCGCAGCCTCAACCAGCGCGTCGATGCGAACGATCGAGTCGCTGATGGAATATTCGGTGTGGACCCGCAAGTGGACGAAACGGGGGGCGCTCATCCTCAAAATTCTACCCGCCTGGCCGATCAGCGGTGTGGCAACATCCATTCGATGTGCATGCCAGGCCTCGGCTGCAGCCTCACCGATTTCCAATACCTCCAGAGAAAGCATGCGCTCACCTTCTGCCAACTGCCCAGCTGTTTCCCCTCTCCGATCCGGAAAACCCACGTGAATTTCCCCGCCTCACCCCGTGGCGCCGCGTGGCTGATGGTGGGCTGCGCGGTGCTCTGGAGCAGCGCCGGGGCGCTCACCCGCATGCTGGAAAACGCCCGCGGGTTCGAACTGAGCTTCTGGCGCAGTCTGTTTTGCGCCATCGCCATGTTGTTGATTCTGACTGTGCAAGAGCGCGGCCGGCCGGTCGGCACAGTGCTCAGAATGGGTTGGACGGGCCTGTTCTCCGGCCTGATGTGGGCGGTGATGTTCACCTGCTTCATGATCGCACTTACGCGGACCAGCGTCGCCAACACGCTCCTGGTGATCGGGTTGTCGCCGCTCCTCGCCGCCCTGCTTGCCCGCGTCGTTCTCGGCCAGACCATCCGCCGCATCACCTGGGCGGCGATCATCGCAGCCGGCACGGGTATCTGGTGGATGGTGCACGAGGCGATCTCGGTCGATGGCCCGACGGGCATTCTCATCGCGCTGGGCGTACCGCTCGCCTCCGCTATCAACCTGGTCACCCTCAGACGGGTTCACGCCGAACTCGATCTCGCGCCGGCGGTTCTGGTGGGCGCCCTGATCTCTTGCGCGGCCATGTTGCCGCTCGCCTGGCCGCTTGCCACCGGTGGACGCGATCTCCTCATTCTTGCCTTCCTGGGTGCGTTTCAACTGGCGCTGCCATGCTGGCTGATGGTGCGTGCGCTCGCCTGGTTGGCGCCTCATGAAGTGGCGTTGATCGCGCTCCTCGAAGTGGTTCTGGGCCCGCTCTGGGCCTGGCTGTTCGTGGGTGAGGCCACGCACGCCGCCACGTTGCAGGGCGGCGTGGTGGTGCTTGCCGCACTGGTGGTCAATACCCTGGCCACGCGAAGTTCGCCGCGCTGAGCGGTACCGCGGGCCTGGCGCGGGCTCAGCGCGCGCGGGCGCGCGCAAACATCGCGATCCGCTCACCGTAGGCGCGCGCCGTATCCAGATCCCCCTGGGGCGGGCTCTGCTCGGGTGGCAGGTTGTCCGCCTGCGCCATGACTCCGATCGTCGAACCAATTCGGTTCATCTGCTCGGGCGCACCCGCTGTGGCCGAGGGCATCATGGCATTACCCACCCAGACCATGCCGTGTTGCATGGCAAGTGTGACGAAGTACATGAGGGTTGAGTATTTATCGCCGCTCATGGCAAGCGAGCACGTGAAGCCGCCCGCCAGTTTGTCCTTCCAGGCCTGGGAGAACCAGGCTCGGGAAGTCGCGTCAGCGAAAGTCTTGAAGACGCCCGAGGGCCCGCCCATGTAGGTGGGCGCACCAAAGACAATCGCGTCGGCTTCGGCCAGCAGCTCCCAGCCGTGATCGTCGATGGTGCTCACATCGAGCCATTGAGCTCGAGTGCCGGTTACCGATGCGGCGCCCTCCCGGAGCGCCTGCGCAACCCGGCGCGTGTGGCCGTAGCCGGAGTGGTAGGCAATGACGACGAGCGACATGGTGCGCGTTTCCTGAGTCAGGGCAGATCGAAAACCAGCACTTCCGCCGCACTGCCCGATTCAAGCGTCAGTTCGGGTTCGTCAATCAGCATCGCCGCATCGCCCGCCCCAAGCGGCCTGCCATTGACGTGAAGCGCGCCTCGGGCCAC
>Ga0078894_10002545_pt1 | contig 13795 bp, 13 predicted proteins | sample LauGreSu1BDMLBSD_2_FD_67506 | JGI IMG/M metagenome (GOLD analysis project Ga0078894, IMG submission 67506) | Freshwater lake microbial communities from Lake Michigan, USA - Su13.BD.MLB.SD (version 4) (version 4) | ecosystem: Environmental > Aquatic > Freshwater > Lake | place: Lake Michigan...
GCGTGACCGCCGAGGCGGGCGTGACCACTGTTTCATGGATTGATTGGAGGTTTTCATGTCCGACCCTGTTGTGATCGTCAGTGCTGCTCGTACACCCATGGGCAGCTTTCAAAGTGACTTCGCCAGCCTGGCCGCACACGACCTGGGCGGTGTGGCTATCCAGGCGGCCGTGCAGCGCGCCGGCATCGCCCCCGAGTTGGTCACGGAGGTGATCTTCGGTAACTGTCTCATGGCGGGCCAGGGTCAGGCCCCGGCACGTCAGGCGGCCCTCAAAGGGGGATTGCCCCAGAGCGCCGGCGCGGTCACCTTGTCCAAGATGTGTGGCTCTGGCATGCGCGCGGCGATGTTTGCCCATGACATGCTGCTTGCAGGGAGTCATGAGGTGCTGGTGGCTGGTGGCATGGAGAGCATGACCAATGCACCGTACTTGCTGCCCAAGGCACGAGGAGGTTACCGTATCGGTCACGACCGCATCTTTGATCACATGATGCTCGATGGTCTGGAAGATGCTTATGAGCCTGGTCGCAGCATGGGCACCTTTGGTGAAGACTGCGCGGCCAAGTACCAGTTCACCCGTGCACAACAGGATGCTTTCGCCACTGCCAGCGTGAAGCGCGCGCAGGCCGCCACCAGTTCGGGTGCTTTCAAGGCGGAGATTGCGCCGGTCACTGTCAAGGGCCGAGGTGGTGAGACCGTGATCGGCATTGACGAAGGCCCGGGCAAGGTCAAGCTTGACAAGATTCCCACCCTCAAGCCGGCGTTCAAAAAAGACGGCACGGTCACCGCAGCCAGCAGCTCATCCATCAACGATGGCGCTGCGGCCATGGTGCTGATGCGTCAGAGTACCGCAGCACGTCTGGGTTGTCAGCCGCTGGCGCGCATCGTGAGCCATGCCACGCACGCCCAGGCACCCGAGTGGTTCTCCACCGCCCCGATTGGCGCGACCGAAAAGGCGCTGGCCAAGGCGGGTTGGGCGGTGAGCGATGTCGACCTGTGGGAGGTCAATGAAGCCTTTGCCGTGGTACCCATGGCGCTCATGCATGATCTGAAGGTGTCCCACGACCGGGTCAATGTGCATGGGGGGGCTTGCGCCCTGGGGCACCCCATTGGTGCCAGTGGCGCGCGCATCATGGTCACACTCATCCATGCGCTGAAGACCCACGGTAAGCGCAAGGGCCTGGCCACGCTGTGCATTGGTGGTGGCGAAGCCACCGCGGTGGCACTTGAACTGATCTGATCGGAACGATATGGCTACAGTACTGTTGATCGGTGCCTCGCGCGGCATCGGACTGGAAATGGCACGTCAATACCGACAGGACGGCTGGCGTGTGATTGGCACGGCTCGAGACGACGCGGGTCTGGCGCGTTTGCGCGCGCTGGATTGCGAGGCGTTGCGAGTGGATGTGGCGGACCCGGCCAGCAATTCGGGACTGGCCTGGCAACTCGATGGCGAGAAGCTGGACGTGGCGATCTATGTGGCGGGTGTCATCGATCGCGCGGACACCACCACACCGCCGACGCGCGAGACCTTTGACCGACTCATGCACACCAATGTGATGGGGGCGGCCATGGCCCTGCCGCAAATTGCACCCATGCTGCAGGAAGCCGGTGGCGTGTTTGCCGTGATCAGCAGCGTCATGGGCAGTCTCGCCCAGACGCAATCCGGGGGGTCGGCCTTGTACCGAATCAGCAAGGCCGCCCTCAACATGTGGATGCGCTGCGCGCAGTTCGACCACCCGAAACTGTGCTGCGTGGCTTTTCACCCCGGTTGGGTGCAGACGGACATGGGGGGTGCGCAGGCGCCTCTCACCCCGGTGCAAAGCGCTGCCGACCTTCGCCAGACGCTGGAGCGTGTGCGCGCCCATCGCGCCCAATACCAGGGGGCATTTCTCAATCATGATGGCTCGCCCTTGCCCTGGTGAGTTGAATTGTTGTCACGAGGTTGTTCATGCTGTTGACCCCCGACCAGGAAATGATCCGCGAGGCTGTGCGCGACTTTGCTCAGCAGGAACTGTGGCCTAACGCCGCCGAATGGGACAAACAACATCACTTCCCCAAGGATGTCCATCAAGGCTTGGCGGCGTTGGGGGCGTATGGCATTTGCGTGCCCGACAGTCTGGGGGGCGCCGGACTGGATTACTTGACGCTGGCCTTGGTGTTAGAAGAAATCGCGGCTGGCGATGGCGGCACCAGCACCGCCATCAGCGTGACCAACTGCCCGGTCAATGCCATCTTGATGAAATATGGCAACGCGGCGCAGCAGGAGCAGTGGTTGCGACCCCTCGCGCAGGGTCAGATGCTGGGGGCGTTTTGTCTGACCGAGCCGCACGTGGGATCCGATGCGTCCGCGCTACGAACCACAGCTGTCAGGCAGGGTGACGAGTACGTGATCAACGGCGTCAAGCAGTTCATCACCAGTGGCAAGAACGGCCATGTGGCCATCGTGATTGCGGTGACCGACAAAGCGGCCGGCAAGAAGGGCATGAGTGCTTTCATTGTGCCGACCCATTCCACGGGATGGATTGTGGCCCGCTTGGAGGACAAGCTGGGGCAGCACAGCAGTGACACGGCGCAGATCAACTTTGACAATTGCCGAATCCCCGCCGAGAACCTGATTGGGCACGAGGGGGACGGTTACCGCATCGCACTGTCGGCGCTCGAGGGCGGTCGCATCGGCATTGCTGCACAGAGCATTGGCATGGCCCGCAGTGCCCTGGACGTGGCCGTGGCCTACGCCAAGGAACGTGAAAGTTTCGGCACGGCCATCTTCAATCACCAGGCCGTGGGATTCAGACTCGCGGAATGTGCCACCCAATTGGAAGCGGCCCGTCAGTTGGCGTGGCATGCGGCCAGCTTGCGCGACGCGGGGCGCCCGTGTCTCAAAGAAGCAGCCATGGCCAAGCTCTTTGCCAGCGAGGTGGCCGAGAAAATCTGCAGCACCGCGATCCAGACCCTGGGCGGGTATGGTGTGGTCAGTGACTTTCCCGTTGAGCGAATCTACCGCGATGTGCGGGTATGTCAGATCTATGAAGGCACGAGCGACGTTCAGAAAATCATCATCCAGCGCGCGCTGGCTTGATGGAGTGTGTCTTGATCGACGTTGAATTCAGTGTCCTTGTGCGGGTCGCAGCGTCTTTCTGAGGCATCAGGCGCCGCGCACGTCCTCGACGGTCTTGCCCGTCCACAAGCGAAACGCACGCATGAAGCTTTTGTCATTGGCGAACCCCACCTCGGCCGCCACTTGCTTGATGGGTTTACGGGTCTTGTGTAACAAGGCCAGGGCGCGTTCGCGCCGCACGCTGTCCTTGAGTTGTTGCAGGCTGGCGCCTTCTTCTTTGAGTTGACGATGCAGGGTGCGAGTAGACAGCCCCAGGTGCGCTGCCACGTCATCGGCGTTGCGGGCCTGCGCCAGGTGCTCGGCCAGCACCTGGCGAACTTTTTCGACCAGCAGGCGGTCGCGGCGGTAGGGGCGAACCGTGAGCAGCAAGGCGCGTTGCAGCATGCGTTGCAGCGCCCCCTCGTCGCGCCTGACCGGCAGACTCAGATACCCGGCATCGAAACTGATGCGGCTGATGGGTGGCGTTGAATGGGGTTCGAAGGCGACCGGCCCATCAAACAGCACCTGGTATCGGGCGACGTGTGCGGGTGTGGGTATGTGCAATTGCGTGCGTGCCAGCGAGATGCGTGAATCGGTCAACCAACACGCCACGCCCAGCGCATTGCGCAGCACGGACACGATGCAAAACTCGCGCAGTTCACCCAGGTCGTGATGCTCGGGATGCTCCAGCAAATCGATGTGAGCCAGGCCATCCGAGTTGCTCACGCGCAACGTGATGTCATCGGTGAGCAAGTTGTGGTGGCGACACCAGCGCTTCATGGCCACGCCCAGGGTGGGCGCCGTGACGCTGGCGCGCACCAACATGCCGTAACTGCCCCAGGGCAGCCGTCGCCGGAACCAGCCCAGGGCTTCGTCGTCGAGTTCGCGCATCGCGGCTTCGGACATCCATTCCATTTGCAGGGCCGTGACGCAAGCCTGCGGCTGCTGCAGTAAAAATGGCGCAATTTGTGCCTTATTCAGGGCGCCTGTTGGGTCCAAGCCGCGGCGTCGATACGCTTGAACCATCGCCTGGATGAAAGCGATGGGTGTTTCGGCGCGGGTAGGGACGTCGTGGGTGGCCATGGCCAAGGTATTTTGGCAGAATTTGCAACTCCAATGGCTTTCATCACCGGACGGCTGTGCGTATGCTCGGGGGCATTGCGATGTTCACGGATCGATCACCATGACCGTTTTGTCCTCTCAACTCAACCCCCGCTCGGCCGAGTTCCAGGCCCATGCGGCCGCCATGCAGGCGCTGGTGGCGGATGTTTCTGTGCACCTCGAGCGTGTCGCGCTCGGGGGCGGTGAGGCGGCTCGCGCCAAGCACACGGCGCGTGGCAAGCTGTTGCCGCGAGAACGCGTGCAGCAATTGCTGGACCCGGGCACGCCATTTCTGGAAATCGCACCCCTCGCGGCCTTGCACATGTACAAAGACGAGGCGCCAAGCGCGGGTGTCATCGTGGGCATCGGCCGTGTCAGTGGCGTCGATTGCATGATTGTCTGCAATGACGCCACCGTGAAGGGTGGCACCTACTACCCCATGACGGTGAAGAAGCACCTGCGTGCGCAGGAGATTGCGCAACAAAACCGCCTGCCTTGCATCTACCTGGTGGACTCGGGCGGTGCCAATCTGCCCAACCAGGATGAGGTGTTTCCTGATCGCGATCATTTTGGTCGCATCTTTTTCAACCAGGCCAACATGAGCGCGCAAGGCATTGCGCAAATTGCCGTGGTCATGGGCTCCTGTACCGCGGGTGGCGCCTATGTGCCGGCCATGAGTGACGAAACCATCATCGTGAAGAACCAGGGCACCATCTTTCTGGGCGGACCCCCGCTGGTGAAGGCGGCCACGGGCGAGGTGGTCAGCGCGGAAGACCTCGGCGGCGGTGATGTGCACACGCGTCTGTCGGGTGTGGCAGACCATCTGGCGCAAAACGATTTGCACGCCCTCGCGTTGGCGCGCAGCGCCGTGAAAAATCTCAACGTCCACAAGGCACCGAACATCGCCACCCACCCCCCCGTTCCGCCGAAGTACGACGCCCAGGAGTTGTATGGCGTGATCCCCACCGACACGCGCAAGCCATTTGATGTGCGCGAGATCATTGCTCGCATCGTCGACAGCAGCGAATTCGATGAATTCAAGTCACGCTTTGGCACCACACTGGTTTGCGGATTTGCCCGCATCGAGGGCATGCCGGTGGGCATCATCGCCAACAACGGCATTCTGTTTTCGGACAGTGCCCTGAAGGGTGCGCACTTCATTGAGCTGTGCTGCCAGCGCAAGACGCCCCTGGTCTTCTTGCAGAACATCACCGGCTTCATGGTAGGGCGCAAATACGAGAACGAGGGCATTGCCCGCAACGGCGCCAAGATGGTGACGGCAGTGGCCACGGCCGCGGTGCCCAAGTTCACGGTCATCATCGGCGGCAGTTTTGGCGCTGGCAACTACGGCATGTGTGGTCGCGCCTACAGCCCTCGCTTCTTGTGGATGTGGCCCAACGCCCGCATCAGCGTGATGGGCGGTGAGCAAGCCGCCAGTGTGCTGGCCAACGTCAAGCGCGATGGCATTGAAGCCAAGGGAGGCAGTTGGAGCGCCGAGGAGGAGCAGGCGTTCAAGGATCCCATCAAGGCGCAATACGAGCACCAAGGCCATCCCTATTACGCCACGGCTCGCCTGTGGGACGACGGCGTGATCGACCCGGCTGACACCCGGCGGGTGCTGGCACATGGCTTGAGCGCATCTCTCAACGCCCCCATTCCCGAGACCCGCTTTGGTCTCTTCCGCATGTAAGGAGTGCACCATGAGCGACCACTTGCTACAAGGCACCGATCACGGGGTGCACACCATCACCCTGAACCGGCCAGACATTCGCAATGCCTTTGATGACATGCTGATTGCTGAGATTCACGAGGCCTTCGACGCCGTATCGCGCCGCACAGATGTGCGTTGCGTGGTGCTGGCGGCCAATGGCCCGGCCTTTTGCGCCGGAGGAGACCTCCACTGGATGCGCCGCATGGCCGACTATACCCGCGAGCAGAACCTGGCGGACGCGGGTGGGTTGGCGGCCATGCTGCGCGCGATTGACCAGTGTCCGCATCCCACCCTGGCTCGCGTGCAGGGGGATGTCTTTGCCGGCGGCTTGGGCTTGGTGTCGGCTTGCGATATGGCCGTGTGTGCTGACAGCGCCACCTTCTGTTTGAGCGAGGTCAGGATCGGACTCATCCCGGCCACCATCAGCCCTTATGTGGTGCGGGCCATCGGCGCGCGTGCGTCACGCCGCTATTTCTTGACGGCCGAGCGGTTCTCGGCAGCAGAGGCGCACCGGATCGGCCTGGTCCATGAATCCGTTCCGATGGAACAACTCGACGCCACTGTGCAAGCCCTGATCAAAATTCTGCTCGCCAACAGCCCGATGGCGGTGCAAGACGCCAAGCGTCTGGTGGACTCTGTCGCGGGACAGGATATCAATGAGGCCTTGATCGCCCAGACGGTGGCTGGCATCGCCGACAGCCGCGCCAGTGCAGACGGCAAAGAAGGCGTGCAGGCCTTCCTCGACAAACGCAAGCCCAAGTGGCTGCTCTGAGGAGACATGATGTTTCACACAGTCTTAATTGCCAACCGGGGCGAGATTGCTTGCCGTGTGGCGGCCACGGCCAGACGGCTGGGGATTCGCACCGTGGCGGTGTACTCGGATGCCGATGCGAATGCCAAGCATGTGCAGGCCTGTGACGAGGCGGTCCACATCGGTGGCAGTTCGCCGCAGGAGAGCTATTTGCGCTGGGAGCGCATTCTGGAAGCGGCCCGACAAACCGGGGCGCAGGCCATTCACCCGGGCTATGGCTTTTTGAGCGAGAACGAGGCTTTTGCCAACGCCTGTGCGCAAGCGGGCCTGGTCTTCATCGGCCCGCCGGCTTCGGCCATACTGGCCATGGGGCTGAAGGCCGAGTCCAAGCGCTTGATGGCGCAAGCGGGCGTGCCCTTGGTGCCGGGCTATCACGGGCAGGACCAGGATCCGGCGCTCTTGCAGCGTGAAGCGGATCGCATCGGCTACCCCGTGCTGATCAAGGCCAGCGCGGGTGGTGGTGGCAAGGGCATGCGCGCTGTCGAGCGCGCGGAGGATTTTGCGACAGCACTCGCGTCGTGTCAGCGCGAGGCCCGCAACAGCTTTGGCGATGACGCGGTGCTGATTGAAAAATACGTGCAGCGCCCGCGACACATTGAAATCCAGGTATTCGCTGACACCCTGGGCAACTGTGTGTACCTGTTTGAACGGGATTGTTCGGTGCAGCGGCGCCATCAAAAAGTGCTGGAGGAAGCTCCCGCGCCCGGCATGTCACCCGAGATGCGACAACGCATGGGCGAGGCAGCGGTGGCGGCGGCGCGCGCTGTGGGCTATGTGGGGGCCGGCACGGTGGAGTTCATCGTCGAGCAATCGCCCGGCGGCATGGACTTCTTCTTCATGGAGATGAATACCCGCCTGCAGGTGGAGCATCCGGTGACGGAGGCCATCACCGGACTCGATCTAGTGGAGTGGCAATTACGCGTGGCCAATGCAGAGCCCTTGCCCCTGGCCCAGCATGAACTCAGGATGCAGGGTCACGCCATCGAGGCACGCATCTGCGCTGAGAACCCGGATCAACAATTCCTGCCCGCCACAGGCACTTTGCAGGTGTACCGCAAGCCGCTGGCGGCATCGTTCACCCACGCCAGCGTGCGCATCGACGATGGCGTGCGTGAGGGCGACACCATCAGCCCGTTTTATGACTCCATGATCGCCAAACTGATCGTGCACGGCGATACGCGCGAACAGGCGTTGGCCCGGCTAGACCAGGCGCTGGCGCAGACCCACATCGTGGGCCTGTCCACCAATGTGCAGTTTCTGCGCCACGTGGTGCGCAGTCGCTCGTTTGCGCAGGCCGAACTCGACACCGCGCTTATCACGCGCGAGCAAGCGGTGCTGTTCCATCAAGACCCGGTGGGCCTGGCTCGTGCCCTGTCAGCGGTGGTGGCAGACACCTTGCATCAGGAGTCCCCAGCCGTCACGACCCAGTTGGGGTGGATCGACCCGATCGCGCGACGGGATGGCTGGCGTTCGCATGGGCAGACCGTGCGCACCTTCGCATTTGAATACCTGGGCCAGTCGATAGAAGCGGCATTGACCTACGAACGGGGTGGGCGCTTCTCCCTGGTGGTGGGTGACAACCCGGCCACGGACCTGCGCTGGCAGCCACAGGCGGACGGTGACTTGCTGGTCGACGGGCCGGGCGGGCGTTGCAAGGCCCACGTGGTCCGTCAAGGCGAGACCGCTCATGTATTCACCCCCCTGGGCGCCACCCGTGTGGAATGCGTGGACCGCTTGGCGCACGCTGGCGAAACGGCCGTAGAAGGGGGGCGCCTGACTGCACCGATGCCGGGCAAGGTGGTGTCGTTCGCGGTTCAAGCAGGAGACCAGGTAAAACCCGGGCAAGTGCTGGCCATCATGGAAGCGATGAAAATGGAGCACACGCTCACCGCACCTGCCGACGGTGAGGTGCTGGAATTGCTCTATGCGCCTGGCGATCAGGTGGCCGAAGGCGCAGAACTGCTTCGACTCTCTTCATGAAAATACTCAATTGCCAATCCGACACCAAGACCGAACCCTGGTTGCAGGGCTTGCGCGAAGCGCTGCCGGGTGCGGAGGTTATTGACTGGACACCCGGCGCTCCATTGGCCGATTACGCCGTGGTGTGGGCGCCTCCCCAGCAGATGCTCGACGAGCAAACGCAACTCAAGGCGCTGTTCAACACCGGGGCGGGCGTGGACAAATTGATGGCGCTCAACATCCGACCTGAGGTGGCCGTGGTGCGACTCGAAGATGCTGGCATGGGGGTGCAAATGGTCGAGTACGTGCTTCACGCCGTGACCCGTCACTTTCGTGAACTCGGGGCCTACGAACAGGCACAGGCCGAGGCACGCTGGGCCTACCGCAAGCCATTGCGCCGCTCGGCCTACCCCATCGGGGTGCTGGGTCTGGGGGTGCTGGGTCAGCAGGTGGCCCAAGGCCTGGCGGCATTTCAATACCCCATCAACGGCTGGAGCCGGACCCCGCGTGACGTACCAGGGGTGCGGTGTTTTCATGGCGACCCAGGGTTGCAGGCGTTTTTGGCTGCATCCCGTTTCCTGGTGTGTCTGTTGCCGCTCACCCCCGACACAGAAGGCCTGCTCAATCGAGAGGCCTTGTCGCGCTTGCAGCCTGGGGGCTATCTGATCAACGTAGCCCGAGGCGGGCATCTGGTGGATCAGGACTTGCTGGATCTGCTGGAGAGCGGGCATCTGGCCGGTGCCACCCTGGACGTGTTTCACACCGAGCCCTTGCCAACAGACCATCCTTTCTGGCGCCACCCCCGGATCTCGGTGACACCGCATACGTCAGCCCGCACCTTGCGCGATGAAACCATCGCCCAGATTGCTGGCAAACTCCAGGCTTTGGCGGCTGGCGCTTCTGTCTCCACCCTGGGTGGTGTGGTCGATCGGCAGCGAGGTTACTGACATGATGCCTTCCCGCGTTTCCCTCCTTGAATCAGGCCCTCGCGATGGCTTGCAAAACGAAGCTCAGCCCGTGGCAGCGGCCACCAAGATCGAATTGGTTCATCGGCTTCAAGCCGCGGGTCTTCGCAACATCGAGGTGACGAGCTTCGTGTCACCCAAGTGGGTGCCCCAGATGGCCGACAACGCCGAGGTGATGGCGGGCCTTCAACGCCAGGCTGGCGTGCGCTATTCAGTGCTTACCCCCAACCTCAAAGGTTATGAGGCGGCGGTGTTGTCACAGCCAAACGAAATCGTGGTGTTCACGGCGGCCAGTGACGCGTTTTGTCAGCGCAACCTCAACTGCACAGTCGCCGAGAGCATCGAGCGCTTTGAACCGGTGGTGCAGGCGGCCCGGACAGCAGGCATTCATGTGCGCGGTGTCATTTCCACCACGGTGGGTTGTCCCTACCAGGGGGAGGTGGCGCCTTCAGCCGTGGCAGACGTGGCGCGTCGCATGAAGGCCCTGGGCGTTGAGCATCTGGGGGTGGCCGACACGATGGGTGTGGGCACGCCCCGCAAGGTGCAGGCCGCGATGGAGGCCGCCCTGCAGCACTTCGATCTCGATGCTGTGTCGGGCCACTTCCATGACACCTATGGGCAGGCGCTGAGCAACACGCTGGCTTGTCTGGAGATGGGGGTGTGGCAATACGACTCGTCGGTGGCGGGGCTGGGGGGGTGTCCGTATGCCAAGGGTGCCACGGGCAATGTGGCCACCGAGGACGTGGTGTTCATGTTGCACGGCATGGGCATCGAGACGGGCATTGAGTTGGATGCCCTGGTGGACACGGGCGACTTCATCTGTGCTGCCTTGGGACGACCCACGTCCTCGCGGGTGGCCAAGGCTTTGATGGCGAAGCGCGCATGAGTGATATCACGCCGGGACTGGCGCAGCATGCCCTGCTGCGTCGTCGTCTGTATCAGGTACAGCGCCTGCCTGCGGGCGAATTTCTTCCTTCACCCTGCGTGTCGGTCTGCACCATGGACCCCGACTCGGGCTGGTGTCGGGGTTGTTTTCGTACCCTGGAGGAAATCGCTGATTGGGCCCTGCAATCACCGGAAGGGCAGCGCGCCATCTGGGACCGTGTGGCGCAACGCATGACCCCGCCAACCGTGTAACGGTGGCCATGGCCTCGATACCCATCACCTTCTACCTGGACTTCATCAGCCCATACGCTTACCTTGCCTTTGAGACACTGCCGCGGCATCTGGCAGGCCTGAATGTCTCGGTGCGGTATGAGCCGATCTTGTTTGCAGGCCTGTTGAAACATCACGGGCAATTGGGTCCGGCTGAAATTGACGGCAAACGCGAGTGGACCTATCAGCAGGTGTTGTGGCAGGCGCGCGAAGCGGGGGTTCGGCTGGAGCTTCCCGCCCGACATCCCTTCAATCCACTGGCGTTGTTGCGACTGGCTCGGGCCTGCTCAGCCACCGGGGAGGTCGATCGCACCATGTGCGCCGTCGTGTTCCACCATGTCTGGTGCCATGGCGGCGAAGCTGCCGATGACATCGATCGCCTCGACAAACTGGTGGCGCAATGCCAACCTGTCCGAAGCCCCCACGATCCGACGGTCAAGCAATCGCTGATCGATGCGACGCAGGCCGCTATTGATCGGGGGGTGTTTGGTGTGCCCACCTTCGCCGTGCATGACCGCTTGTTCTGGGGCTGTGACTCGCTACCCATGTTGCGGCAGTATGTGAGCGGCGATGCCTGGTTTGACACAGACCGGCAACAGGTGGCTCAGGTAGCGTCAGGCGTGAGGCGAACCCGCGGAGCGACTTGATCGGCGGGTCTGGTGAGTTCATCGCCTGAAGTCCCACATTGTTTAGCGTTATTGCATCAGCGGCGGTGGTTTCGTTGTCCAGAGCACTACCGTTTTTAAGCAGAGATGATCGAATTACAACGCTGTGCCTGCATTTAAGCAGTGGTTGTCAGAACTGGGTCAGATAAATAGACCATAGTCTCGGCCATGCGCCAAGTCCGTCATGGCTTTGGCAACTTCAATATTCATGTTAGGTGATTCACGTAATGGCAACAGCACAAGAAACTCGGCCGATGACCCCAGAAGAGAAGAAGGTGATCTTCGCCTCCTCTCTGGGCACGGTGTTCGAGTGGTACGACTTTTATCTCTACGGTTCTTTGGCTGCGATCATTGCCAAGCAGTTCTTCAGCGGACTGGATGCTGGCTCGGCGTTCATCTTTGCGCTGCTCGCATTTGCTGCCGGTTTCATCGTGCGTCCCTTTGGTGCGCTGTTGTTTGGCCGATTGGGTGACATGATCGGTCGCAAGTACACCTTCCTGGTGACCATCCTGATCATGGGCGTGTCGACCTTCATCGTCGGTATCCTGCCCACATACGCCAGCATTGGTGTGGCCGCCCCGATCATTTTGATCTGCTTGCGTTTGCTGCAAGGTTTGGCGCTGGGCGGTGAGTACGGTGGCGCGGCCACCTACGTGGCCGAGCATGCTCCGCACGGCAAGCGTGGCGCCTACACCGCCTGGATCCAGACCACCGCGACGCTGGGCTTGTTCCTGTCGCTGATGGTGATTCTGGGCACTCGGACCATCACGGGCGAGGCCGCCTTTGCCGATTGGGGCTGGCGTGTGCCGTTCATTGTCTCCATCGTCCTGCTGGGTGTGTCGGTCTACATCCGCTTGTCGATGAACGAATCGCCGGCCTTCCAGAAAATGAAGGCTGAGGGCAAGACCTCCAAGGCGCCCCTTTCCGAGTCCTTCGGTCAATGGAAAAACCTCAAGATCGTGATTCTGGCGCTGGTGGGCTTGACCGCTGGTCAGGCCGTGGTGTGGTACTCCGGGCAGTTCTACGCCCTGTTCTTCCTGACGCAGTCGTTGAAGGTCGATGGCGCCACCGCTAACCTGTTCGTGGCCGCCTCGCTGATCATTGGCACACCCTTCTTCATCATCTTCGGTTCGTTCTCGGACAAGGTCGGTCGCAAGCCCATCATCATGCTGGGCTGCTTGCTGGCCGTCCTGACCTACTTCCCGGTGTTTGAAGCGCTGACCAAAGCCGCCAACCCCGACTTGCATGCCGCCCAGCAAAAGAGCAAGGTGGTGGTTCAGGCGGATCCGGCTGAGTGCTCGTTCCAGTTCAACCCGACCGGTACCGTCAAGTTCACCAGCTCGTGCGATATCGCCAAGCAGAAGCTGGCCGCCAACTCGGTGAGCTACTCCAACGAAGCCACGCCGGGCAAGTCCGCTGTGATCAAGGTGGGTGATAACTCCATCAACGTGGTGCCCACCGCTGACGAGATCAATGCGGCCAAGGAAGCGGCTGCTGCCAAGCTCGAAGAGCTGAAGGCCGCCAGCCCGGTGGATGAGACCGCCGTCAAGGCCGCCGAAGAGCGCGTGAAGGTGCTGTCCGATGACAAGCGCAACAAGGATGCCATGCTCACGGCTGCCCTGGCCAAGGAACTCAAAGCAAGCGGCTATCCCACCAAAGCCGATCCGGCCAAAGTGGACAAGGTCATGGTCATCATCATCCTGACCTACCTGGTGATCCTGGTGACCATGGTGTACGGCCCCATCGCAGCCATGCTGGTGGAAATGTTCCCCACCCGTATCCGTTACACCTCCATGTCGCTGCCCTACCACATTGGTAACGGCTGGTTCGGCGGCTTGCTGCCCACCACCGCCTTTGCGATCGTGGCGCAAACCGGCAACATGTACAACGGCTTGTGGTACCCCATCATCGTGGCCGGTATGACTTTCGTGATCGGCATGTTGTTCGTCAAAGAAACCAAAGACGTCGACATTTACGCTGGTGACTGATCGTTGTAAGCAACCTGGGGTGACCTAGGTGCTACATTCAAGCCCTCCCTCGTGGAGGGCTTTTTACTGAATTCGGAGAACGGTTATGTTGAAAATTTTTATTGGTTTTGTGATCTTCGCAGCCTTGGCTATTTTTGTCATCATGAAGGGCGGCGACAGCCTGGACATGGGCGGCGAAAAGCATGGTGCTGACGCTATCCATGCACCTGCGGAAGCTGCCTCTGCTGCCCCTGCATCGGCCCCTGCTGCTGACGCATCGGCCGCAAAATAAAAACCATTCACCAGTTCAGTCGCCAAGTGCGGGTGGATTGGGTGTGCGCTTTCAAACGCCACGCGTGACCGT
>Ga0078894_10002546_pt1 | contig 13795 bp, 7 predicted proteins | sample LauGreSu1BDMLBSD_2_FD_67506 | JGI IMG/M metagenome (GOLD analysis project Ga0078894, IMG submission 67506) | Freshwater lake microbial communities from Lake Michigan, USA - Su13.BD.MLB.SD (version 4) (version 4) | ecosystem: Environmental > Aquatic > Freshwater > Lake | place: Lake Michigan, USA...
GATCTTCCCTCTGTATATTTGCTGTAGCATGCTTGATCATCTGTGTCACCAAGGTAGTCAACAACATCTGGTTTAAACCACTTCATAACCTTAAACCAAAGCTCGATCATCTTATCGTCTTGGTATGGGAATTGCTGGTCTGAAGACAGCATCCATTTTAAATCGTTTGACATTAACTCGCCTCAATGTTGGAAGGCCATAAAATTTATGGCCTAGGTAATAAACTAAATTGTAGCATATGACAACACATTGTCAATACGTTATTTTATATAGATGCAATCCAAGTTACTGTTAGTTGGCCTTCTGCAGTAGCGCCAATTGAAAGCATTTTAAATGTAAACTCAGTAGAAGTAACTGATGTAACAACTGGAAGATACTTTAATGATGTCAGAGTTTTTCCACTTGTATTCATAACTGTTAAAGCAATATTTGGAGCTTTAGAAAAAGTTTTAGTAAAATAAATTGGATCCGCTGGCCCGCCTGTGCTATCCTTTTTGCATGAAACCTTTAATCTATTAGATTCTGTTACAGAAACTGTTGGGGTGGCTGGAGCACCGTATCCACCTGTTGATGGAGTAGTCGGTGTAGTAGTTGTGCCAGTTGCCAAGCTGTTAACAGTATTAATATTGGCTATAATATTCTGCATTAATTCAGCTGTTATTGGATCTCCAGAATTTACTGACATAGGTTCTAGCTTTTGTCCTGCCATTTTTACTTCTCCTCAGAATCCGTATTTTTTTCTTTATTTTGTAGTTCTGTTATTTCTGCACGTAAAATGGCAATGTGAGTCTCATAATTTGAGACAAGCTGGCCGATACGTTCTTGTAGTGCTTGTATTACTAATTCTGCTTTGTTATCCATTATATTCCTTTTCTATTCACAATAAGGATACCATTATCCTTCAAGGGCGTCAAGCCTATCTTTCATCTCTTTTAACGCTAATATTAAAAATATAGGCAATTTATCATAAGATATACCTATAGGCAGGCCGTCTTCTCCATACACCACTAGCTTTTCAAGACCTGGTATTTGTTCCAAATCTTCTGCAACTAGACCAACATTTAATAGTTTATCTGGATCTATATCTTCTTTATAGTTAAATGTTACTGGTGTTAACTGATCAATTATGTTGATATAGTTTGCTTTATCTATTGGTACAATATTTTCTTTGTGTCTGATAGTAGAGGTATTAACCTTTAAATATCCAGCATTACCGCCAGATTGCACTTGATGGATTGCTAGTCCAGAACCAGTTCCCATTGTATTGGCATAAATAGTACTATTAAATTGTGCTTCTGTTCCTGCAAGAAATATACCTAGTGCAGTAATAGCTCCACCACCTATTGGACCAGATGTAAGAAGCCCTTGAGCTCCAATACTTAATCTTCCTCCAGTTATGCCAACTGGACCAACAATTCCAACTCCTCCATTTACCTGAAGAACTGTAGTTGATCCAGCTCCAGCATATCCAAAAAGTGCACCATATGAACTTATTTTTCTTGTAGTAATAAAGGAGTAGTCTAAAGCATCTCCACCAGAAGATGTACTTGGATATAAAAATGTATCTGAGCTTTTTATGTAACCAGATTGTATATCCCATCCACCTATAGATCCGCTTCCCGCCTGCACTTCTCCAGTAAACTTTCCACTTGTAGCTTGAACTTCACCTTTAAAATATGCGCTTCCTGATGATGCATTAACAGAAAATGTAATTCCAGTGCTATTATTTGTACTAGTAGCATCAAATCCTAATATACCAAGTGAGTTCATAACAACTCTTGCACCAGATGTTGGAATAGCAGATGCAGATGCGTTATTGTTGGCAAACATTGTTATACCCATTGCATTTAAGCCTTGGATTTCATTAGTTGCACTAGTTATTACGCTTGCACTTTTTGTTAGTTTATTTGTTATTGCTGTTCCTTGGTTTGTTACTGTAGTGCCAAGGTTGGTAAGATTTGTATTTGTTGTTCCCAAATCTCCAGATGTTGCATACCCAGCAACAGTAGTGCCAGTTCCAAATATCGCTCCTGTTGCATGTAAAACTCCATCTGCCCCAACTTTAAATTTAGCATTTGCATCTGGAGTATTGTTTCCAGCCCACATAACATAAGTTTTTGTTGGAGAAGTTCCAGAAGCGCTTTGTATATAAACGCTTGCAGCAGCAGAAGCACCAACTTGTATTTTACCTGCGCTATCTAAAATTACATTGTTTCTAGACAATGTAGTTCCGCTCATTGTCCAGCCAGCAATTGTTCCAGCATTTGCTGTAATTGTTCCAGAGGCTGCATCTAATGTAACTGAGTTTAAGCCATTTGCAACTTTTAATCCAGTAGAGTTTAATGCAAATCCGTTACCAGTTAAATTTCCAGCAGTGTTAATAGTTCCACTATATATTGATGCTCCAGTAGTAGACATTAATATATTTCCGCTAAATGTTCCGCCTCTAGCTGTAATATTGCCATCTATAGCAAACGTTGCACCGTCCCAAGATAGGAAGTTGCTTGTTGATCCGCCGACCTTAAGTCTAGCACTATTTAAAGCATTTACGTACCAGTAGTTACTTGCATCAAAATAGAGCCCTTTGTTTGTTGATACTCCGCCTACTCCAACGCCAAATTGAAACGGTCCTCCAGATATATAGTTAGTTACAGATGGTGTTCCTGTAACCGTAACATCTGCACCAGAAATATAACTTGATGAAGTATTATTAAATTCATCATATGTTGCAACTGCTATTTTATACGTTGAGCCTATTGCAAGTCCTTCTAGCTTATATGTGGTTCCAGTTCCTGGAGAATCCGCATAGGAAAATGTTGTGTTGTTATCGTTGCTAAATCTAATTCTATAGCCTCTTATGCCTCCGCCTGTTACAGCAGGCCAAGATATATTTGCAAAAGCGTTGAATCCAAGATATCCAGATGTGTCAATTCCGCCAGAAGTTGTAACTGAAGATACGTTTGCTGGGCCAGTGGTATCTACTACAATAGGATCGGTTGCTTTAAATGGTCCTCTTACAACACTTTTTTTATGATAATCCTGATCTCTTGTATCTACTCTTATCCATCTATCATTTGTATTGCTTACAAGTATGGTGGCTGTATTTCCAGTTCCATTCCATACTAAAACTTCTTCTCCTGTAAATGCTCCAGTTGTACTTTCATATATCTGTGCATCAATAAACCATTTATTAGCAGCTTGACTTTTATCTATTGGATCCCATTTTGCAGTATAAGAAAGATTACCAGGAGTAACAACTAAATTTTGTACTGGAACAGTATAGTCTGGAGCTTCTAATGTAAACCTAAAGTTTGCAGACCTTGGACTAAGCAATACGTTTGAGGGATTTTCTGGATCGTCATACGTGTATACAAATGCAAAAGAATATACCCCATTGGCAACCACATTTAATCCAGCTTTTTCTACTGTAAAAGAGTTTGATGTTTTTTGTGATGCGGCAGCGGCGGCTTTTGTGGGCGTTGGTTGCTGGTCTGCTGGAACTGGAGCAGAGTAAGTATTGTCTAAAGGACCTGCCATTATAAGAATCCTAGATTAATTTTATATTCAATATCCATCTCTACGCCTAGCTTTTTTGTTATTGGTGTTGCTAAAACAGATCTGCTAATTAATCCATATTGAGAATTATAAGTATTATTGTCATCAATTTTTAATGCATCTAAAAGAACTGTGGTTGCAGAAGTTTTTGCTTTTGCGCCAACTTCAATCTTTATTATTGCAGAAAAATCTACTTGATCTGTAGAAGAGTATGTAGAATTAAATACGCTAGTCATTGGGGCTTTTAATATTTTATTTCCTATTGAAGAAGTTGCTAAGAATCTTAATTCTTTATATGCAGTTGTTGAGCTATAAAACTTTACATAAATATAATCAAGGTTTAAATCTCGTTGATTAAACGCAATGCTTATCTTGTCATTGATTCCATATCCAGACATATCAAAAACAGTATCAAGGCTGTAGTACTTTGTTTGTCCAGCAGCTGCTGTTATTTGAAAAGATGAAGATCCAATTTTTGGAGTAGGTGTAGTAACTTTAGGAGGCTGGTTACCAGAAGAATCCGACCAAAGCGTTACATCCTCAAAAGAAGATATATATCTAGATGAGTAGTCTGTATTAGATAAATTTGTAGTTGGGAACAGGCCAACTTCTGTTATTATTCCTTCAACATCTGTTGGAAGAGTAGTTTTGTATACAACTGAATATGTTGTTGTACCAGTAGTGTTATTTGTTTGAATATCAGTGCTTCCTAAAAACACTCCTGCCCTGTAAAATTCAAATTCCATGTCTGAATCATTTGATGTAACTGCAGTTGACCCAATTCCTATTGCTAAATCTTTTTTATTAAAATTAAGTCCGTTTGCTAAATAAGATGTTATAAAGCGCTTTCCAAATTTTGTTATCATATTATTAAAACCCCCGTGACCATATCTCCAACGCTATTTTTAACTTCAAAGTTAACCTTTAAAAATCTATTATTGTTTGTATCGTAATATATATCTGGATCAGTTACTAATTGTCCAGATGAATATCTTTTGCCAGTTTTACCTATTAAAGTTATGTCTTCTAGGTTTGGTGCAGGAATTCCTGGATCTTCTGGATCGTCTGGAATATCTGGATCTTCTGGATCTACATCTCCTGGATCTGGCAAACTTGGAGCGTAATATGTTTTTTCTACTTGGTTTGTATACAAATCAACTATATCATACTGATCTGTTTTTAAAACTCCAATAAGTGGAGAGTCTTTGGGAAGCTGGACTTTTATTCCACCAGCAACTTGAGATTGACCTATTTTTGGATTCTTTTTAACCATATTAAGATTCTACCATTTCCCTAAACATAAATCGACCTACACAAAACTTTGGTTGAAGGAGACTGACTAAATGATTGACTTACGTCTAATACTATATATTTGCCAGCCGTTTTTCCAGCATCTTCAGAAGAATAGATTAAATTGCTTGGGTATGAGACTTCAACAATGTCTCCTATTTCAATTAATGGATTAGGGAAAATGTCTATGTCTAAAACAGTTTGTTGCTTAGACCACTGAGTTCTCATCCATTCAGATAGCTTCTTAGCCTCTGCCTCTCTTTGAATCCATGTAGACTCAAATGCAACTTGCTCTTCATTTTTAGTTGATGTTAGATCTGGCTCTATATATTCAAATGGATCCAGAGGTGCTATTGTCTCGCCAACAACAATAAAGCTTTTTTCTCCGCCGTCCGTAAAATCTATAAAAGTTCCAGTGTTATTTAATATGTAGGCCTCAATACCAAATGAGTCTGCTGTATACCCAAGAATAGAAGCATTAGGATTTAATATAATTTGTGGATACTTTACAAATCCTGGTCTTGTTGCGTATTTAGTAGATATCTTTTTTATCTCTCTTGCTACAGGACCAAACTCTTTAATCCATGGAGGTTTTACTGTGCTTGAATCAGAACCATTTGCTAAAAAATCTCCAAATATATTTTGTATGCCGCTAGAGTTTCCAATATACGAGCCGTAATTATCATAAGATGTAACTTTATTAAATTCATCTTTATTTATTATTGACGTATATATGTAGTCAAATGATACAGTTCCATCCAAAGAAATTAAAGCAACATCATTTGTTATGGAAATTGGAGTTTCATCTGTTGCAGTAATGACTGTATTGTTAAACTTTATTTTAAAAATTCTTTTTGTAGAGTCCTCTTGAGAAACCTTTATGTCTACTCTATAAAGTTCTCCTCCAGAAATACCAGTAATAGAATTATCTTCTGCTGTTTGAGTATCAGAAATTGGAGTTTCTATTCCATTAACCACTTTAAACAATTGAACATCTCTTGCCTTAAGACCTTTATTTGCAACATTTTGAGATGTTGCAATCTTAAGTATATATCCATTTATTGAAGTTGTGCTTCCAGATGGAACTGTTCCTGGTGTGTAATATTGTGGCATCGTTCCTGTAGCCCAACCAATTCCTATGCCTGCAGAAACAAACTGCTCTCCAGTGCTTCTGTTATTTTTATCACGAACCAAGGAAAAGAACATGGAGGTTCCGACTGCAAAATATTTTTCTGTACAGAATGGATCAGACTGTATTTTTGCAGCATGATATTCTTTGGATCCAGCTGGGGCGCTTAAAGTCATAAGCGATGAGGATATTAAGTTGCCAGAAGAATTTGTAGATTGCAAAGAAAATACTGAATTATCTCCAGTAGATGTTTTTGCCACAGTATCAATTTTTAATCCATACCATCCACTTTTAAGATCTGAAAGTTCTACTGCATGTGCTTCTCCAACACCCACACCTTTGCCGCTAGCGTTAAAAGCATTTCTTTGTTTAATTCTATATCTAAGCGTTGGCTTAAGAGAACCAAGTTTGCTTTCTCCAAGGTATTTGGCTATGTCTGAATCAGAAGTAATCCATTTTTTAATTATAGTGTTTGCTTGTGACCGAGATTCATATTGAAACTCCATAGCATCATATTCAATTATTTCTCTATCTATTAAGAAATAGCCTGCTTTATTATAAAATGTTGTATCAACCGAATCTCCATATACAGTAACTGGAGAAAGAGTAACTACTCCAAGTGGGGCATCTGTTTCAGCTGTTGCAACTGCTGGCAAAGTTGTTTGTAGCGCTGCTGCACCAAGAGCAGAGGGTGGGGCAACATAAAGATTATCTGACGAAGCTTGATAGTTTGTGCTAATGATTGGAGTATAAATAACCTTTACTGCTTTTACAGACGGGACAGTTTCTTTACTTAAAGATATTATGTTGGCTAAATTAGAAGATTTATTTTCACTTCTAAATTTAAAAACTGCAGATTTTGTTTTATCAAATAGGTAGTCTCTTGGGTAGAACTGTAAAATATCATTATTGTCAAATGTTGCAATCATTTGTGTATCCTGACACAGTGATTGTATATGCTGCCATACAGTCTGAGTATCACTTGTATACCAATAAAGAGGGACAATGGTTGCAGAGTCTACAATTGAAGATTCATTTTTACCATATGTGTTAAAGTTATAATTAGTAAAGCCAATTGAATCTAATAGTCTTCTTATGATAGCCTGTGATGGAATATCTTGCATAACTATATCTGGTGCCATTATCTCTTGTAAAAATTTAGCACCATCTAAGCATTGAATATCCATTTCTCCAAACTCTGACATAAGAAAAGAGTCTATGTAAAATACTCCTTGAGGAATTACGTCTGCATCTATTTTATTGAATGGAGTAACCTTTATATTTTTATATAGGTTTATTTTATCTTTATTGAATGGCATTGTTTTATCGTACTCTACTCCAGCACGATCATATCCTTCAAGTGACAGAGAAAGAGCATTTGCAGTAACTTGTCCAACTGGAACTATTCCATCAGATGCATCTGATGAATTTTTTGTAATTTGAAATGATTGCACCCTGCTTGATACATCTTGAATGTATCTTGCTCCTACTTCAATTACTCCAATAAAAGATGTAGGTACGCTAATTGTTTCAACCGTTACAATAATTTTTTTAATATTTACTGGTGTAGACGGAGTTGTAAATTTCGTTGTTGACCATGCAGATCCACTCCAGTATAAATTAAATACACCATTGTCTGGGACAACACCGTTTGTAGATATTGTAGATTGTGTTCCAGCGTGATCTTCAATTTTTATATTCCAATTGACTGGCTTAGAATAAGATGTTTCAAACTTAACAACAATATTATTTGTTACAGCAGTTTTTTCAACTGGGTAATTTACTGTAAAATTGCAATTGGTTAAAGATGAAAAAGTTGCTTGTGGAGATAGCCAAAATTTATATTGTATTTTTGAGCTAGAGAAATAAGTACGAACTGGAAGATCTCCCGATACATTATATTTTGGAATACTATTATTAACAGTTGGATTTAATATAAAATAATTTATACCAGCAACTGATGGTCTTCTAGGATCTATTATGCTTGTCAAAGGGAATAGTTTTTTAAATGGCTGATATTGTTTACCAGTAACATTATCAGTTTTTGTTACTGTTTCAACTGGTGATGTTACTGTAGTTCCAGCAATTAAATCATTCATATTATATTCAATCCAACATCCACCAGCCATTGAATAAGATGTAGATTGATTTATTTTATCTAATGTTCCTTGACTTACCTGTAGCATTATACTTCTTCCAGTGCTATGGTTACATCCCAAAATAATTGTGCTGTGTCGCTAGACTTTTCTTTTACATTTCTTTTTATAATATTAAATGAGCATGATGCAAAACTTGCTACAAACTCTTCAGTTCTAGAAAGGTTATAGGCTATTCTGACATTAAATGTTCCTTGGCCTTTAGCGCTTAAATAAAATGTTTTTAAGTCTTCCGCTCCCCAGCCGCCGTCAACGGTCATTGTAGAGTATGAAGGCAGCATGCTCCAAGAGGTAGACAAGCTCTTCTTATCGGCTATAAATAGCTTTCTAAGGCTTCCATTGGCCATCCTAGAGGTCTGCTCAAAGCGTTGTAAGTCTAATGCTATTGGAGACCTATTATGTTCAGTTATTTTTTGCCAGGCTCCAGCGGCATCCTGTATAAACAGTGCTGATCCTACTGGTAAATTAATAGCTGCCATTATATATTCTTCCCTTGTCCAACCATTTTAACATTAACCTTAGCCTTTTGTCCAATAACAACTTCTGCTTTTCTAACAATCATATTTGACAAGGCCTCTACATCCATTCCTTCAGATGCATAAATAGTTTGGTTAACAACATATGATCCTCCAGATGCACCTTCACCACGTAAATTATAAGAGGCTCTATTAAAATTATATCTTGGTGATGCAGCAGCTAATGTATTCATAACATCATTTGGCATAATATTAGAACGATTCTTAAGGTGAACCATTTCTGGACCATTTTCTCCAACTAGATACATTCCTGGCATTCCACCCTGTACTCCAGTTGCAGCCTTACCCATAAATACTATATTGCCATCTTTTTGGCTCTTTCCGTATCTTTGTCCATTCCAAACAAAAGTTTCCTTTAGCTGTAGGTCTAATCTTTTTGCTATTGCTTCCCTAGCTTCTGCATTTAACACATTAACTTTTTTACCATCAAATGTCTTTTGTTCCATGCTCTTAGAGTAGTCTCCAGAAACTGCAATATCTTTTCTTATTGCCTTTGGATCTGAAATTCCTTTAACTGCATTTACGACATCTCTAAGTGTTGAGCCACCCTTAATGCTATTTGCAACTGCTTGATCTATTGCAGAACCTGCTCCCATTTGACCAAGGAGCGTCATAGCGTTTTGTGACGGGGTAACTGGAACTTCTCTTGTTCTTGTTAGTGGCCCCTTTGGAGTTGGAGTCGTTACTGTTTCAGTAGTGTACCTATCCATCTTTTTACCAGTAGCTGCTTCAACTGCAGCAACAAATCCAGCTGCAGCCTCTTTATTCTTTTTAACATATTCTGATATTGAAACTCCAGCAATTTTAGCATTTGCATAAAGACTTGTCATAGAAGTATTTACTTTATCGATTGCAGCTTGCTGCTTATCATACTTGTCTTTAATTTTATCTAAGCTCTCTCCAGCTAAAGCTGCACTATCTGCAAGCTTTTGTTGTTTTCCACTTAGTGCTTCTATTGCTTTCTTTAAAGGTTCATTTGCTTTTTCTGTAGCCTTATCAATAGCACGAACCTGAGACTCTGTCTGTTGCTGAGAGGTTAATGACTCTAAATCAACTCTAAGCTCTTGCTGCTTTTGTGTGTCTCCGACAGCGCCTGCCTGCTGCATTTGTAATCTTGTTTTTTCAATTTGTCTGCCAAGATCGGCATCGGCTTGTGCTTGGGTAAGAGCTTTCTTTCGTGCGTCTGCAAGCTTGTTGTTTGCGTCAATCTGTTTATTGAGAGAAGCTATTCTGTCTCTATCAGAAATTTGCTGTGCGACTGTTTGTCCTTTAAGGGCTTTTGTATATGCAGTTATTTGTGCCTTTAATTTATCAAGGTTCTCGTACTGTGTCTTAAGCATACCCTGTCTGTTTGTGTTTTGAACAGAAGAGTTTACTGCTGTAAATATAGATGCAACTGTCCCAGCTGTTTCTGAATTAAGTTTAGAGAGGTCTCCATTAAACCCTAAAGCTTCTAGTCTAATCTTTTGCCAAACGCTGACAAGTGTGTCTGACCCATTGATCATCTTTCTTACTTGTGGGTTTGCCTTTGCCATTTCATCAACAGTCTCTTTGGTAATTTTTGTGCTGGCTTCTTTAGATGTATTTAGCTTATCAATCATTATTTTTTCAGCTTCCGCATAAGTCAATGATTTTGTTTTGCCAGTTAAATCTTTTGCTACAAGCCTTTCTCTTTTTGCAATTAAATCATTGATTGCTGTCTCTGTTGCCATTAATGCTGTATTGAGAGATGCGGCTCTTTCTTTTTTGCCTTCAGTTCTTGTTGATTGTCCAAAGCTTGTGACAGAAGATACCGCAGCTGTTTGTGCATCAGTTATTCCTCTAAACTGTGAGTTACCCATTGTTGCAGTAATTGATTGATCTCTTTTGTTTGAAAGTCTAAGCATAGTGTAAACTTTTTTAGTAGCATCTTCTGCAGACATGCCAGCAGCTATAAGCTGCTCTTTAATTCTACGAACAGCATCTGGAACTTTATTTGAAGGCTGCCTATCCAAAGCTTTTATTTGATCGCCAAAAGTTTCTTTTACTTCCTTCTTTAGCTTTTTGTATTCAGCAATTGTAAGCTTGAATGGAGTTCCGCCATCTTTCATGCTTTCGTATACAAGCTTATTAGCAGCAGCCATATCTTGTGAATCTTGAATTGTTTCTTTTATCTTTGAGCCAAAGTCTGTGAATCTTAGGCTAGCTTTTTTAGCTGCTTCTGCAGTCATACCAAATGTAGATATGTTTAAGGTTTGTCCTTCTTTGTAATGCTTCCATGCTTTGTATCCAGCATAAGTAGCAGCTGTTACAAGAGCAAGTGGTGCTACAAGTCCCATTATTCCAGCCGCTGTTGCTCCAAGCCCTGCTGATGCAACTCCTGCTGTTACGGATTTAGCTGCCATAGATGTAACCGCTCTACCAGCTCCTGCCATAATAGCTGGACCCGCCATTGAGCCGACCATGCTTCCCATCATTGCGCCATTTTGTCCACCAAACTTGCTTCCTATAAGTCCACCAGCTGCCATTCCACCCATAGTTCCAGCAAGCATGCCCGTAGCGCCTGATCCTAAAGGTCTTTCTGGATCAACTCCGATTCCTTTAGTTTTTAGGTATTGAATTGGATGCAGAATTGCAGCAGTAGAATACTTTGCGTTATTTTTAAATGCAGCACCAGGACCTTCTGTTCCTGCGCCAGGTCTTCCTGCCATAACAGTAGCTGATTGAATGTATGATTCTTTAATAGATTTTGCTGAATCTGATATTGAAGTTTTGTACATTTTAGCGCCGTTGCTCATTTGATTTAAAGAAAACTTAATCTGATCGTTAATCATTCTGGTGCTAGTTATTAATTTATTTGAAGCCATCTTTAAGCTATTACTAATAGATGCAAAAGATGAGTCTATTGCTTGAGTTGCTGCTTGCAGTGGCGTCTTTAATCCTGGAGTATATGGTAATGATCCTTGTGGAACATATGCACTTGTTCCTCCAGAAGTAACTTTGCCAACCGACATTGGTCCAGGAGTAATTACTCTTTCAGTAGCTGGGGCTGACACCTTACCTGCTGCTAAGTTATTTAAATAAAGCTGTCCTAAAGCTCTTTGGCTAGGATCTCCTGATTTTAGAAGACGCTTTGCATGTTCTTTAGATGCAATTTGACTGACATCAGTAATCTTTTCGCCATAAAATTCTTTACTTCTTTTAACTAGTCCGCCAAGCATGTAGCCTGGTGTTATTTTTCCGCTTTGCTGAGGGCTAAATATTTCTGGACCCTTTTCTCCTACTAAATAATTTTGTCCTGGAGATACTGGTCCACCCATTTCTCTTTTACCATCAATACCAAATATCTTCTTCTTTAGATCTGCAGTAATTGGTGTATCTTTTTTTGAATCCCAATTTAAATATTTGTTTCTAAGAATATCTTTATCAATTGGAGATAGCTGTCTTAAAGCATTTCTATCACTAATTAAATCTGATGCTGCTAATCTAATAACCGAATCTAGTGAATCTGGCTCAAGTGCTTTTTGAAGTCCTCCATCTTTGCCCTTAACATAGCCATAAGGTTTTTCTTTTGCTAATGCTGCGGCAAATTTATCATAAAGAAGTTTTTGTGTATGCTTTCTTAATCCAGAACTTGCAAATAAAGTATTTGCCATCTCGATTGAAAGTGAATTTACTCCCCATGGAGCCGACTCGTAGGTACTAGGCTTTGGTGCACCAGTTGGTCCAAATCCTGCGCCAATTCTTCTCATTGCTACGCCCTTTAGGACATTGCCAATAATACCTCCGCCATTAAATCCATTAAGAGGAGTTTTAAATGAATTGTCGCTAAGAGATATAGCATGACCTCTTTGTCTAATTCTTAGTTCTGCTTCTTCTTTTAATTTTTGAAGTGCTGCAGGTGTAAGAGCTTTTGCTGGAGAAGGCTTTACTGCAGAATGTATTCCATGGAATTCTTCCCAGTTTACTTTTCTTCCATCTTCAAGTCTCTTAATCATTGCTGCATAAACTGCTGCTTCTGTTGGATTTAGATCTCCAAACTTAGAAATTGTTTCTTTTAATTTTGGAAGTACTTCATCAATTTCATCAATCATAGCCTTATGATATTGCTGTGGGGTCATGCCCTTTGGAATAGCCAATGTAGCTTCAGCAAAGAATTTCTTAGCTCCGCCTTTTACTCCAAGCAAATTAATTCTGGCTTGATTTGCCATAGATGGCATCTTATCTATCCATTTTCCGTCTTTCCATTCTCCAAAAAATGTTCTTTTTCCAGAAGCTCTATCATATACTCCATCTGTTCCTGTATCATTAAGGTTTCTTCCAGATATGTTGTCTCTGCTTAAATCTTTATCTCCTCTAAGGTTGGCAGCAACCAATTGCTTAAAGTAATCTTTTTCATCAAATGTTCCAGTTTGAGTAGCAAACGCTTCATCATAAGGTGATTCTAGAACTAATAACTTTCTTCTGCCTGCTGGATCTGTTGGGTCGACCATTGTTCTAATTTCTTGTCTTGGAGAACCCATGTCATGAGCTCCTCTTGCAATAGTCGTTGCACGTTGTTGTGACAGTGCAGCCATTTCATCCATTACTGGCTTAACAAATACTTTTGATCCGTCTGGCTTTATATATACTCCACCAATTCCGTCTACTGGAAAACTGTGTCCAGTAGTAGGCTTATCAAGTTTACCAAAATCTGTTGGAGGCATCGCTGCAAATCGGCTAGACTTTAGGCCAGCATCAATTTCTTCCATCGTAAGTCTAGCTTGTCTTTGCTTTTCTACTTGCTTTATTGTTCTAGGCATTCCCAAGAACATCTTGCCGTATCCGTACTTACCCTTTTTAACCATACCGCCAATCATTCCGCCTAGGTTAGCTGGGACTAATCTTCTACCACCCCTCATTATAAATCCAGCTCTTGCAGTTGCTCTAGATTCCTTTGGCTTTGAAGGAGTTTTTGAATCTTTAAAAATCTTCATGTTTCCACCAAGTGCTTTTACCAAAGCCTCTGGTATAGGTTCTTTTCCAGTCCATCTACCAGTTGAAATCCATTTTTCAATAATTGGAATGTGTTTCTTAAAATCATTTACATCTTTAAATCCGAATGATGTGGCAAGTCTTTGAGCTCTTAAAAGAGCTTCTTCTTTAGTAAG
>Ga0078894_10002548_pt1 | contig 13794 bp, 10 predicted proteins | sample LauGreSu1BDMLBSD_2_FD_67506 | JGI IMG/M metagenome (GOLD analysis project Ga0078894, IMG submission 67506) | Freshwater lake microbial communities from Lake Michigan, USA - Su13.BD.MLB.SD (version 4) (version 4) | ecosystem: Environmental > Aquatic > Freshwater > Lake | place: Lake Michigan...
GGAAATAGTTTGTAAAGAGGGATTTGCTTTTTTTTCACCTTGTAGTTGTTTAAATTACTTTATGTTTTTTAACCTATCATCTGAAGTTTTTTTTCGCAAATCTTCTATTCATAAAATAGAATTTACAACATCAGGTTGCATCTTGTTGTTTTATTTTAGTGATGTATAGTTGAATTGCTATAACTGCTGCCGGCGTGATGCCTTCGATATTTTTAAGCTCAAGAATCGTTTTGGGTTTGAACTTTTCAATTTTAGCCCGAACTTCATTTGATAAACTACTAATTTTAGCATAATCTATACAATCTGGAATTGATCTTTCATTATCATCTCTTAGGGTTTTTATATCCTTTTCCTGGATTTTTACGTAATGCCGATACAATCGATCGGCATGTTCCTGTTGTAATTGCACAACTTCAGCGCGAGTGAGGCCAAATTTATTCATCAACTTAATGGCATCTAAAACAACCCCTACTTGTCCTATGACACTGTCCAAGTTCTTATACTGTCTATTTTGAGATGGCGCTACTTCAACTGTAAGTTCTAATATACTGTTTACAGGTAGAGATTTTATGCGTTCAATTAGAGGTTGTTTTGAGCTTTGGTACTGCTCGAAATGGTCTCTAATTTTTTGGCTTAAAACACCGACACTGCAGCCTTTTTTGTGCAATCTTTCCAGTGCGTTGTCGTAACGGAGGCTCAATCTAAACTCGGCACGTGATGTCATCATTCTGTATGGCTCCGTGACTCCTTTGTTGATGAGGTCGTCTATCATGACGCCTATGTATGCTTCGCCTCTAGTAAGAGTAAATTCGCCCTTGGATTGTACTAATGCTGCATTTATGCCGGCTATGATGCCTTGTCCTGCCGCTTCTTCGTAACCTGTAGTGCCATTTATCTGACCTGCGAGGAATAATCCCTTTACTACTTTGCTCTCTAGGGTTGATTTAAGTTGCTTTGGGTTGAAGTAATCATATTCGATTGCGTAGCCGTAGCGCAGAATTTCTACATTTTCTAGACCTTTGATTGATCGTATGATTTGCTCTTGTACTACCTTGGGTAGTGATGTCGATATTCCATTTGGGTAAATCACGTCTGAGTTGATTCCTTCTGGTTCTAGGAATAATTGGTGTCGTTGTTTGTCGGCAAATCGCATGATTTTGTCTTCGATTGAGGGGCAGTAGCGGGGGCCGCTTGATGAAATTTGCCCTGAATACATAGGTGATAGGTTGATGTTTTCTCTTATTACTTGGTGTGTTTTGTTATTTGTATGTGTTATGTAGCAATCTATCTGTTGTGAACAATACTCTTGTGAGTTGTATGAAAAGAATATAGGGAACTCATCTCCTGATTGTGTTTCTAAATCTGTAGTTTTGATTGAACTTCTGCGGAGCCTTGGAGGTGTGCCTGTTTTGAGGCGTGAGACTTCTAGTCCCATGCGTCGCAGTTTTTTTGCCAAGTCGATACTCGCGTTTTCCGAGAATCTTCCAGCTCTGGTTGTTTCGTTTCCTATATGGATTAGGCCGTCTAGGAATGTTCCTGCTGTTATTATGACTGCTTCTGTCTCAATTTCTGTGAGCTTTTTCTCTCCTTCTGATATGTATTTCACACCTTTGACTTGTAGTTTTTGATTTATTTCGTCTATGACAACGTCTATGACTTCGCCGAAAATTATAGTCAAGTTCTCTTGTTGCGAGAGTAATTCTTGCATTGATTGCTTATATAGTGTGCGATCTGCTTGTGCGCGTGGGCCCCACACGGCTGGTCCGCGACTTCTATTTAGGGTTTTATAATGTATACCAGCGCGATCAATAACTTTTGGCATGAGGCCGTCTAGAGCATCGATTTCCTTGACAATTATGCCTTTGCCCACGCCGCCGATTGACGGGTTACATGATAATTCGCCGAGATTTTCTCTATTAAAAGTTATTAAGCATGTTTGTGCGGCCATTCTAGCGGCAGCAGCAGCTGCTTCACATCCTGCGTGGCCTGCGCCTATAACTACGACATCAAAATACATCTTGGATTGCATTATTCAACTGTTACTGCTTTAGCTAAGTTCCTTGGTTTATCTATATTATATCCCATATTCAACGCATAATAATATGCTATCAACTGTAGCGGGATAGAATATACAATTGGTAGTAGAATATTGCTAACATCTGGCATAACTATCAGATGCTTAATACCTATTTGAGATAGAATTTTCCCACCTTTAATACAGGTTATAACAATCATTTTTCCCTTCCTAGCCTTTACCTCACAGATGTTTGAGACAATTTTATTGAAAATTTCATCTTGAGAATAAGGTGCAAGGACAACCACAGGAGTATGTTCATCAACTAAAGCTATAGGTCCATGCTTGATTTCACCTGCAGCAATTCCTTCCGTTGCTATATAACCAATTTCCTTAAGTTTCAAAGCACCTTCCAAACAAATTGGGTACAAAACATCCCTTGCAATATATAAAACTCTACTAGCGCTAGAAATTTCTCTCACTGCATTTAAAATTTCATCCTCAAATTGCTCATCAAATTTTAATTTAGAGATCTCACAACTTTTAATTGATTCAACTAGAAATTGCTCACCCTTGAGTTGTGCAGCCAAGAGTTGAAAAATTAATATTTGAGCAGTAAAAGTTTTAGTTGCAGCTACAGATTGTTCAACTCCTGCTTGTATAGGTATGGCTAAATCACAGCCACGTGCGATGGGACTCTGCATTCTATTTGTGATGGCAAGAGTTTTTCCGCCACGCTCAGCTACATATTCCATTGCAGATATAGTATCAGCAGTCTCTCCTGATTGTGACACAAATATATAGAGGGTTTTTTTATCAATCACAGGTTGTCGCATTGCAAACTCTGAAGCAATATCAATTGCAGCCGGAATTAGACATTCTCGCTCAATTATATATCGTCCAACATGCCCAGCATAATATGCAGCACCACAACCAATCATATGTACTCTTTTATACCCAGCAAGGTCCACCTTGCGAATTGTAGAGAGAATTATGCTATTTTCAGTAGAATTCTCAATGTCCGATTGTATTTCATCAAAGATAGATTGTATAACCTGCGGCTGCTCACATATCTCTTTATACATAAAAGTCTTATACTCATTATGAGTTGTTTTATATTCCTGGTAATTGTATTCTTCTAACTCCCGCTTAACAACTTTCCCCTCTAAATTGTACAACTTAAAAGAGTTACCACTTATAACTGCAATATCTCCATTTTCTAGAGACACAGTCGATTCAACGCCATTAGGGAAAGCTATAAGATCAGATGCAATAAAATTCTTGTTACTGCCAATCCCAACTACAAGCTGTCGCCCAAAACTCCCACAGATCAATGTCTCAGGATTAAATTTACACATGGCAACAAAGGCAAGCTTACCAACTAAACGACTACAAGCTAATCGTACAGCCTCAAAAAAATCATCACAACCTAAAAACTCATAGTGAATCAAAGCAGCAATAACCTCAGTATCAGTTTCAGAAGAGGCAATATAGCCATACTTTTCATGTAAAAACTGACGCAACTCAAAGAAGTTTTCAACAGTACCATTGTGAACAACAGCTATATCTTCCACAAGTATAGGATGAGTATTCTGCAAAGAAACAGCACCATGAGTTGCCCATCTAGTATGAGCAATACCAGCATATCCAGCTACAGGTACATCATCATAAGCATTTTTAAGATTGTTAATTTCACCAATCACCTTAACTAAGTTCAACTCATAATTGCTATTTTGGCCAAAGAGCTGATGCTGACTGCTATGAGACAAAACAGCCATACCAGCTGAATCATAGCCGCGGTACTCCATTAGCTTTAATCCGTCAATCAATTCACAAGATATATTTTCAGACCTGTCACTTGAAATTATACTAAAGATTCCACACATTTTTTCTTCTATTCAAAATAAGCATAACACCAAAGATCAACATAGGTAATGTAAGGGCTTGACCAGTAGTGATTTGCATTAAATCATTATCATTCCAAAGCCTTAACATAAAATATCCCATATGTAAATCAGGTTCACGAAACTCTTCAATAGACATTCGTGCTATAGAGTAGCCAATTAGAAATACACCAGTTAAAGCACCTCTCCTCATTGGAAGTTTTGACTTGAAAAAGAAAGATAGCATTACACCAAGTAATATAATTCCTTCTGTTCCTGCCTCATAAAGCTGACTGGGATGTCGCGGCAAGCCATCTGTGTTTGGAAAGATTATACCCCATGGCACATTAGTTACTCTCCCATACAGTTCTCCATTTATAAAGTTAGCAATACGACCAAAAAATAATCCAATGGGAGCTACAGTCGATATAAGATCAGTGATATATAAAAATGGGATTTTATATCTATGACAAAAGATAAGAATCGCTATTCCAATGCCAATTAGAGCTCCGTGAAATGACATACCTCCCTCAAGAGTGTTAAGTACCATAAGCGGTCTAGTGATGAACCAATGAGGCCTATAGAAAATTACATATCCCACACGTCCTCCTAGAATTATACCAACTATTGCATATATACTTAGGGAATTCATATGTTGTTTTTGTAATGGTAAAAAAAATTTTTTTGACAGGGAAAATCTCTCTATAAAGTATAGAGAAATGGCGATACTAAGCACATAAGATAGGCCATACCACTTGATGCTAAATATCCAGAATTTGAAAAGAATTGGATCTATTTGTGGAAAAACCATTGTTCAATGCTTTATAATAAGTTAAAATATTCTAAGATAACAGTGTGCATAAAGTATAAAAATTTCATGCAACAAATAAAACTAATAAACTGTTTTACACTAGATGTCACAAAATAAAAATTTTCTAGATGAAATAAATAAGCTTGCAGGATCAGCATTTTCTTCTGCAATGCAAGCAAAAGAAACAATATTTGAATTTGTAAAAGAACATATAGATGCACTTTTAAAGTCAAAAGATATGGTTTCACGAGAAGAGTTTGAAGCCTTAAAAATTAGAGTTGACAAGTTACAATCAAAATCACAATCAACTAAAAAAAATGTTAAAACTAAGAAAGAATTAGAGGATCAGTGAGAAAAGAAGATGTTGCAATAGTTTTCCCTGGACAGGGATCACAATATATTGGAATGGGAAAAGATTTATATGATAACTTTGATATTGCCAAAAGAGTTTTCCATGAAGTTGATAATGCCATAAGCCAAAACTTATCAAAGTTAATGTTTGATGGTAGTACTGAGGATTTAAATCTTACAGAAAATACACAGCCAGCAATAATGGCTTGTTCTATAGCTGCTTATAGAGTCCTTGCCGATATCAATGGTGCACAAAATATGAACGACCTTTGCATTGTAACGGCAGGCCATTCACTTGGTGAATATAGCGCCCTCTGTGCTGCAGGATCCCTCTCCCTTCATGACACAGCTAAACTTCTCAAAAAGAGAGGATTAGCAATGCAAGAAGCTGTACCAGTTGGCAAAGGTGCAATGTCAGCCCTTCTTGGAGTTGACTTTGATACTGCATCTCGCATAGCGATTGAAGCTGAAAAGTATGGAGTATGTGAAGTGGCAAATGACAACTGCATAGGTCAAATAGTTATAAGTGGTGACATAAAAGCTATAGAATATGCTGAATCTGTTTCAAAACGGTATGGTTGTAAAAGAGCAGTAAGGCTATCAGTTAGTGCACCATTCCACTGCACCCTTATGCATCATGCTGCAGAGGTAATGTCTGTTGAGTTATCTAAGGTGAAAATTTCAGCACCGTCTGTACCTGTAGTGTCTAACTATACTGCCAGAGCTAATCTTTCTTCAATCCTAATAGCTGACTTGTTGGTAGGACAGATATCAAATGTAGTTAGATGGACTGAGTCTGTTAAGCTAATTTCTGAGAGTTATAACGTTAAATACTTTATTGAATGTGGCCCAGGAAAAATTTTATCTGGACTAATTAATAAAACTCTAATAAAAGCACAATGTATGAATGTTGGCTCTAAAGCTGAATTAAATGCATTACATAGTATTATATGAAAAAGTATTTAGGTTTACTATTTACAATAATTACCATAGGTAGCGTTAGTGCTAGTGATATTAAACCTAGCACAACAACTCTTATACCACCTAAAGAGGAAATATTAAGGATTAAAGAAAACGATATAGTCATAGGTTGTACAGATGCAAAACACCTTATAATTGAATATTCATCTTTAGCTTGTCCACACTGTGCCAAGTATTACCAGGAAGTCTTTCCAAAGGTTAAGTCTGAGATTATAAATAAGTGTAGGGCAAAGTACATTTACAGAGATTTTCCAACTACAAGATCTGCCTTACAGGGGGTTGCTGTAGCACGCTGTATATCAAGTGATAGTAGTGGAAAAATCAACTCTGATGAATTTTTTAAAATGATTCAGTTGCTGTTTAATTCACAAGCTACCTGGGCATTTACCTCAGGATATGAGGAACAGTTAAGCAAGATATTATCTATTACTGGTATACCTCAAGAAAGGATTACTAAATGTATGGAAAATAGAGGTTTAATGGAAGAGATAGTTTCCAATTCATTTATTTCAATGAAGGCACTCAATATGTCTCATTCACCTGCCATTTTTGTAGATGGGATTGAATTGCCTGTCACTAATTTCGAGTCAATAAATAACGCTTTAAAGTAGATCTAATAAGAGAGAAAAAACTCTAGACTAACTACCATTACCACAGGCTTTTGATTTAATTCAAAGCAGGGTTTGCAAAGGCTTCTTCTGCTGCTATACTGTGGAAAATTTAAATTTTCGTAATTCACGATGAAATCTATCAAAATTGTCGCCCTGGCTGTACTTGGGATGTCTCAGACAGCAAATGCCTATGATATAACTGATGCAATAGATGCATCATTAAAGAATAATACTCAGTTAAAAGAAAGTAAAGTTAATTTTAAGTCTGCAACATTAAACCGTTTTGCTGCAGCTAGTGAATTTTTGCCTAGTGTAACAATTCAATCAACATCTTCAAGCACTGCATCAAAAGGAGATGTATTGAAAGTGGGAACACCTGTAAACCATCAACTACAGATTGCACAACAGATATTTTCTGGCGGCAAGGGAATATATGATTTAAAATCTACCAAATATAGTACCGATGCTGCTGCTGTCCAATATCAAAACAACATTGATGCCATTATAGTACAGACAGTTCAAGCTTATGAATATGTAATTGCTGCAAGGGAAGCCTATTTAGTTGCACAACAGAAAGTAGACTCACTTAGAAAGATAGTTAACCAATCAGAATTAAAGTTATCAGTGGGGACTATTACCAAGACAAATATGTTAGAAGCTAGAGCAAGACTGGCAGCTGCAATCTCAGAAAAAGAGGCAGCATATTCAAATATGAAAGATACAGAGGAGAATTTCCGCTATATCACAGGAGATACAGCACCACCTAAAATGGATGAGATAGATATAAAAAATTTAATTTTACCAAATAATCTGGAACTATTCCTAGAGGAAGTTGAAAGAAATAACCAAAGTATAGTTGCGGCTGATAAGAACCTTACAGCTAGGCGATTTGCAACTAGATCAGCTAAAACTTCACTTCTACCGACAGTAACTGCAAGTGCAGCAGTTAATAAGCAAAAATCTTGGCAACAGCCTTTATTCTCTGCTCCTAAGCTACAGGACTTTGATAGTGAAACATATCAATTATCAGTTAGTATACCTATCTTCCAAAGCGGACAGGAATATGTAAGGATTAAAAAAGCACAGCTAGAGGAAGATGCAGCTGAAGTTAGTAAAGACGATACAGTAATGAAGACATGTAAAGATGCTGCCGCAGCTTGGAATAAGTATAATCAGACTAGAATTAGTGTTCAATCAGATAAGGATAGTGTCGAGTTCTATAGGGAGTTTGCTCGTGGTGCAGATGAAGAATTCCAAATAGGCACAAAGACCCTTACAGATCTATTACAAGCTCAGGTGCAATATGAAGACTCAAAAATCAAATTGATTCAAGACAGAGCACTAATGGTAGTATCAGCCCTTAATATGAGATTTTTAATGGGAGACTTAAATAAAGTTAACTTTTCAAAGCTTGTGGTAAAGGAAAAAGTTGATGGCAACAATAAGAAAACAGTAGCAGGAGGTGATGACGTTTCTGGTAAAGCACTGAAAAAGATATCAGAGGCTTCATCGGCTAATAAGTTAAAAAAACAGAAATCAACTTAATGAAGATTTTTTATGACAGATAATAGAAAAGATAATGTAGTTCCTATCTCAATAGAAAATGAGATGCAAAGGGCATACCTAGACTATGCTATGAGTGTCATAGTTAGTAGGGCATTACCAGACTGTAGAGATGGAATGAAGCCTGTACATAGACGTATTCTCTATACAATGCATGCAAGTGGTAACCAACATAACAAACCCTATAGGAAGTCAGCAAGAATTGTTGGTGAGGTAATGGGTAAGTTCCACCCACATGGCGATGACCCAATATATGGAGCAATAGCTAGAATGACTCAGGACTTCTCACTATTGGCACCACTGATAGATGGTCAAGGTAACTTTGGATCAATAGATGGTGACGAGGCAGCTGCAATGCGTTATACAGAGGCGCGCCTTACAAAATTGGCTGACTTTGGTCTATTGCAAGACATTGATAAGGATACTGTAGATTTCCAAAATAACTATGACAACTCGGAAATTGAGCCAAGAGTATTACCTGTCCGCTTCCCAAACCTCCTGATAAATGGAGCAAATGGAATTGCAGTTGGTATGGCAACAAATATCCCTCCTCACAATATGGGAGAGATAATAGATGCCTGCTGTGCCTATATAGACAATGAGAATATTTCTATGGATGAAATGTTGCAATATATAAATGGTCCAGACTTCCCAACTGGTGGTGAGATTTTAGGTCTTGAAAAGACCAAGATTGCAATGTCTACTGGTCGCGGCAGCATCATAATTAGGGGGCGCTCAACAATAGAAGACAATAGAAGAAGGATAGTTATAAGTGAAGTTCCATATCAGGTAAATAAGGCAGAGCTAGTTAAGTCAATTGAAGATTTAGCCAATGAGAAGATCATTGAAGGCATTTCTGAAATAAGAGATGAATCAAATAAGCTAGGCATTAGAATTGTATTAGATCTAAAGAAAGATTCAGAACCAGAAGTTGTATTAAACAAGCTTTATAAGCAAACACAACTCCAGACATCATTTGGAGTAAATATGGTAGCACTTAAAGATGGCCAGCCTCTCATTATGAATGTATATGACATGATTGTGACATTTATAAAGTTCAGAGAGGAGGTTGTTAGAAATAGAACTAAGTATCTACTTCAAAAGGCAAAGGATAAGGCACATACATTGATAGGCCTACTTATAGCAGTTGAGAATATAGAAAACATTATTCCTCTAATTAGAAGTGCTAAAGATGGGCAAATAGCTAGAGATTCCCTTTTAAATAGAAGATGGAATGCCAACTCTGTCATTGATATATTGGAAGTAATAAAGGATGATAGAAATGAAATTGAAGGGAGTAATACTAACTTTTCAGAGGCACAGGTTAAGTCAATTCTTGAAATGCGCCTACAGAGGCTTACTGCACTTGAAAATACAAAGTTACAAGATGAGCTCTCTTCCCTAGTTGACAATATTAAAGAGTATATAAGTCTCCTTGAATCACGTCAAAAGCTTATGGGGCTAATGAAGAGTGAGCTACTTGAGATAAAAGAGAACTTTGCAACCCCACGGAGAACTTCCATATCGCAGCAACCATTTGAAATGGCCGACATAGATCTAATACAGCAAGAGGATATAGTTTTAACAATTACAAGAGATGGCTATATAAAGAAAACTGCCCTATCTAACTATAAGGGGCAAAAGAGAAGCGGTAGAGGGAAATCTACTATGAATGTTGGAGATGACGATTGCGTTACACAGTTAATAATTACTACAACCCACCATAGTATTTTATTCTTTACAGACTTAGGCAAGGTCTATAGAATGATGGCATATCAAATCCCTACTGGCTCACTTCAAAGCAAGGGCCGCGCAATAGTTAATTTGATATCTGTAACTGAAAATGAAAAGGTTACAAATGTTATTGCAATGCCTTATGTCAAATTTGAAAGGGGTAAGAAAGAAGACATTGAGGAGGCAGTAGAGATAGTAAATGAGGAAGAGAATATAGAGGTGGGAGATGAGATTGAAGTTGTAAATGATGACTCTGAGTATATGATCTTTGCAACTGAAAAGGGTAATGTTCGCCGTAATTCAGTAAAGGACTTCTATAACATTCCGTCAAATGGCAAGATAGCAATTGGCCTGGAAGATAGTGATAAGCTTATAGGTGTTACAACCTGCAGGGGAAATGACCATATATTCTTAGCAACAAAGATGGGTAAGGCAATTAGGTTCCCAGTAAGTAAGGTCAGGGTCTTTAAAGGTAGAACATCATGTGGTGTAAGGGGAATAAAGCTTGCCTCTCAAGATGATGCAGTTGTGGCATTGGCAATAGTAAATGGGATTGTAATGTCTAATGAAGAGAGGGACTGCTACTTAAAGATTAACCTTGACAAGAGGCTAAAGCTATCTGAGACTATAGCTAACGACATTGAGGCTGGAACTCAAATGGGGCAGAAGCTTCTATCTAAGTTAGAAGATAATGTACTTACAATTGAAATGCTACTTAAGCTTGCACAATATGAGCAGTTCCTATTAAGTGTCACAAGTAAGGGTTATGGTAAATGTAGCTCAGCATATTCCTATAGAATTACTGGCCGCGGTGGACAGGGCGTCATTAATGCTAACCTCAAAAAGTATACTGGCGGTGTCATTGCTGCATTCCCTGTAACTAAAAGCGATGACATTGTAGTTGTAACTCAGGGCGCAATTACAATTAGAATCTCTGCAGATGAAATAAGAGTCAGTGGCAGAAGCTCTAGTGGCGTTAAATTAATTAATTTACATGAGGGCGACATCATTAGCTCTGTAAGCCGCGTAGTTGGAGGAGATGAAGAAGAGATTGAATGATAAATATAACAATCCTTGGCTGTGGTGGATCTGATGGTGTACCGCAGATTGCTTGTAGCTGCACAACTTGTAAGTCAAGTGATCCCAAAAACAATAGAACCCGCTCATCAGTTCTAGTGGAAGTTGATGGTTTCAGAATTTTAATTGATGCAGGTCCAGATCTAAGACAACAAGCATTGAGGGAAGGAATAGATTCACTTGATGCAGTTTTGCTAACTCATGCTCACTATGACCATATAGCTGGCGTTGGAGACTTAAAGTTGTTTATGAAAGATAATTTACCCACACCACTCTATTCTGATCCAACTACAATGAATATTGTTGAAAATAACTTTAAATTTGCATTCCACAGCTCAAGTAAATTATATCCTAAAATTCTAAGCAAAAATTCCTTCCATGGTCCATTTTCCATGATTGGTTGTAAAGTACCAATTGAGCCATTTAGACAAAGACATGGCAAAAGCTATTCTTATGGATTTAGAATTGGAGATTTCGCCTATTCAACAGATCTCGACCTTTTAGATGACAGTGGATATGAAACAATCTCTGGTGTAAAAATATGGATCGTAGACTGTGTCAGATATTATAAATCTCCTACACACTTTGCATTAGATGATACAATTGCAGCAATTTTACGTGCCAAGCCATCTCAAGCAATAATTACACACATGTCACATGAGATAGACTACAATCTACTTTCAAGCCTATTGCCAAACAATATTAAAGTTGGCTTTGACGGTATGAGGATTAGTTGCAGTCTATGAGATCATTGTTCTGTAGTAGATACTGCTCAATCTCTTCAGCTGTATATCTGTTTCCTTCATTGTCTTTAAAGTTGAAATCATTATAATCACTAGAGAAGCAAGCTCTTCCAGCCAAGGTTAGAAAGCCTGCAATATTGCTTAAATCTCCTACGCCTTGCAGTATACCTGATGACGAAAGTAATCCAGCAAAAGCTAAAAGTTGTCCTCCAGCAAGTAATGAATTATATATTGTATATGAGTCCCACTCTTGAGGAGATGCATTAATAGTTTTGACTTCACCATTTATCTTTACATCAAAGCTATGCTCAAGTGACTTATTGTAATTGTATTGATCATAGAGATTACTGGCATGATAAATAAGAGTAAGTAGTATAATAAAACAAGTTTGATTTGGAGTGAAACTATTTACTACCGTCTCTATTTCCTGACGATGATTATTCACTGACTCCTGCGTTAACCTTTGAATGTCAAGTGTCTTTTGTGCAAGATGAATAATATCAAATCCATTCACAAAATGAATAATGGTAGTGCCACCAACTGATATCCCCAGAATCGATGCTACAAATTTTGTCCAGGAGGTATTGTGGACTTTATATTGTGTGTTTAACATTTTTGTTATGTTTAGTTAACTCATTATTTGTACTAAACAAATATTAAGAAAGTATTAAAGTCAAGTCTATTGCTAAACAATATTAAAGTTGGCTTCGATGGTATGAGGATTAGTTGTAGTCTATGAGATCATTGTTCTGTAGTGCAGAATCATTCTCTATCAAATGAAATTAATTCATATTTAAAACATGGATTTCCACTCAGCCTCAGTTATACCTCTACCTGTTTCTGCATCATAATAAAGATATGTTTTATATTCACCATATTTACTCTCAAGCCACGTTCCTCCCCATGTATCATAGCCTATAGATCCTAGTGAACCACCTAATTTTATTTCATGAGGTGGTCTTTTAAAGTTATTGTAATATAGGATTTCAAAGTCAACTGCTATATCATATTCGCCTTGTCCTTTAAGAAATCCCATAGTAGTTGTAACTGGACCTGTTTGAGATATAATCTTGTCAAAGTTGTTTTTAGCATACCTAACGTAATCTACTGCATCTGGTGTGTTAATATTTTTCTTAACTATATCCCAAATAGAAGTTATAACTTGTGAACCTGGTTTTGCAGAAGAAAAGAATGCATTACACAGCCTTCTATCTGATTCTTTCCCTAAAATTGAATCATAGTGTTTCATAAGGTCAAAGAGATTATATTGATTATTTTTATGTAATCTTTCTTGATCAAACAAATTATAATCCACATCAAAATAAATACCTCCAATATCTTTAACAGCTGCGACTCTTATAACATCACTCATACTTGCAAACATTTTATTAGATTTAAGATTATTTAATGCATCTGAGACAGAGTTGAGATCTTTCTTCATTTGTTCTAAGCCATCTATGACAGACTGAGGAAGTTTCTCATTGGGATTAGCTTCATTCCTTATTTCGCCTATTTCTCTATCCATTACATCATGTATGTTCAACACTATGAATTCTGGTAATGGAATGAGAGATTTATCTATTCCACAGATTTTTCTGAGATTTGTCAGCTCTGGGTGCTTTTCCAAATCTTCTCTACTATAGTTGGTCCATAATATGTGATGAAAGGTATTATCTGATAATGGTAGGTTAGCTTTTTTAAGGTTTAAGATACTACCTATAAATGCATTATTTATGTCGTCTATTTCACCTGCAACTTTTATTGGATTGTATTGGTTATATTTAAATACGTCTGAGACATAACTTACAATATCTCTTGGTTTTTCCATATTTGTTACCCATATATGATGTGAAACGCCTATATATTTATCAATTCTGCCTTGAAATTCTTCATTTAGCTTATTGAGTGGTAGTACTTCTTTTAAAGACTCTAATTTCTCACTTGAATTACTTATAAAACTATTAAATAGCTCAATAGGAATAGATTCTGTTTCAAGTATTTTTTCGTTATTATCCCTACATATAGC
>Ga0078894_10002549_pt1 | contig 13794 bp, 17 predicted proteins | sample LauGreSu1BDMLBSD_2_FD_67506 | JGI IMG/M metagenome (GOLD analysis project Ga0078894, IMG submission 67506) | Freshwater lake microbial communities from Lake Michigan, USA - Su13.BD.MLB.SD (version 4) (version 4) | ecosystem: Environmental > Aquatic > Freshwater > Lake | place: Lake Michigan...
GGAATAGACCCATTATTATTATTGAAATATGGGACAGGAATAACACAAAAGAAAGATATTTTGATTGGATACATACCCATTTCCCATTTTATACAATCGAACACCTTCATGCGGAAGACTATGTACTTGTGCCGACGTAAGGACCCACTCTTGGATGTATAACATCCTTTGAACCTATCTTTTTTCAAATAACTTACCCTCTTTTCCGCATTCGGGATTGTATTCTCGTATAATCGAACAGTATTCGTGTAATACTCTTTTGTATTTTTTCACTCCCGTCACTAAAAAATAATCCACCTCATTAACCTTGGGAAACAATGAACACGTCCCATATTTCTCGATCAAGAAGGTACCTCTGAAATGCTTACATTTGACACAGGGTCTTATTTCTAACGACCATGCCATTACAAAAGGAAAGAATATAAAAAATTTCATGTATAGAAAGCATTTATTTAATATCATCTTTGATAATTTTTTTGTCGAAGGAGTCGATATGTTCATACGCACTCTTTAAATCATAGACAAATTTCAGAGGCTTTTTCGTATTATAAAATGTCTTCAGAATTTCGAATAAAGTTGCCAGAATTGAGTTTTGCGTGGTAAAAATAGAACTGGCTATCAAATAGTCTTGTAATATAAAATTATAACTTTCTAATAGATTGACAAACTCTTTGATTTGAGCAATAGAGAGTCGACCGATTTTTCGAACATCCATGATAAACGCAAATTTATTATGTTCATTCTTTACTTTTTCGAATTCTTCGCGGAAAGATTCAATCGTAAATTGCCATTGAAGAGGAGTAGGTAGATCTTTGAGTACCGTAACCATAAATATGGTTATGTCGTTATGCCCGATGCGCTCCAATTTAGTAAAGTATTCTAAATCCATTGTAAAAAATAGTCTGGTTTGTTTATATAATTTTTTATCAAATAAACAATTGGTTCATTTGGGTCGTCTCTAGCGTATTTTCTTGTATGAACAGGGACCGAATCAGTTTATCGTCTCGAAATCGAAAGGTAAAGGTCTTGTTTTGTTCCTTTCGTCCAACACGTCCAATCGCTTGAATGATTTTCTCCTGGGTCATCTTACATAAATCTTCCGCAATATACGCATGACAGAATTGATAATTGGTTCCATAAATGAAGTCACTACTTGCTAGAATGACGCCGAGTTTCTTCTGTTCGGAGAGTTCCTTGACCAAATCATTGTACTCACTGGATTGAGGGTTGAATACGCCGATACCCATGAGCACCAGAATTTTATAAGCAATAGACACATCCATGTTCATGATTTTCTTGACAGAGGTTTCGTCGATGTAACTCTGAAATGCGCCTGAAGTTGCGTAGTTCATGTCCCTCGTCCATTTGTCAAAATGCTCTTTTGAATTGGGAATGTAACAGGGATGAAGATGAACAGGTTTCAGCGATTTCTCTAAAATATCCATCTCTTGAATCAACGCTTTAGTTGCTGTGTCAAAGCGTTGGTCTTTCATCTTGTTTTCATTCCCTTCATCTTTGGCGGTTTTGTCCTCGATATCCTTTCGAATACGGTTCATTTTTTCCAAAATCACTTGATTGGCTTCTAATTTCTTTTCCATTTCCAGAAGAGTATTCTCGTGAATACCACTGTTCTTGACATAGAAATCCATCCACTCGTTCGTGTTTTCGCATAGATAAATCGTTGGTCCGTGTGTCAAGGTATGGCTAGATTCTGTCACGATGAGATTTGACACGTTTAGCGTTCGTGGAGCTTTTGAGCCAAGATACTCCCTCATTTCCTCGGGCCATCGTGTGAGAGATCGCAGGATTTCGTAATAGAAGAGTCGTATCTTCTGGGAAGTGATGGAGGTAACCTTAGGAAATTCAAGGTCCAACATTCTCTTGACTTGAGTGTATCGTTTCGAAAAGTATACTATCAGCTCGGCACATTCAGTCAAGCTCAAGAATTTCATGTGACTGAGTCCATGTTTCTCGATAAAGGATATCAGGCCTTCCCAATCATCCTTAAACACTTTGTGAGGCATGACAACTTGTCCTTTACTGTCGAGTAAGGTGATTTGTGTAGTTTCGTCAATACTCTCCACGTAAAACACTTCACCGCCATACTTCTCCTTGTATTTCTGTGTCATGGGTGTCAAATCACTCTCGTTGGGAAGCGTAGCAGAAGACAAGATGATGTTGGGTATTTTGTTGACTTCCCAAAGCTTTGTTATCAATCCGTGAAGCTCATGGGTTTCATAGTCCATCGTAATCGTGGGCTCATCCCAGAAGAGAACCATCGATTGAGCTTCGAAGAACGAAGTCATGTAAAGCATCGCAACTTCATAGGATTGAATATCACAAATCATTAGGTCCACGTTTCGTCCATCGCTGTGAACCGGTCGTTTCTTTCCGTGTTTCTCCGTAAAGGTTCGTACAGAAGAGTAGTGTAGACGCACATCGTCTGCTGTAGAACAACCGAACGCGAAACCTACTTTCACGTTGGCATTCACCGCACTTTTCGCCAAGCTTACACCGATATGTCTCGACGCACAGATGAAGATAACCTTGTATTTCTGGGAAAGTCCAAGAGGAGTCAAGGTCTTACCCGAACTAGTGGGAGCCCTGTAACAGATAAGTTTGTTCCCTTCCGCGGACATGATAGAATAGACCTTCTTTTGATGTTCGTAGAGTTCAAGAGGCTTGTAATTGAAAATCTCATTGTTCTCCATGTATTTATTCGTATTTTCTAGAAAAGAGGACACTTTCATCTCTGATTGGTTCTTTTCTAGAAACTGACACATCCACTCTTTGACAAACTTGTTGATGGGATAGATGCGCGTCAAATAGTCAATGTTATAGTAATAGAGTTCCTTGGATTTCTTGGATTTATAGAATCGTCCGACAAGGTCCATCAGAACCATCTCCACGGATTCATCTAACTTTTTCGTCATCGACTTGAGACGAATGGTATCTGCTGTATTCAAGGGCTTTTTAGGTTTTGGAATATCTCCAACCTCCATGCCGTTTTTCTTGAAAAGGTCCTTAAACACCACCATGAAGATATGGTAATCTTTGTCTACATGGTCAAGCTTAAGCATTTGATTCACCGTAAAATAAAGCCGACAATCAATCGAGGGATTCATGAGTCCATCGCGAATCATTTTGAGAATGGACAACTCTTTCGAGTCTACCTTCTTCTCCATGCTTTCCCATTCGGTTTTGGTGAGTTTGGTCTGATTGAAATCCATGATGGTTTTGTATACTCTTTTTTATTTTAAAAACTATCCATCAATTTTTTTATAGACATCCATGGGGTCCGTGATGGTTCCTTCGGTAGGAAAGTTAGACCCATAGACTTCTTGTAATAGAGCCCATTCAAATAGACCTCCTACATACACAGATACCCGTTCAAACCCCAACGTTTTCAACTGTATAAATTTTTTAGCCACGCTTGGGTCTTGATTGTCTAGTCCATAGATAATGATTTCAATCTTTTTATTTTTGTATAAATACTCGTTGATTCGCTGAGACTCTTCTACTGCTGGAAGAGTCCCTTTGATTAAATAACCTTGTTTATTCAATGGAAGAGTATTGAGTAAAATAAAGTCTCCCTTTTTCCTTTGAAGTTCTTGAAAGGAACATTTTGGATTAGAGGACGTTTGTCCCATATACATAGAATAGTGAAATATCTATACGAATTTAATCACAACTTCTACCTTTTCCTTCTTGAGACATTTGGACGATGAAATAGATAATTCTTCTCGACGTTTACGACTGTTTTTCAAGTTTTCTACCGAATCATTGTGTTTCTTTGATTTCGATATACTGTTGTTCAGGTTCATGTCTTCTTCAATCTCCGACATGTTTTCTTCTATGAAATGAATGATTTTATTTTCAATCGCCCATTTGAAAAAGTTAAGTTGTCCGATAGTTGTCTCAATACTAAATTCTTTGTCTCCAAACGGCATTTTGATTCTCTCCCATCTACAAAAGGGGTCGAATCTCTTTTTCGAGTAAGCCTTCAATTTGAGCTTGTAATCATTGTACACTTTGAATCTGTCACACGTCCCTATTTCATACGTGGTGTTATATTTCTTTGCGTAATTTGTAGAGAACCAATCTACAATCCGTAAGGAAATACGAGATTCTCCATTGATAATGCTTAGCATTCGGTTTAAATTATCATCTTTGTTATAAAACTCCATGAGTTTATGGAGAAGTAATTCATTCTGCGAATTCATTTCATAGAGATGCTTTTTTTATTTAAATTAGTTTTTGTAAAATCATTGTTTTTCCTTTTTTATAATATTCATAATTCTCGGTTCTTCTACCTAGATTACATTTGAGACAGGAGATACATGTATTTTCTTTATAGTGACCTATATGGTTGTTGAGTCTCTCCAGTGTCCATTGAAGAGACTCTTTTTTTTTGTTATAGAGTATCACTACATCCTTGTTACAATAATAACATTTCAGTTGACTCTCGATAAGCTTGTCTACTAGTTCATGGAGAGTAATGTGTTGACCTTCATCGTATTTATGTTTTAGTTTATCTTGACTCTTGTATCCGGAATGCTTCTTTCGTATTTCCTTAAGACAGGCCTCTTCCAGTTCAGTCATCTGATTGGCCTGAATATTTCTCAACGCTTCCAGATGATTGAACTCTACCGTGACGGGGTTCTTTCGTTGTGTCGTATCTCTTAAAATTATATTCTTCATATAAAAAATATAGACATATTATAATAATACTATCCATGACGGATGAATGCAAAGAGTATAACAGCCTTAAATATAGAACCATGATACTTACGGGTAGCCCTCTAGACATGAAAACAGAAGCCTCGGAAGAGTTCATTCATACCTTTTTAAGCAATGATATTGAAAACAATCGTAAGGGAGTATGGAATAAATTGTCTCGAACAGAAAAACACAGAAGAATTACCGACTTTGTGGAAAAAAACTTGACACCTCTCTACTCTTTAGATTCAAGTGAAAAGTCCATGGCACTCAAATTCTGTATTATGTTACTGGATAGTCGTAAATTAAGTAAAACAAATGATATTACCTATAACAAGGAAGAGAGAATGATTGAAAGAATATCCGGTTTGTTCTTCAACCCGGTCACGCGTAAATTTATGATAAACCTAGAAAAACAGAAAACCACGAAGAAAAATAAAAAGGATATTATTGATTAGAAATGTTATCCTTTTTATATGATGAAAATGGAGGTTAAAGAATTGTCTTTATATACTAATATGACGTCACATGACTATATTGCTCAAATCTTTCAAGAGAATCCTCTACTGATTAGCGACCCGAATTATGTAGAGGTCGTTATTTCGTCCATTCGTTCCAAATATTATTTTGATTCAAACTTAGAATCTATTATCCAAAGTGTACCTGAGGCACTTCAACAATTAGGAAAAATAAGAAGCGAACCAAGCGTTCCATACCCATCCATAGTGAAAGAGGGTCATTTAGACACATTAAAAGCAATCTATCAGCCAGAACAAAAAACGAAAGAATGGTATGATTTCCGTCATGACCATATTACCGCAAGCAATGCCTGGAAAGCATTGGGAACTCTTTCATCTAAAAATCAATTGATTTATGAAAAGTGTCAACCTCTGAATACGGAAAAATATAAATCCTCCTTGATCGAGACACCAATGAGTTGGGGGAACAAGTACGAACATTTAACGGCTTGTCTTTATGAAGAAATGAACCAAACGGTTATTAGTTCGTTCGGATGTATTGCGCATAAAGACTATCCCTTTCTGGCGGCATCTCCCGATGGAATTGTGACAGGAGAAAAGAATTATGGAAGGATGATTGAAATCAAGAATGTAGTGTCTCGAGAAATTACTGGCGTACCCAAAAAGGATTATTACATCCAGATGCAGATACAGATGGAAGTGTGTGACCTGGACGAATGTGATTTCGTGGAGACAAAATTTATTGAGTTTGATTCAGAGGCAGACTTCATTGCGGACACGACTACTCAAAGGAAAGGCGTCATTTTAGTCTTTATTAATGAGTCGGAAGAATTTGTCTATAAATATATGCCATTTGATGTAACAGATTATGACACATGGATAGATGAAACCTTTACGAATGCGGAACCAACCCTGAACTGGTTTAAGAACGTCTATTGGAGGCTGGAGGTATATTCTTGTGTATTGGTGAAAAGACAACGCGACTGGTTTAAGGCAGCGGTGCCCGAATTTGTCTCCATCTGGAAAACGATTGAAGAAGAGAGAATCTCGGGAGATTATTCGCTTCGAGCACCTAAGAAGAGACCAAAGAATGAATCTGTAAATGAACTTAAAAGTGAAGTGCTCTATACTATGTAGATGGACCTACACGTGATTAAACGAAATGGGGATACTGAAATTTTGTCTTATGATAAAATCTCACAACGTATCAAGCAGTTAAATCACGGAACGTCTATTCAGAGTAGTGGTCTCGTCATGAAAATCATGGACCAACTACATGATAATATTCTTACTTCTAAAATTGACGAACTCATCGCGGAACAGTGTGCTTCTATGGGGATTCATCACTACGATTATTCGATTCTGGCAGGTCGAATGATTGTCTCCAATCATCAGAAAGAAGTCCCTTCTAGTTTTTCAGCGTATATGGAAACGATTCATAAAATCCCAAATTATATCTCGGAGACCTATTACCAGATTGCGACCAAGCATGTGGATTTCTTTGAATCGATTTTGGACCATTCGCGAGACTTTCTGATAGATTATTTTGGGTTCAAGACATTGGAAAGGGCGTATCTGATTCGTTATGAAGGCAAGGTAGTCGAACGTATCCAACACCTCTGGTTACGTGTGGCCATTCAAATTCATGGCGAAGATTTGGAGAATGTGAAAGAGACCTACGATAGCCTGAGTCTCAAAGAGTACATCCATGCTACGCCCACATTGTTTAATTCGGGTATTCTTAGACCTCAGCTCAGTTCCTGTTTCTTGCTTGGCATGGAAGAAGACAGCATCGATGGGATTTTTAATACGCTCAAGGAATGTGCCAATATTTCGAAGTGGGCTGGAGGCATTGGACTTCACATTCACAATGTTCGAGCGGAGGGAAGTCCTATTCAAGGCACCAACGGAACATCCAATGGAATCATCCCCATGTTGCGTGTTTTCAACAACACAGCGCGCTACGTGGACCAAGGCGGTGGAAAACGAAACGGAAGTTTTGCGATTTATTTGGAGCCGTGGCACGCCGATATTGAGCCCTTCCTAGATATGAGAAAAAACCAAGGAGATGAAGAACTTCGTGCTCGAGACCTTTTTTATGCGCTTTGGATACCAGACCTATTCATGGAAAAAATAGAAAAAAACGAGGACTGGTATTTGATGTGTCCAAATCAATCCAAAGGTCTGGCCGATGTATGTGGATATCAGTTTAAGAGACTCTACGAACAGTATGTGGAACAAGGCAAGTATATCAAAAAAATTAAGGCACGTGATTTGTGGTTTCGAATTCTAGATAGTCAAATGGAGACAGGGACTCCTTACATGTTATACAAGGATGCTTGTAACCTGAAATCCAACCAGAAGAATTTGGGCGTTATCAAGTCTTCTAACTTGTGTTGTGAAATCGTAGAGTATAGCGACAGCGAAGAAAGCGCAGTCTGTAACTTGGCAAGCATATCCTTGTCTTCTATGGTAAAGGATAATGTATTTGACTATGACAAACTTCATCGAGTGACCAAACAAGTGACACGTAATTTAAATCGGCTGATTGATGTAAATTTCTATCCCAATGAAAAAACAAGAAAAAGCAATCAACGCCACCGACCCATTGGTATAGGGGTTCAAGGACTCGCGGATGCGTTGGCACTTATGAACCTTCCATTTGACGGGAAGGAGTCGCAAGAGGTTGACCGTATGATTTTCGAAACCATGTATCATGCCTCTCTCGAAATGAGCATGGAATTGTCTCAAGCCAGTTCTCCGTATTCTTCCTTTCAAGGAAGCCCTTTGTCAGAAGGCCTCTTTCAATTTGATTTGTGGAATGTGAAACCAAGTGACCGTTATGACTGGAACACCCTGAGACAAAAGATTCAGACACATGGTGTGGTCAATTCACTCTGCCTGGCGCCTATGCCCACTGCGTCAACAAGCCAAATCCTTGGAAACAACGAATGTTTTGAGCCATTTACAAGTAATTTGTACACACGTAGAACTCTTGCTGGAGAGTTTATGGTTATCAATAAATACCTCATGAAAGAATTGATTGATAAGGGAATATGGTCGATGAAAATCAAAGACAAAATCATTGAACACAAAGGGTCTATTCAGAAAATCGAGGAGATTCCCGATGACATCAAAAAGAAGTATAAAATTGTATGGGAAATTCCTATGAAACATATCATTGACCGAGCCAAAGAAAGAGGTGCTTTTATCTGTCAGAGTCAATCCATGAATCTATGGATAGAAGAACCTAATTACAAGATATTGACTGCGATTCATTTGTATGCTTGGAAAGCAGGACTCAAAACAGGGATGTATTACCTGAGACGAAAAGCCAAACATCAAGCCCAACAATTTACGGTGGTTCCAGAGAATAAGAGCGCTGAACCAGAATGCCTCATGTGTTCCGGTTAATCTTTGGATTCTGGAGGTTCTTGTTCAGGTTCTTCTGTAGCCGATTCAGGTATTCCTGATTCTCCGCTATCCACTTCTGGCGTCTCCACACTCTCGCCACTCTCTACACTTTCATTATCACTTTCATTGTCAGACTCATCCGGCGCCGGCGTCGTTTCAGGTACATTCTTTACGGATTGATTTGAATTCGAGTCACGGTTTAAATTGCTTACTCCACTATTGGAACCCTTATTATTGGAGCCCATTGTATTGTTTGACACCTTCATATTGTTGGCGACCTTATTGTTGGAAACCTTAAAGGAATTCGCATTCATTTTCACATTGTTTGATTTCCTGGAATTGTTGGTTCCATTGTTGGATAATCGGTTTGAATTGACATTACGTGTCATATTGGAATTTTTTGAACGAACTACCTTGGATTTACTCTTTCGTTTGTGACGAAGCATCGCCATTCCATTCTCGAAATGACCTGCTATTTTTGTAAAGTTAGGGTCCGTATACAGGCTATTTTTATGTACAAAGTATTTCTTTGTGCCTACCTTTAAGTACGCACTGGTTAACGCATCTTCAATCGTAGATAAAGACTTTCGAATCTCGTCCATCTTTTTCACAGTAAACCGCATTATAATATACCTACATAAAAAGAATGGCTAAATGGCCAATGGATGCGATACCATGTAAAACAGAGTGCCACTCATCTTCATAATATCCATAACAATAACTCTGTGTCATATACCCGTAGTAAAACAAGTAAATTGTAGAGAGAAAGGTGGATAATACAACAAGTACATACATCCATCTCTTCTTTTTGGAAAGAAAGAACAGGAATCCATACACGACTACCATAAAGATAGCCAATTGGTCATAAAGGAAAGGTTCCAAGTCATTATAAGTATAAAAAAAGTTAGAGGTTGTAAAAAGCAAGAGAAACAGTAATCCATACATGAACTCTTTCTTAAAAAAACAGCACAATACATTGATGAGGAATACAAAGGAACTATAAAAACAGCTCGTTTTATCTCTTAACAATAAAAAAAGATAGATGAGTAACTCCATAACAGATATAAAGAAGAAATAGATATAATTTCAATGTTTTGTTCGAGTTATCCCTTACCCATTACTTTTTCTATTCCCGAGGAAAAAATAATTAGTTTCTTTCCAAAGAAAACAAAATTACTTTCGAATCTTATTCCTGGAAATTTAAAAACTTATATTTACTCCACGGAAAAGGAGTACTATGCTGAATATCAATCCTCTTATTTTGCGATGACCACCAAGAAGGCTGGATGGGACTGTATGCGTCATTATGAGATTATTGCGAACGGGTGTCTCCCTTATTTCCCGGAGATAGAAAAGTGCCCGCTCTTTACGATGGTCTTATTTCCCAAACATCTAACCATACAGTCCAATCAGTTATATGAAAAAATGAAACAGGACATACAGCTCCATTTACCCGAATACATGAATCTATGGGTAGAAATGGTGGCATACCTCAGAGCCTATCTTACAACTCAAACCGTAGCCAAGTCTATATTACAACGTAGTGGACACAAAGAGTCAAAGAAGATATTGTTCTTGTCTGGATGTATTCGCCCAGACTATCTACGTTGTCTCACGCTACATGGACTCAAGATGTGTATGGGGAGTAATTGTCACGATTACCCAAGATTGCCACACATGTATAGTGATTTCAAAGGTGGACCTCTCTATGGAAAAGGGTTTAGTTACAGTAAACTCTTGGAACCGTCTATGAGGAATCATGAACTAGATAATACCATTCTAGAGGATATAAAAACGAATCAATACGATATCATCTTGTACGGCTCTTATCATAGAGGCATGCCCTTGTATGAAATTGTTTGCCAATATTATCCTACGCATAAAGTGATTCTATTGTGTGGGGAAGATTTACATTGTTGTGATAATTCCAATTTTGTAAAGAAAGGTCATCCTGTATTTGTCAGGGAGATGTAACTTTTTTTTCTACTTCTTCTATATGAAGTTAATTCAATTATTGGTAATTCTTTTACTCATATCGTTTATTCTTTTTATCATGTTTCAAGTAGAAAATGTGGAAGGATTTAACATGAAGAATATTGAGGGTATGACAGACCCTGACTTACCTCCTTGTCCATCCTATAACGATGCGAGCGGTTCATCCTGTGGTTCCGTAAATCAGGATGAGTTTTTGGATGATTTCAACAAACTCAAAGAAGAGAACTATATCCTAAAAACGAAGATAGTGACCCCGGTTTGTCCAAATGACCCGTATGATGACCCACATTCTGATTGGAAAAAGGAACATGAAGAGTTACACAGACAAGAAAGGGAAAGGGAGAAAAGAGAACGAGAAGAAAGGGAACGAGAACGAGAACGAGTAGAAAGAGAATGGAATAACAGACCCTTCTTACCAAATCTAAACATGGATTTGTCCTCCAATCGGCTTCCAGCCCAGAATACAAATTCATCGAGTGAACCGTCTAATCTTCCTCAAATGCCCAACTTCTTCAATTCAAATACTATGCTGAATCAGAATACCCTCTCTACACCAGAGAAAAGAGTAGAACCTGAACCAGCAAAGGCAGAAGATAAGAAGTCAACCCCTGAAGACCTGTCTAAGTGTCCTCCTTGTCCCGCATGTGAACGATGCCCTGAACCCACAGTTGATTGTAAGAAAGTGGTCAACTACAAAAGCAAGAGTTATCCAGTGCCACTCATTGCGGATTTTAGCACCTTTAGCCGATTTGGATAGATTCAATCTGATTTAAGTATTCGAACCTTCTTACATCGTTCATCCATTTGAAACGTTTGACAATTTGTTTCTTGGGGTACAATCTTAATTACACATTTGGATTTTTTACCGTACAAGGATTCGGTACAACCCATCTCTACTTTCCGCGTTTCGGACACACATCTTGCTCTAAAGTGTTCATATCGTTCTTTTACCTCTTCATAAGAAAGACCCGATTTTTTATGTAGCATTTTATTGATATGTTCATGTAGACGATAGACATATTTCGAAAAGCTTTCTCTATTTTTCATATCGGAGTATCTCAATGGAACTGCCAAAAAATTCTTTTTTAAATTCATACGGCAATATTTACAGGGCAACACCTGTTCAAGTGACAAAATAAACGCGCGATATTGTTTTTTTTGCTCCACGGTTGGATTCGTTGGATAATTAAAACTCATTGTATGTAAAAAATGCCACAGACTTGGACCCCAAACGGTGGTAAGCATCCCTTCGCCTGACTGATAATCCGATGGTCGATACGTTTTCAGCTTTCTGGTTTTCATATATACTGTATGTATAATTTATATGAAACATCCAGTTAAAAATGTCATACGATTCATTCAGATTGGAGTGTTGTGTTTCCTGTGATATCATGTCTTTCTTTTATACCATAAAACTAATGAAATCGAAGAAGAATATAAAGACTCCAAATTGTTTATATTCTTTCTATTTGCTGGCTTTATTTCAACCGTTTATGCGGTGATTCGAACAAACGCTGACCTATTTATAAAGGTTAGATGTTTATAATCTCCACTTATTGTATGCTTACCGTTTTCCAGAATAGTATTTTAATTTTAGTTTTGATTATTATTTTAGCGGAAGTTATACGCCCCACCTATATTCTTCGTATCTTGTCTCTCCTCTTGTTAATTTACTATATGATTATTCTCTTGCGAAACGACATCACGAAAGAGTCAATACTTTTCCTAATTTCTCTTATTGTTTTGTTTCGATACCTGTTTTCTCGTCTCTTTCAGAATACGGTCTAACTCGTCTATTGTGTTTGGATACGCATACACTTTGTTGTATTGTATACGTATCATTTCATCATAGAAGAAACGCTTACAAGCATAATCATCATATTTTAAAAAAATATAACGATTTGAATTGTGTTCCTTCACGAACATACAATAAGTACTATTTTTATGTTTATTATGTTTTTTAACAGTATATGGAAACCGTGAATACAGTATGGATAGCCATAGGGCTAGTGTTCATAGCAGGATTAACTTACTATATTTATGTTAAATACATAAAGAAAGATAAAAAGGAGTTTGTACCGAATGAGGAATATGTAGACAAACACATCAAATACGAATGTATATTATTTTACACTGAATGGTGCCCTCATTGTAAAAAGACCATGGCGGAATGGGCCGATTACAAGAACGGATTTAGCGATACTCGAGCCACATTCACAATTGTGGATTGTGACAAAAACAAAGACATGGCTGAGCTATATGGGATTGATTCTTATCCGACCATCGTCATGGTACTGGACGGCAAAAATTACGTGTTTGATTCGAACTTCTCTAAAGAATCCATGGATAAATTTGTTAGTACGATTCTAAAAATATAAGGAATTATATCATGGACGAACCTCATCTGAATATAGACGAGCTTTATGAAACCAAGCGAAAGAGCGATTTGAACCGTGTTTCTGTTTACTCTAAACTGTTACAAAAGATACACACGAAAATAAAAATAGCATCAAAACAGAGAGATAATCCTCAATTTTGTTCTTATGTTATGCCCGAAGTTCTTCTGGGTTATCCAAATTATAATTTTACAGAGTGCTTAACCTTCATCTTAGATAGACTGAACCAAGATGGATTTATTACTCGATATATTCATCCAAATTTAATCTTTATCTGTTGGAGTCATTGGGTACCCAGCTATGTTCGAGAAGAAATACAAAAAAAAACAAGCCTAGAGGTCGATTCCTACGGTAACAAGGTAGAAAAAAAGGATAAAACAGTGGTCAGGTTCGAGAAGACGGAATCGAAACCCATCTCTAATTACAAACCGTCTGGTCTATTTGTCTATGACGATGATTTGATTCAGAGTATGAAGAATAATTAAGTCAGAAACCTTTTAACAGATTCGACTATTCCTGGACCTTCTGGCGGGATAGGTGGTTGTGGTGCCTTAACATCGGGTTTTGATTGCGGTACATCTGGAGTGGTTTGCGGTACCTCTGGAGTGGTTTGCGGTAACTCGGGTTTGGTTTGCGGAACTTCTGGTTTTGATTCGGGTGGTACTTCTGGCACTACTTCAGGAACTGTTTGAGGGGTTGTATTCGGTTTTACTGTTGGAGTCACTTCTGGTGGGGTTACTTCTGGCGTGGTTTGTGTAACTGTAGTTGGGATTACGGCTGGAGTGACTTCT
>Ga0078894_10002551_pt1 | contig 13786 bp, 9 predicted proteins | sample LauGreSu1BDMLBSD_2_FD_67506 | JGI IMG/M metagenome (GOLD analysis project Ga0078894, IMG submission 67506) | Freshwater lake microbial communities from Lake Michigan, USA - Su13.BD.MLB.SD (version 4) (version 4) | ecosystem: Environmental > Aquatic > Freshwater > Lake | place: Lake Michigan, USA...
CATTGTAGATAATGCTAATGTCAGCTTCCATCAATTTAGTTTGATTACATCATCAGGACACACTTTTGAATGGATAGGTGCCGGCACAAATGTAAATACAGCTTTGCCTTATCTAGGTGGAATTCCGATAGCAGAGAATCAAGCAGTATCTGTAAACCAAGGAAAGATCTATTACACTGGCACTGACCAGCGTGGAGACTTTAGAATTGGTGATGGACTAGTTATCAATAGAAATACAGGTACAATTTCTGGTAGAACATTTACCAAGAGTTTGTTTGCTGTAATGACACCTTATATATTAGCAATTGGAGAATAACATGGCAACCGCAGCACTACCCTTAAATACGTTTAGAACTAAACCATACGAACTAACAACTAACGAACAGACAATCTATACTACTCCTGCCGGTATTACTACTATTGTACTAGGCGCACAGGCTAGTAATTTTGGCACTGTGGCTGCTAACATAACATTTACACTTAGAAAGAATGATGTAGATTACATCATGCTAAAAGATTTTACTATTCCAACTAATGACTCTGCAGAAATAACTACAGGCAAACTGGTTATTGAAGAAGGCGCATCTGTAAAAGCAGTAGTCAGTGTCAACAGTACTATTAATTTAGTAATGAGTGTATTGGAGACAAGTAATGAGTAAAAGCCGTCTAGTTAGCGGTAGAGTAAAAAAACTAACTGGCGCAGCATTAGATCCTAATCGTGGCAACTATTTAGATGTAGGCAATGCAGAACCTGATTTAGGATTACCATCAGTTAGCGGCAACGTACTAACTAGCGATACTGCTGGTGTAAGATCGTGGGCAACACTATCCTCTTTAACAGGATCAACAGGTTATACAGGTAGTCAAGGTTACACTGGCTCAAGAGGTGCAGGTTTTACGGGATCACGCGGCTTTGATGGATCAAGAGGTTATACTGGATCGCGAGGAACTGATGGTACCGTAGGTCGTGATGGGTATACTGGCAGTAAAGGTGAGAGTAGTTTTAGCTACGGACCAACTGCTCCTATAAATCCAGTAGTTGGAGATAGATGGTTAGATTCATTAACTGGCGCGGAACTAGTATGGACTAATGATGGTGATACTACACAATGGGTTGAAGTAGCTGCTAGTGGATTTCTAGGTCGTACTGGTTATACTGGATCAATGGGCCTAGGATATACAGGTAGTGAAGGACCTGCAGGCACATCAGTAAACATTGTAGGACAAGTTTCTACAAGCACAGGACTAGATCCTGCGTATAGCGGTAATCAAGGCGATGGTTTTATTGCACAAGATACAGGTAACCTTTGGGTATGGTCTGGTTCAGCATGGACTAACGTTGGCCGTATTTTAGGATATACTGGTAGTCAAGGTGTTGGTTATACAGGATCGCAAGGATTACCAGGTGAGTATGCTGCCTTAGGATATACTGGGTCACAAGGATACGCTGGTAGTCGTGGACTTCCCGGCGAAGCAGCAGCTATTGGTTATACTGGTTCAGCAGGATATTCTGGTTCAGTGGGATTCACAGGCAGTCAAGGTCCCGCTGGCGAATTTGCAGCATTAGGTTATACTGGATCAATTGGTTATACTGGATCAATTGGTTACACTGGATCACAGGGTATTCCAGGTGAAGCAGCAGCAATTGGTTATACAGGCAGTCCTGGAGATCTTGGCTACACTGGTAGTAGTGGTGCATATGCAGCATTGGGATTTACTGGAAGTAGAGGCGAAAGTACCTTTACTTATTCTGATAATCCTCCCTCAAATCCAACAGCTGGAGATAGATGGTATGATTCATCATTAGGATTTGAATTTGTATGGACTGATGACGGAGACACAGTCCAGTGGGTTGAAATTACTACTAGCGGAACAGGCTACACAGGATCAGCAAGCACAGAGCCAGGCCCAATTGGATATACAGGAAGCCAAGGTGATATTGGCTACACAGGTAGCGTTGGGCCACAAGGGCCACCAAGCGGGTATACTGGCTCACGCGGTATACATTCTACTGTGCTAATAGTTGCAGTCACAGACGAAGTATATCCGCTAGTTACTGGAACACCAATGACATTTAGAATGCCGTTTGCAGTGACTTTATCTGCTATTCCTCGTGCATCTTTAACTACAGCATCAACATCTGGAGATGTTATCGTTGACTTTAAGTTAAATGGTACTAGTGTGTTAGGCACAAATAAATTGTTAATTGATGCTAACGAAAAAACATCAGTTACTGCGGCCACGCCTACAACCTTAGTTACTACTGCAATATCTGATGACAGTGAACTGTCATTTACTATAACCAGTGCAGGAACTGGCGCCAAAGGACTCAAAGTTATAATCTATTATACTGTATGAGTATTATTTTAATAAATCAATACAAAGGCGAGCCAACTGTCTACATTGAATATCTTGTACTTGGCGGAGGTGGCGGAGGAGGAGGCCCAACGGGTAATGGTATGGGTGGTGGCGGAGGCGGAGGCGTAACCACTGGTAGTAGATACGCAATTACTAAAAGCACGCAATATTCGATAAGTGTTGGTGCAGGCGGCGCAATTGCAGGAACTGGTGGCGCAAGTTCATTTGAAAGTTACGTAGCAGGTGGTGGCGGGGCTGGCGGATCATATGGTGGAGGAAATGGCGCTGGGGGTAGTGGATTAAATGGAGCTTCGGGCGGTGGTGGCGGTACTAATTCTCAAGGAGCTAATCCTGTTGGAGACAGCGGCGGTAGTGGCCTTACTAGTGGTGGTAATGGTGTATACCAATATGGTACTGTAGGAGGCGGTAATTACTATGCTATAGCTGGTGGTGGAGGTGGAGGATATAGTTCTGGAGGTGCCTCAGCTACTGTTAGTACACAAACAGATAACTTTGGAAACATAACTGGATACTCTGGTGTTCCTGGAGCAGGTGGTAGTGGCAATACCTCTATCACATGGGGTCAATTTAGTAGTTCATCGGGCGGCGGTGGCGGATATGGTGGCAGTAGTCAAACTGCAAGTGCAGGGTCGGGCGGCGGCAATGGTAATCCAGGTGGCGGTGGCAATGCGGCACAAACTGGAGGCGCAGGATTAGTATTCCTACGTCATCCGAAAGAGTTTCCACTTACTTATGTAACATCGGGACTTGCTGCAGGCTATCCAGTCAACGATGGAACATATATTATATACAAATGGGCTACATCTGGATCTATAATCTTTAGCCCAATTTATGTAACTGTTGAATATCTAGTAGTAGGTGGAGGTGGCGCAGCAGGAGCAGCTGGTAGTGCCAGTTTTGCAGGTGGTGGAGGTGCTGGCGGTTTTAGGACAGCAAGTGACTATACTGTAATTGCAAATATCAACTTTACTGTTACAGTTGGCGCCGCAGGTTCTTCTTCTACATTTGATACAATAGTTTCTGCTGCTGGCGGCGCTGGCGGTGCTGCTGCTTTTTACAGTTATGACCAAGGTGCTAATGGTATAGCAGGCGCATCAGGCGGAGGTGGTGCTGGCAGAACCAATTATCAAGGAGCAGCTACTACAGGCGGAGCAGGAACAGTAGGCCAAGGCAATGCAGGTGGAGCCGGATCGTCTGACAGTTCCAGTTCTGCAGGCGGCGGTGGCGGTGGTGCTGGCGGCCCTGGGGGTGCCGGTACTAGTCAAACAAGCATCTATGGCGGATCAGGTGCCAGTGGTCAAGGAGCTACTTCTAGTATAACAGGTGTATCTAGAGTTTACGCAAGAGGCGGCGCGGGCGGTAGCGCAGGCCGTGCTGGAAATGGTACTGAGCCAGCAGATGTTAATGCCAATGATGGATCTATATACGGTAATGGCGGAACACCCTTAAGAGGTGGAGTTTCACCAGTCGCGGCAACAAGTGGCGTAGTTATATTAGCGTTTCAAAATGATTATATACCAGCTATTACTTATGGTACAACTAGCTTAGTCTACACTATTGACAAAGCATCACGACCTGGATATAGCGTTTATACATTTACATCAGGAACTGGTGCTATAGCAGTTAAACCTATCGACGTCACAGTAGAATATTTGATCGTTGGTGGAGGTGGAGTAACTGTCATTGGCGGTGGTGGTGCTGGAGGTATGATTGAGAATACAGTTGACGTTGTAGCAGGTCAGTCATTCCAATTAAAAGTAGGAGCTGGCGGCACATATCCTAATTTTGGTGCATACTCGCCTGATTGGACAGTAGGATATGGAAAAGAATCATATTTTAGTCCGCAACCTTACAATCACATAGTACCATATGCAGTATCAGGCGGTGGTTACGGTGCTGGTCAATATGCTCCGGGTAATGGCGGCGGAACTGGCGGTTCTGGCGGTGGTGGTTGGGCAAAATCGTCTAGTTATAATTTTGGTGGCCAAGGAACATCATCAGCTGGGTATACACAAGGATATGCAGGAGGTTCAGTAAACGGAAATGCTTATCCAGACAATACTGAGTTTGGTGGTGGTGGCGGTGGTGCAGGTGGTCCTGGAATTGGACGTACTGGTGCCACTCCTTGCGCAGGTGGCCCACCTAGAGCATCTTCTATTACAGGAAGCACTAGATATTACGCAGCAGGCGGCGATGGCACAACTACTTCTGGCTTTGGTGTAGACAAGCTAGGATCAATATACGGAAACGGTGGCGGCACTAGTGGCGTAGTTATCTTAGCATATCCTTTTAGCCATGCACAGCTGACTATAACAGGTACACTAACGCATACTGTAGATACTACATCAAGACCAGGCTATAGAGTCTATACTTTCACTGCTGGTACAGGGCAAGTCACGTTCTAAATAAATATAGGAAATAAAATATCATGACAACAGTAAATTTTCCAGCAGATCCTTTAACAAACGATGTCTACACTTTTGGCGGCAGATCTTGGCAATGGAATGGCCGTGCATGGCAGTCTGTTAGTACGTTCACGGGCTATACAGGTAGTCAAGGCTACACTGGTAGCGCAGCCGCTGCCACAGGCGAATTTATAAGTTCATTCTTGCTAATAGGAGCATAAGAAATAAAATGGGTGCAGCATACAAAGTTTTGGGACAATCAAGCCCATCAGCAAATACGCTAACTACAGCATACACAGTTACTACTGCTAATGCCAGCGCAGTAGTGTCTACAATCGTTATTGCCAATAGAGATACAGCTTCTGGTAATTTTAGAATAGCAGTAAGACCAGCTGGAGCAAGTATAGATGTTAAACACTATATTGCCTATGATACTGTAATTCCAGCATTAGATACTATTGGTATGACCATGGGTATAACACTAGCCAATACCGATGTTGTATCAGTATACTCTAATAATGGACTAATAAGTTTTAATATATTTGGATCTGAAATTACTCCATGAGCTTAGACCTGCTGTCCTCTAGGAAGCTATCCGCTGCAAATCTCAATGTTACAGGCACTAGAAATACTGTAAAACCCATCCTTACGGATTTTTTAGTTGTAGCCGGTGGCGCAGCAGCAAACATTGGCGGTGGTGGTGGCGCTGGTGGTTATAGAACATCGTTAGGTACTAGTGGACGAGGTGCCGTAGCAGAATCTAAATTATCATTGTTCATGGGAAATACTTACGCTATAGAAGTAGGTGCAGGCGGCAGCACATCTCATGGAAATGCATCTTTGTTTTCAAAAGCTACAACTTCTAGAGCACAAGTATATACAACTCCCGGAACTTACAGTTGGGTTGTTCCCAATGGAGTTACTAGTATTTGCGCAGTGCTTGTAGGTGCAGGCGCAAATGGCGGTAATGGTAGTTCTGGAGGTGGAGGTGGAGGCGGACTTCGATACATTAACAATTTGCCAGTTACTCCTGGTGATGTATATACTGTAGTAGTTGGTAATACTAACGACAGTAATAAAAACTCATCTCTAGCACTGGGCAGTAATGTCTGTGTACAAGCTGGTGGAGCTGCTGGTACTGGAGGCGCAGGTGGTAGCGGCACAACAACCGGTGCAGGACCATTTGGAGGAACTATTGGCGGCGGCAATGGCGGAAGTGGTGCGTATTCTACTGCTTTTAATGGCTTTGGCGGCCACGGCGGTGCCGGCGGGTATAGTGGCGGTGGTGGTGCTGGCGGCACTGTCAGCGGTTCAGGTGCTTCAGCAACTGGTAATGCTGGATCTAATGGTAGTGGTGGAGGCGGCGGTGGCGGTGGCGGCTCTGGCAATGGCGGATCAGGTGGAACTGGTGGTGGAGTAGGCCTATACGGTGAAGGCACTAGCGGAACCGGTACTGCAGGAACTAGCAGCGGTTATAGTTCTGCTCCAGCTACCGCTGGATCAGGTGGATCCGGAACAACATATGGTGGTGGTGGTGGCGGTAATGGAGCCGTACGTATCATATGGGGTACAGGAAGAGCTTTTCCTAGCACGCTAGTGTCCTTAGCAGACGACACAATAGAAAAAAATATAGTTTCATATGGCGGCCAAAGTGGCACTAGTGTTTCAAATGATGGATATGGATCTGGTGGCGGTGGCTCCCGCTATGATTATCAAACATTTCCGCCAGTTGGAACAATAGGCGGCCAAGGATCTACAGGCCAAGGGTACGATGGCGGCTATGGTATGTACGGAAACTATCCTACTCCAGGTGGTGGAGGAGGAGGAGGAGGTGCAGGTGCAGCCGGAGCTAATGCATATAGTTGGACTGGTGGAGCTGGCGGTAATGGACAGCTTACTACACTTATTAGTTCAGCACTAGCAACATCATCAAGCGTAGGTCAAGTATCTAGCAGTAATGTATATTTTGCAGGCGGTGGTGGTGGTGGTGGAAATCCATACGGCAGTGGCGGTGGTGGTGGTGTAGGCGGTGGTGGTGCCGGCAGCAACACAACTTCAGGTACTAACGGTACAACTAATACAGGTGGCGGTGGAGGAGGAGGCCGAGGCCCAGATACTAGCTTTCAAGGCACGCAACCTGGTGGTACAGGTGGATCAGGCGTTGTAATACTACGTTATTCAGATACAGAACCTGCACCTACATCAACAACCGGCTCACCTACTGTAGTAGTAGCAAATGGATATAGAACCTACATATTCAAATCATCTGGAACTATGACATTTACTGAGCCAAGAGCACCTGATGCTCCTACTAGCGTAACAGCAACACTAGCAACTTCTACTAGTGCATCCGTAGCATTTGTTACACCAAGCAACAACGGCAATGCAATAACACAATATAGAGTAACTAGCGCATCTAATCAGTTGACAACAACAGGCACGTCATCACCTATAATAGTATCAGGTATAACTGCAGATGTCCCCTACACTTTTAAAGTTACTGCTACTAACGGTATAGGATTAGGCACAACTAGTTCTGAAAGCAATTCGGTTGTATATATTACACCAAATCAACAAGAGTATACTACTCCAGGAACATATAGTTGGATAGCTCCTGCTAATGTTACTAAGGTTCACGTGGTTGCAGTAGGTGGCGGCGGAGCTGGTGGTACTGGCAATAGTTCAATGGTTGGTGGCGGAGGTGGCGGACTTGGTTGGAAAAATAATATAACTGTAACTCCTGGACAATCATATACAGTGGTAGTAGGTGCAGGCGCAGCTGTTTCGGGTTATCCAGATACACCGTCACCTACATATGGATGGGATGCTGCTGGTGGTGCTAGTTATTTTATCAATACTAGCACTGTAGCAGGTCTTGGCGGGACCTCATCCGCAACCTCATTTACTGGTGTACCTACTGCAGGCGGATCATATGTAGGTGACGGTGGTGGAGCAGGTGGCAACGGCGGTATGACCAATCAAAGTCAGAGTTACAATGGCGGTGGCGGCGGAGCAGGTGGCTATGCTGGCTCAGGTGGCGCAGCAGGTTGGATATCTTCTCCTAGTACAAATCCTGGAGCAGCTGGCTCTGGCGGAGGTGGAGGTGGTGGCGCTGCTTCGTTTGATAGCCGCGACGTATACAATGTTGGTGGTGGTGGTGGTGGCGTAAGTATATATGGCCAAGGAAGTAGTGGATCAGGAGGCGTTAGTGGAGGTAATCGAGTTGGGGCTGGCGGCTCAGGCGGCGATGCTGGCGTGTCTGGCCAAAATAGGATGATTAGTAATCTTAACCATGCTCGAGCAAATGGCGGAAATTATGGCGGTGGTGGTGGATCAGCTGGTTCAAGAGGCACTAACGCTGCAAACTCGTGGCAGGCAGGTAATGGTGCAGGTGGTAGTGGTGCTGTACGTATTATCTGGGGTGGTCTAAGTCGAGCATTCCCTTCAACAAACACTGAAAATTTATAAAGGAATAAGATGAGTCATTTTGCACAAATAGATGAAAACAACATAGTTACTAGAGTGCTAGTAATAGAACAAGATGTAATAGACACTGGCTTATTTGGAGACCCTGCAACTTGGGTACAGACCAGTTATAATACCTATGGTGGCGAACACGCATTAGGCGGAACTCCCTTGCGTAAAAATTATGCAGGCATTGGATTTACCTACGATGCAGTTCGTGATGCTTTTATCCCACCTAAAGAAAACGAAGATTGGATTCTAAATGAAACCACTTGCCTGTGGGAAAAACCAGTAGAATAATATGAGCATTAGAACCGTCACTACTAGAACCTACAGCAGGATTCGTGCAAATTCTTCTAACACGTATAATCCAGCAATACCAATTGCTATAGATTATCTAGTTGTGGGTCCTGGTGGTAATGGCGGTGGAGCTAACTACCCTAACTCTAACAATGGAGGCGGTGGTGGCGGTAGTGGTGGTGCAGCCATAGGTACTGCCAATTTAGGTCTAACTACTCGCACACTAACAATTACTGTTGGTCTAACTGCTAATAATTCTAGTTCTATTACAGGAACTGATTTTACTAGAACTGCCTACTGGGGCGGCAATGGTGGAGCTCCTACAGGTAATTCAGGACAACCAGGTAGTTTTGGTGCTCAGGGCGGTGGTGGTCCTCAAGGCGATGGACTAACATCAGGAAGTGGTGTAGGTGGTGCAGGAGGTAATTTTTTTGCACCAGGATCGGGCGGTAATGGAACTAATAGCGGCGGAGGTGGAGGCGGCGGCTCTGGTGGCGGATACTCAGGACCTGGATATGGAGCAGGTGGCACGGGTGGAAATAGAACATGGTCTGCTACAGATTATGATAACATAGGTACCACATGGGGCGCTGGCGGAAGTGGCGGCACATCTAACGCTGGCACACAAGGCATAGTAGCTATAAAGTATCCTGTAACTGTTCCAGCACCTACTGAAGTTACTGGAACCTATACTACATCAATTGTTAATGGATACAGAATTTACAAATGGACAACTAATGGCACTATAACATTTGGATTACTAAGAACTCCAAGTGCGCCTACTGATATTGTAGCAACTTTTACTAGTGCAACTGCTGCGTCAGTTGATTTTACAGAACCAGCAGATAACGGCAGCGCAATAACTCAATATAGAGCAACTAGTGTTCCTGAAGGTAGAACTAATACAGCATCAAGTCCTCCAATTGCAATTACAGGATTAACTGAAGGTACATCGTACTCATTTATTGTAACAGCAAGTAACAGCATTGGCGTGAGTACAACTAGTACTCCTAGTGATAGTATTAGCTATAGTGCTCCAGCGAATACAGTAGCCCCAGTGCTAAGTGGAACAGAAAGTGTTGGATCAACTTTATCTGTTACAACAGGAACTTGGACTGGAACAGCACCAATATCTTACGCCTATCAATGGCAAAGATCAAACGGAACTTATTCAAACATAGCATCTGCAACCAGCAGTACATATACTCTAGTGCCAGCTGATGTAAATCTAGTAGTACGATGTGTTGTAACTGCTACTAATCAAGTTGGATCTACTAGTGAAAATTCTAATTCTACATTAGATATTTCGCCTTCAGTTCCAGGAGCACCAACTATAGGCACTGCAACTGCAACTGGCGCCACAACTGCAACTGTGGCATTTACTGCACCAGCAAGTAATGGCGGAGACACTATTACAAGTTACACAGCTACAAGCAGTCCAGGCAGCCTAACTGGCACATTGAGTCAGGCAGGTAGTGGTACTATTACAGTAAGTGGACTGACAGCAGCCACTGCTTATACATTCACTGTTACTGCTACTAACTCAGTAGGTACTGGTTCTGCAAGTTCTGCTAGTAATCAAATCACTACAAATTCAAATGCGCCATCTACAATCACTTCTCAAATTGTAGCAGGTGGTGGTGGTGCAGGTAATGGTATTCCTGGCGGCGGTGGAGGAGGCGGTGGCGTATTAGACACAACCAGTTCTAGTGTAACAGTAGGAGCAACTTATACTGTTACTGTTGGCGGTGGCGGAAGTGCAGGAGTAAACGGAACTAATTCAAGTTTTATAGGAACTGGTGTTAATCTAGTTGCCACTGGAGGCGGCCGTGGTTCAAGAGTAGGGCTTGCTGCTTCTACTGGCGGGTCTGGAGGTGGAGGAAGCTGGGGCGGTTCAAGTTATAATCCTGGACAGTCTGGCACTTCTGGTCAAGGCAACTCAGGAGGAGCCGGTTCTTACAGCTCAGGTACTGCACAAGACATGGGAGGAGGTGGTGGCGGCAAAGGTGGATCAGGGTCTGGTTCTAGCGGCAATAAAGCTGGTAATGGTGGTGCCGGAGTAACTAGTTTATCAGGAAGCGCATATGTAGGCGGAGGTGGAGGCGGAGCTGCTAGTGGTGCTTTTGGAAATCAAGGTTACAATCCACCTAGTTACAGTGCTATAGGTCCAGGTACTGCATTTACTGGTGGCGGTGGCGGTGCCTTTGGTCAAGCTGGCGGTAGTGGTCGAGTAGAAATAAGATATTCTGATACCTTTGGCGCTGCCGCAGCAACTACAGGTTCTCCTACAATATCTACCTCCGGAGGATACAGATACTATATTTGGACTACGTCAGGATCAATTACATTTTAACTAACTATAAATACATATAATTACTTTATACTACTAAAATGCCATTAAATTTTCCCTTAAATCCTGTACTTGATACACAATACACCTATGAAGATCGTACGTGGGTGTGGAACGGCCGCTTTTGGAAAGCAATATCTACAACTATTGGCTACACTGGTAGTCAAGGAGCAGGTTTTACTGGATCAACAGGTTTTACTGGAAGTAGAGGAGCCGCAGGAACTAGTGTTACTATTGTAGGTTCTGTTGCCTCATCATCTAGTCTTCCTGATCCATATACTGGAAATCTTGGCGATGGATACATTGCTAGTGATACTGGTAATCTATGGGTATGGACTGGAAACACATGGTCCGATGTGGGACAAATTCAAGGATATACAGGAAGCCAGGGTAGTCTAGGATATACCGGATCAGCTGGATATATCGGGCGTGATGGTTACACTGGCAGTACAGGCGGCTTAGGCTATACAGGTAGTCAAGGTATAGCTGGAGAATATGCCGGACAAGGATATACTGGTAGCCGTGGCGATTTAGGTTTTACCGGATCAGCAGGACTTGATGGTGCTTTTGCTGCTAGGGGATATACAGGTAGTCAAGGTATTCCAGGAGAGTTTGCTGGACAAGGTTATACTGGCAGTGAAGGTGTGCAAGGCAGTGTTGGATTCACAGGCAGTCAAGGTATTCCAGGTGAATATGCTGCCTTAGGCTATACAGGTAGCCGTGGATTGCCTGGTGAATATGCGTCTGTTGGATTTACAGGTAGCCAGGGTAACACTGGCTACACTGGTAGCCAAGGTGAGCAGGGTATTCCAGGAACTTATGCAGCTATAGGTTACACTGGTAGTCAAGGCTACGCAGGCAGCTTAGGGTATACTGGTTCAGTTGGTGGATTTAATTCACTGCAGAGTTTTACCACGGTATCTACTGCTACATATACACTACTAGCAGGTGATGGTGGTAGTCTAGTTAGATTTACCTATGCAGGTAATATTGTAGTTACTATACCAAATGACAGCACATTAAATTTTTCAGTAGGACAACGTATTGATCTACAGTTAGCTGGTGCAGGATACTTGTCAGTAGCTGCAGCAGGAGGTGTAACGCTGAATGCAGCTGGAGGTGCATTTTATCTAGTAGATCAATATTCAGTAGCATCAGTTATTAAAATCAGTGCAAACAATTGGAATTTAGTTGGACCAACTAGTTCTGGATTTGCAGGCTCAACTGGATATACAGGATCGGCAGGTGCTGGCTACACTGGTTCAGTAGGTTACACTGGGTCAATTGGTGGATTTGAATCTGTACAGGTAATCAACGATCAAACAGCAAACTATACACTACAGGCTACAGATATAGGCAAGTTGGTTAGATTTACCAGTTCTAGCACTCTAACAGTGACAGTGCCATTAAACTCTGTTGTACCATTGAACATAGGACAACGCATTGATGTATCAACCGCTGGTATAGGTGGTTTACTAATAGCAGGTGCAGGTGGTGTAACAATTTCAGCTGCCAATTCAAGCCTAGCCCTAATCAATCAGTACTCAGCGGGAACGCTGTTAAAAACAGGTACAGATAGTTGGTTGTTTATTGGCCCAATCAGTTCAGGATATACCGGCAGTGCTGGCTACACAGGAAGTGCAGGCGCTTCAGCATTTTCAGGACTAAGTGATGTAAGCGGACTTACGGTAGATAAAATTTACTTGCCAGCAATAACACGATTAGATGTCACTAATAACGGAGCCAGCGCATATAGATTTGATCAATACGGCACTACTGACAATCCTACCACATATGCTATAAACGGAACTACTATAGCATTTAATCTAAACGTATCAGGACATCCATTTTTAATACAGACTTCAGGTGGCTCAAATTATGATACTGGACTAGTACATGTAACCACTGCCGGAGTTGTTACTACAGGATCATCTGCACAAGGTAAAACATCAGGTACTCTATATTGGAAAATACCTAACAGTATATCTGGTAACTATAGATACATATGTCAAATACACGGTGGTATGGTAGGCGTAATAGCCATTAAAGACTTTTCTGCTATTTAACACACTCTCATAAAATAATTTAACATGCTAGATATTGGAACAATTCAACGACAACAATACACGCCATTTAGTCTTAGTGGCAGTATAGAATACACTACTACTGGATCATACTCATTTGTAGTACCTCCAAACATATATCTAATGTCTGGAGTAGTAGTTGGCCCAGGAGGTGTTGGCCCAGGTGGCGACCTACGTTGGATCAATAATTTTCCAGTTACTCCTGGCGAAACGCTAACTGTTACTGTAGGAGCATACGCTACTAGCACAACTACAGCAATTAAACGTTCTACAAATAATATTGTTTATGCATCTAACAGCGGAACTAATGGTTCTAGCACACTAGGAGTTGGTCCATTCGGTGGTGGCATCGGTGGTGGCAATGGTGGAAGTGGTACTTCTGCTGGGGGAGGTGCTGGCGGATATAGTGGTAACGGCGGCTCTTCAGCTGGACTAGGCTCTGGCGGAACAGCAAATCCAGGCAATGCAGGCTCTGGTGGTGGCGGTGGCAGTGGCGCTACTGGCTTTTCTGGAGGAGGAGGCTCTTATGGCGGTTCTAGCGGAGGCGGTGTAGGTCTATACGGAGAAGGTGATAACGGCTACGGCGGATACGGTACCGGTAACCCAGGTGGAGCTCCGTATAGTAGTGCTCTTGGAGGAGGAGGCGGTTCTGGAGGAACAAAAGGTTACTATGCCAACTTAGGAGGCGCTGGTAATGCTGCTAATAATGGTGGTAATTTTGGTGGTGGCAAAGGTATTCCTATACTAGCTCCTGACAGCAGACAAAAAGCAGGCGACGGCGGCGCCCGCCTAATTTGGGGTAC
>Ga0078894_10002553_pt1 | contig 13784 bp, 10 predicted proteins | sample LauGreSu1BDMLBSD_2_FD_67506 | JGI IMG/M metagenome (GOLD analysis project Ga0078894, IMG submission 67506) | Freshwater lake microbial communities from Lake Michigan, USA - Su13.BD.MLB.SD (version 4) (version 4) | ecosystem: Environmental > Aquatic > Freshwater > Lake | place: Lake Michigan...
TGGAGATTGGAGGTTCAGGTTTGTCTTCTTCTGATTCCTTGAATCGGGAAAACGGTCGAAAATCGGCTCTCGATAAGGAGAGGTTGAAATTGATCGCTCTGGCCATTGGTGGATCTCTTGGGATTCGATCGTCCGGAAACAAGCGGGCAATTTTCAGGCAATACAGAGACGCAATTGTGAAGTGTGATTATTCGATTCTCCGAACAGAAATTCTGTGTCCACTTTTACAGCTCCTGAACAACGTGACAGTGGAGGAAATGACGAGCGTCGTAAACTTGGTCAAGGATGCGGTTAGTGGTCGGGAAGAATTAGTCACCCTCGATGAGTTTGAGGAACCCGATGTGTTCCTGTACGAGATGTCAAAGATTCCGGAAATCAAGACCCGGATCGAATGCATGATTCTCGAACAAACTTTTGAGGACCTTTTCCAAATGACTGTGAATTCTCTCAACGTTGTCTACACAGCCCTCGAGTGTTTACACAGTCGGTTGGACGACATCACTCGACTGTTTCAGCTCATTTTACGAATCGGAAATACGTTGAACGAAGGTTCAAAAATTGGAGGAGGACAAACAAGTTTTTCTCTCGCAACATTGTCGAAACTGGGAGAATTGAAATCATCGCTAGATCCCAAGGTTGATCTGTTACACTATATTTTGTCCCTGATCCCTCCAGAGGAATCACCTAGTGTTTTTTCAGACACTGATTTGACAAAGTTGAAGAATGCGGCGAATTTGCGCTGTTTCAGGGTGCGAGACGAAGTCAAGGATTTGCTTGAATCTGTTGGAGTCATTGCTGAGATTATCGGTAACCCAGTCCCTCGCGCCAACGATACAGACGATGTATTCAACGAGCGAATGAAGGCGTTTAGCGATAGGATAAGCGGGACAGAGAAATGGTTGTCTGTGTACGCGTTGAACGTGTTTCGGAGCTACAAGAACTTGTCGAATTTTTTCGAAGACACAAAATCAACATACCCACCACCAAAGGAAAAATCAAACGACCAGTTTGATATACTCGAACTTTTTGCGTGGTTCGCATCTGTCCTGCGTGGGCATGAAAAGGACATCAAGAGATTGAAACTGCGACAAAAAATTGGTACAAGCCTTGGAGGAAAAATAAAGAGCCGACGACCCAGCTTGACGACACAAGATGCGTTACACTCAAGTATAAAGGCTCTCGCAGTCGATAATGCGTTACCAATCGCAGCACTCATTACGCGCCAAAGTGGGGACCTTACCGCCTCTAAACCAAAGCTTTCTCCGATTCCATCCCCTGTAGTGGATGTTGTCGTGTTACCGGCTGAAACAGCGAGCGCCGCATCTGTAGCAAAAGCTCCAAGTTTACCCACGAGAAGGTTATTAACAACGAAAGGCACCGCATCGATTGTTTCAAGTCGAAGTATTCCCGTTCCACAGGCGGGTTTATCTGTTGCATTACCAGGCCCCCCAATCGTAACCCGCAAGAACTCTTTGGAAAATGGAGCAGACAGCTACCCGGTGCGCCGCGAGGGGCTGCCGGATCCAGAAATCTCCATGAATACTAGAGTTTCTCTGTCAAATACAATCAGTCGGGTCGCGATGATGCTCTCGCCCAGTCGCGATGACAAGCACTCGGGAAGTATTTATACGGGAAATCGCGGAAGCCGAACATCTTTCCGGGGACCACCTAATCCAGCACAGTAGTTTTCCACCACATCATCGGCCAATCAAACGAAATTGATATTATATAAACCCTACATGCATTCACCTAATTTTGGTGTACGGTAAAAAAAATTTAACTGCATTCATTCAATCATGCATACTAGGGGATTTCATATTGAATGGAGGGTTCCCATTTGGCCATGCGAAATCCAAATTTATACGAAAAACCGTATCGAGGCAGCAGAGGTTCCGCGGTTGATGTTGGGTATGTATAATTCCTTCAACTCATGCGAACTCTTAGAACGCACCTAAAACTTTTGAAAAGTAAACTTCGGAGTTCGAGCGGAATTCAGGAGCGAAAGACTTCCTATTCCAACGAACATACCACTTCTACGAATCCTTTAGAACCCACAAAGGATACTGCTGGTCGAATTACGCATCGATTGGTGCCTCCCGTGAGTCAGTCCTCGACGAAATCTTGGCGGAGTTCGACTCTGATTGAGTCTCATAAGCAAAATCACTCGAACACTGCGGGTAAACTACAGGCGATCGCCCCAAGTGTTGCTGAACCGATATTTGATGAACAATCGTCGCTGGTGTCCGCCCGTCGCCAGGAAACTTCAAAGGTTGAAACGCCAGAAAACGAACGCTTGCTAAAATGCGACATGTGCAATAGAACATTTCGAGAGGATATCATAGAGAAGCATTCGCTCGTGTGTTCGAAAGTCCAAAACGCTAATCGGCCCAAATTTGATTCCAAATCACATCGTCTCGCGGGTATTCAAACCGGTGGAAAACCAGTGCTGAGTGCCTTTGCAGCTTCATCGAACTCTAAAGCGAATATTCAGACCAAGCCCTCGACAGACGACCGTATTCCTATAAAGCGACCCTCTTGGCGGGATAAAAGTGATCAGCTTCGCGCGGCGATCGGGGCTGCTAGATCGAATGATCCCCGGGAGAAGTTACGCTACGAACAGGAATTGGCGCGTGTTAATCAGCAATGTTTGACTAAGTGTGAATTTTGTGGAAGATCATTCAATGCAGACGCTGCAGCACGTCACATACCCATTTGTCAAAACAAGGCTCAAATGATGCCAAGGAAACTTGCAAGAGGACCCATAGACAAAACAGTGTCTGAGGTGACATCGCGAGTTTTAGCAAATTCTGGAGCGGTTTCGAGGGTTCCCTTGACTTCAACCAACCGCGTAAGTATGGAACCGAGAAAACCTGAGCAACATAGGCGGAGCAGAAATCGCGAGTAGTTTTCATAATTATCCGTATTAACAGTATGAGTTGACCAACTCTTAACCTAGGACAAACTTCATGGCTCCGTCTTTTAGTGGTGCTGACAACATAGATATCATCGTTGCAGACGATGAGGACGACAACCTTGACGTTGCGGAAATGAGTTTGACTTTGGCAGGATTCGATGAAGGTAAGTTGGTCAAGGTCACTTCAGGGGACGACGCTATCGATAAAGTCAAGGAACTACAATCAGGGGACCCCGACATCCCCTTGGTCGTGCTTCTCGATTTGAACATGCCTCCGGGTAAGAGTGGTTCGGAATGTGCTATAATTATTGATGGCACAGAAGGGTACGAAAGGAAACCCATGTTGGTATGTTGCTCAGCAGGTAAGGTCTCCGACATTAAGGCTCAATCCTATGCAAAACACTTCGCATATTTCATATCAAAACCGTTCACGCCAGGTCTAGCGGAACAGCTCGTCCCGGCTATCGACGAGTGGGTACAAGCTAACCAGTAATTGTGCATGTAAATGGCGACTTTTTTACAAGCGAATGTACGGTATCGTAAATTTTCTAAGCCAAAATGAAAATCGAAACACCCTTCGGGAAATCGGAGAGGCGGTTGATATCAAGTGCCGGATTTGCTTCCCTTTTCTTCATAACATGCATCACAGGTAAGCTTGATTTCTCCATCCTTCGTGATCTTTTTAGTCTACTTGCGCAACGTTCCTGCCGATGCTACCGATTTCTCCGCACAGCTTCGCGTTTGGCTTACTGGTGACGAGACGCAGATGAAGTCCTCCGCCATAGGGGATTACTCATCTATAAGACAAGTACGTGATTGCGTTTGCGAGAGATAAGGTCTTTCTCTTAGTTCTACCGCACGACGCTGTACGAGAACTTTCAAGGCCCGTCATCGATAGAAGCGTACATGAATTACGCCGCTAACCCTAATAAGCTCCAATCGATGTTCATGCAGATCTCTAATACAAGCAATTTTTTGGTCGGGCCTGCAACGGTCACGCGTATCGAACAGGGCCTCCCTACTGTTCCCTGTGAATCAACGAACCCGCTGTTTTCGGGCATCTCCCTTTTATGTGTACCTCCATATTCGAGCACAGCGACTGATTCCCGATATATTGAAGGCATATATGCCTCCTATGCCATGGACGATGGTGTCGTTGATCTCGTATTCGATCTTTCAGAGTATTTCCCGCCACTGACGTATCGGATGATGTCGATTGAGTTCACTGTTTACAATGTGAATACAAACAACGTGGGAGTGTGTCAGATCATATTTGAGCGCTCGCCTCGTGGTGATTTCCAGACCTCCTTCTCAGTCACCGTACTTCCCCCGCAGTTCCTCTACGTTGCTCGCTCTGGTGGTACAGCCCTAGAGTGGGTCGTCCTAGCAGGGCATATTGCCATTGCATTATCCTCCTGTGTCTTCATTCTTTTCTTCACACTTTCTAAAATTGTCGCCCTTGACCCATTATCGTCCTACTTCCTCAATCCGCACTTCCTTGTTCCGATAGTGATTGCTTCTCTCTGTATCGCGTCTTTCGTGAACCAAATTTTGGTGATATTCTCCAATCCTCTGATCACTGTGAATCTTGGAACGACCGAGTCTGTCAACCTGCAGAATGAGGCCGATACGTACAATCTTGTCAACAATATGAATGCCGTCAATATTGTCTTGATGTCCATTTATTTTCTTTGGGGTCATTTCATGCCGCGATCGGGAATCACCAAATTTTTCACCATTATGTCTCTCCTCATTTTGTGGATCGTTCTTGTGTGTACAATCACATCCATTCGATGGCCGAATATTTTTGAATCATTCTCATCAACGTTTGCATTCATCATTCGTCTCGTGCTCGGTGATATCGACTGGAATATCCTAGACCGCGGCGGCTTTAACCTCACCGTTGTCTTGGCGACAATGTGGATAGGAGTGTATTGGTTAACGGGCGTCGCCATTGGCTCAGTAATTTTCAGTATGAGAAAATCGGTGAAGGACAAGGGAGTCGTTTCTGAGTCGGATATCGTCTCACTATTGAAAAAATCTGGAATAGGGAAATTGAATCTGTCCACTTTTGCTTCGGATCCCCAAAACGCAATGACCCAGCTCCATCCTGACTTACTCGCTCAGTTGTCCAAGAACATGAGTAGTTCGAATAACGACAAACAGGAAAAAACGGAAGAGGCCAACAATGACGAGGAATTCCTTGCTTCCATTGAAGTGATGGCGAGTAAGTCTTTCGAAGACATTAAAGAGATAAAGTCGGATATGGAAGGTTCCCTTCGACAAGTGAAGAGTCAACTGGAAACTGTTCGGTGGAGTGTTCGTGAAACGTATAGAAACATCAAGTGAGTAGACAAATTGTATTTTTTGACAACGAATGTTATCTTTTTAGAATGTCGAGTGACTTGTATTTGGACAAGGCCTTGTGGGAGCAAATCGAGCGTCTGCGATCCCTGATGGGTCCAGAGCAGGCCGAGGTTGGGGAGATGGTCGCGGAGCAGCCGTCCGTGGCAGTTGTGCACAGTTCACCAAAAATGAGTGCCGAGGAAGAAGAAGATTTAGAGGCAAAAAAGGCGAGACTGGCATCAATTCTCAACGCATCAAAAGACCAGTGGTCTGAATTTTTCGGCGCGTATTCGGGAGCAGAAGAAAAAATGATTGATGTTTCTCCGATTTCAACTGCGAATGAAAATTTACCTGATCATGTCGTATTTGACCACGATCGCGAGTTGTATATCTGCGAGCTCTGCGACATCAAAGCTCCGTCGTTGACTATCATGGAGAGACACGTTGGCGGGAAAGAACATACGCGGCGGCTGTCGTATTTGACCAGCGAGGTGGTGGAAGAGGAGCTACCACCACACGTTGTTTGGGACAAGTCGATTCAGTATTATAAATGCACTCTTTGTGAAGCGAAAGGAGCAACGATGGAAATTCTGACCCGTCATTTAATTGGTAAAGAACACACGAGAAGGTTGTCCTACCTTCAGCCAGCGGAAAGCGGGGAGAAACTTCCAGACCACGTGATCTGGGACGCTCAGTCGCAGTACTTTGTGTGTACACTGTGTGAGGCGAAAGCGGCCACGTTGTACATAATGGAAGGTCATTTGATGGGAACCAAGCATTTGAAAAAAATTGAATACGAAGCAGAGATTGTTGCCGCTAAAACGCAATTACCTCCCCATATTGAATTCAACGAACCAAGCCAGTTTTATATCTGCACTCTCTGTGACGCGAAAGCGGCGACTATGTATTTGATGGAGTCTCACCTCGGGGGAAAAGAGCACCAAAGACGACTAGGGTATGGCGAAGCTTCGTGGGGAGTGTCTGTGGCTACCCCAGCCGCAGTTCCAGAAGGAGGAGAAGCTCCAGTAGAAGAGGCCGAAAAGAAACCTATGCCTGAACACGTCGTCTGGGACAACATTATCCAGTACTATGTGTGCACGCTTTGCGATGCGAAAGCGGCGACTGAGTTTATTATGGAGGGTCACCTGACTGGAGACAAGCACAAGAAAAAACTAGCAAATATTGAATGGTACCGCCAGAACCAGCCGAGTGGAACCGATGATGCCACCGAGATGGACGATGGCTCGCTGCCTCCCTACTGTGTGTATGACGAAAAATCCCAAATGTATATATGTAAATGGTGCAACAAGAAATCGAGCTGTTCTGAATTGCTGACGAATCACTTGAGAGGGAAAGAGCATGCAAAAACATGTTCCAATCTTGGGATACCGGCCTATGGTGAAAATGGCCATTTATCAACGTCTAAAGAGTATGTGGACAAGTACGGCTTTGATATTTGGGCCCGTCAGGAACACTGGCCTTTGGATACAATTCTGGATGCAGGAATGCATTGGAAATGTGTCTTGTGTATGAAAAAATTTGCAACTCCTGGATCTGTCAATGACCACCTGCCCTGTGTGGAAACATATGACCAACCTCGAGAACCTGTTGCCCCGCCTCCTAAACGACGGGAGATTAAAATGACTGAATACAAACCCGCGAAAATTTATGTCCCTCCTCCTGTGCAGGATGAACATAAATGTTACTTGTGCGGATCCATATGGCCGAGCCAGGACGATTTATGGTTCCACGAACAAAAGGATCCTGTGCATCAAGAACTGGTCAAGATGGCGATAGGGTTACTACCCAAACCAGTTCCTGCCAAACCACCACCAGTGCTCGATCCTCGCCTCGAGTTCTTTGAGATTTGAGAGACCACAATATGACTAGTATGTGATAAATTGGGATTAAGATTTCCTACTGTATATGACCGTCTTGAATCGGTTTTTTGTCTCTCAATTGTGTCTGAATGTGTTAAAACCAGCGCCCGGTTCCAAAACCGAATCCCGCAGATTTTCCAAGAACAGATGCATTCTCAATATACGAGTTTTCGATCTCACCATCGTCAGTTTCTCCAAAATCAAGAGAATTGGCTGCTAAGCGGCTCACTCGATCTCGGCCTCTATAATGGCTGAACAAGGACACTGATCGATCCCGTCCTCGCCGCGAAGAAGCAGAGGAGATCATAGAGTCAGTCTCCCATCGGACATCTGAGTCGTTGAGCAAGGCTGCATCAACTTCAAGCACTGATGAGTCGTCATCTACAGACACGACGGAAGGCGCCGGTGTTCCAATAAAGAAGCCCCCAGATGGAACAGACGATGATGGTCCGCTACCAGTATCGTTCAACCAATCAGACACTGAACTAGGTTGTTCTTGGGCACGACGAGGGAGATGTAGTCGGGAGGTTTCAACCTTATCCTTCATCCGAGACGTGGTGTCATCTTGTTGGAGGAAATCCAACACGTCGAGCTTCTCTTGCAAATATGTTTGAATATCATGCGCACTGTTGTTTCCTCGATTCATGAATTCTAGCGATAGATCGAATTCCTTGTTTAGTGTGCATGCGACGCGCCTTGTCTGCGGGACACCCAAAATGGTGTGATCTAAGAAGCGGGATTCATCCACCAACTGTGCGTCCACCAATGGGGTTTCAGATCGGAGGGGGGATTGCGACGGTGATGTTTGCATCGACGTCGTTGCTTTTGTTGGTGGAGTGACAGATCGATACGATATATTTGCTGATTCCGTTTCTTGCGGAAACAATTCTTTCATCAGAACACCTAATTGACGCGTGAGCGTATCGGGCAAAGGGCGCAACAGGCGCGGAGCGCGTTTTATATCAGCTGAAGGAAGAGTACTGTCTGCAGTAATATGCCCTGTAGAAACCAAAATCTGCGCGATCTTCTCGTGCACCTGCGATTGATGTTCGTATACACTGAACCAATCATCTACTATCGTTGATTGCGGATATTGCACGACCGAGCAAGAGGCTGTTTTTTCAACAGCATCTGTTAGAGTAACAGATCCGGGTCCGGGTACGGAGTGCGAGATCGACTGTTTCTGCGTAGGATTCTTCGGTTTCAGTTTATGTTGACGTTTTTTCGGCATGATTTGGAGTATGATAAGTGAGAAAAGAGTGATGAGTACAGGAACAACTGCTAATGGGGGGTTGCTTGGATTCTCTGGAATGAACACCTGATCAACTAGGGGAGCTGAAGACTTTGCATGCTGGATGATGTGTAAACTCACAAAAATTTCATTTTCCAGTAAATGACAATCGACCCTTCATCCATGGAGCAAACTTCATCTGAAATCGTGGCACCTGAAAAGCGTCTCCGCCCAGGAAGCATGAGTATGTTCGTTTTCTGAACTTTGTAGTGAGTAAATATCAGGTTCCGGTTACGAGGATCTCAGTGAGTCTTTCAAACAAGCATCCTTCGGCGAAATCAACTTCGAGAAGCAGTATGCTTCAGATTATTTCATTAGGCTCGAAAAACTTCGATCGATTTTACACCGGGTATCGGAGAATCGTTGGGTTACAGCAGGCGTAATTCATAAGCACCAAATTGTAGGACATGTAAAATCCTACAAATCAGTAGAGAAGGACATAGTGCTGTTCGGCGTCTTGTTCAAGGATATGGCACTGAAACCAAGCGTACTATCAGATATACAAGAGAACTTGAACTTATCGGAGGCATTTATGATCCCCAAAGGGTGCTCTGACATCAGTAAGAGACTATCTGAAACCGACACTGTCTACTTGGAAGATATGGAAGCGCGATTACAGTTGGTGTTTCCTTCGTCACGAGGTGAGGATCTTAAGAAACTTGTCACTGGTATCACCATTGCTATTCTTGGACACGCGACCGAACAGGGCCATTTCGAAGTGACAGATTTTGTCCTTCCAGGTTACCCGTCGATCTCACATATGGACACGAGTAAATCAGAATCGCCGGTATATGTAGGTATTGTATCGGGTCTTCAGGTTGGGTCCCCTGACTCTAATCCTGTCTCTCTCAATCTACTGCGTGACTTCATCATGGGTGCGAGTGGTTCGACGTCAGACCGTGATCTTGCTTCTCGCATGGTGCGACTTGTTATCGCTGGCGATTCTCTGTACTACAATCAGCTGAAGGATCCATCGGGCTCTTCCCTTGCTGAGGCTGATATGTTTTTCTCGGAGCTGTCTTCCGTCATCCCAGTTGATGTTATGACAGGAGCTCGGGATCCCTCAAACTACTGTCTCCCTCAAGAACCCCTTCATTCGGGACTCTTTCCAAACGCTAGACGTTATGCGAATCTCACAGTGCATACAAATCCTTACAAGTTCAAGATGGGTCAAGTTGTGTTTCTCGGAACAAGTGGACAAAATGTCACGGATTTTTTGCAGTACTCATCAATCGAAGATCCTTTGGAATCTCTCGAAGTAATCGCGAATTCGAGGCATCTCGCACCTACCGCTCCCGACACTCTCGCCTGTTATCCCTTCACAACCGTCGATCCTTTGATGGTTGATGACGAGGCAGGATCAGTGGCGCGAATTATTTTCGCTGGAAACCAATCCGTCACAAAATCTCGGATGATGAACAGTGAAAATGATGATGAAGTAGTGGTGGCATCCGTCGCCGATTTTGCGGTTAACCCATCACTACTCCTCGTTAATATCAACGATATTCGCGATATAAGAGTTGTGGCGTTTGAAACCCCGAAGCATATATGATTTTAAGACCAAGTAGTGACGTATCCAGTAAAATTGTGAAAATAAGTACCATAAGCTTTCGCAACGGGTAAGTTTAAAAAATTGTGGATTATCGCAAGCCCAGGAGGAATGGTTCTTGCAAACCCATATGCATGAAGAACGGAATGATATCTGTCGAGGAGAATCGCGCTTGATAAAGAAGCCGTAGAATTAGGAAGAATTGAAGTATCAGAAAACGTGTAGACACAACGCATGAGAAAGATTCAAACCACTTAATCGCGCAGACATTCCAATAACGGAGACGTTGTAAGGCATCGAAGAAATACATGGAATTTAAAAAAGTGGCGAAAAAAAAAGACGATGGATAAGTTGTTGTGGACTTCAAAATCCAATTTGCAAAACGTTGATTCTAATCCGAATTTGTTTCCAACGACATTTCAGTCATCATCGAAATTGGACAGCTCCCCAATCTCTGCTGGAAGAGAGCAATCTCTTCCGGTGAACTCACCTGCCGATGTTAACAGTTCACGCGTTTCGATTCCAGGAACTGTACCAAAGATAAGCCCCAACATGGCCAGTGATGCATCGGACGATTTTGAGGGAATGGTTGGGGATTTGAGGCGCATATTCATCGGCTGGCTTAAGAAGACGGAGCTCGAACTGGCGCGTGAGAAGGCCTTGTTGGAAAAATCCAAGAAGGATTTCGAAGATGAGAAATCTCGAAACCAAGCCCAGATGAACGAAGAGCGGCAAAAAGATGCCACTCGATTACTGGAAGAACGGAAGCGGAACGACATGGAGGTCCAAACGCAGCTTCGACAGATCCAGGTTGAACGAGAAGAGGCACGTCGTCGTTTGGATGATGAACGGAACAAGCGCCGTTCTGAATGGGAAGAAGATAACAGGAAGCTGTCGTTGCAGAAGGAGAAGTTCCGCCAAGATAGTGAATCTCTTCAGCACGAGAAGAAACGCGTTGTTGATCACAATGTCGCAACTGAGCTGATGGTTGAAATGAACGTTGGTGGAACTCCTTTCGAAACAAGTCGATCCACTCTAACTCAACAACCAGACTCATTCTTGGCGAGACTGGTTTCAGGCAATCATGAGTTGAAGCGAGATAAAGCAGGTCGCATTTTCATTGATCGGGACAGTGATCAATTCCGTTCTATTCTTAATTTCTTACGTAATCCAAAGAAACCTCCCACGCCACGTGATGCAACAGACAGTGAATTGCTTGCTGCAGAGGCGGCATTCTATGGTATTCACTTTTTCCCGTTCCCTCTCGTTTTCGCGATTGGCGGACACAATGGAATCGAACATCTCCGTGCTGTTGAAGTTCTCGATGCCGTCAATGAATGTTGGAGACCGTGCAAGTCGCTGTCCACAGAGAGAGTGTACTTTGGAGGAGCTTCGCTCAACTCCCGACTGTTTGTTTATGGCGGTCAAAACTTGGACTACAAAGCCCTGTGTGAAACGGAAGTATATGACTGTCTGCGTGACGAATGGATGCTGGGCCCAGAGCTCAGTGTAGCAAGGAGAAACTGTGCTGGTGCTTCCTTGTCGAGCGAAGGGCGAGTATTCGCGATAGGAGGCTTTGACGGTACATCAATCCTCAACTCAGTAGAAGCATATGATCCTAGAATGAAAAATTGGATGGACATACCACCAATGTCTGTTCCTAGATCATCAGCGAGTGCATGCGAGCTCGACGGCAAGATTTTTGTCCTCGGAGGTTCCAGCGGAAGTCGACTTAATACTGTAGAATACTATGAACCCCGTGCAAACAAATGGACTACATGGGACATGTCGATGAATGAATGTCGATCAGCAGGAAGTACAGCTACTGTACTCAACCGGCTGTATGCCGTCGGAGGCACTGACAACAACCAAATCATTCATCCGTCAACTGAGATGATTGAGGACGGTCGGTTTGTATTCCGAGCCCCTTGTCAAGCCGCCCGTATGGATTGCGGTGCATGTGGGGTGGCAGACCGAACCGTTCTTGTCGGTGGAGGCCAGGGCAACGGTGGTGAAGTCTTGAACCAAGCCGAGATGTACTATCCTGAACTGAACCAGTGGCAAGCAGCCCCGGCCATGATCGTGCCCAGATACGGCCACGTACATTTGAGCGTCAGTTTATAGTTGAAAGAGAAAGTATGAAGATGTATGATATAATGCATGCGTGTTGAAAATTGCGTGAATTTTTATATTTTGAAATAGAATGACTCCGGAAGAAGAAGCGCAAGCCCGAGCGCGCTCAGCACAACTCTCACAGAGGGACCAGATGCAAGCGCAAGCGGAACAGCGGCGACAGGAGCAAGAAGCCCGCGACGAGCAGAGGCGAACAATAGTTCGTTCAGTGCTTGAGCCTGAAGCGCTTGAGAGACTCAATCGGATCGGTTTGGTGAAACCAGATAAACAGCTCCGATTGGAGGAAATCATATTTTCAAATGTACAACGAGGGGCGATAAAGCAAAAAATCGACGAAGGAACCTTTGTGTCACTGTTGAAGCAAATTGAAGACACACCTGTGGCAACAGTAGATGCCAAGCCGGGTGTAGTTGCTGGAAGTGGTATTCAATTCAAGAGACGAGCATTCGACGACGACGATGATGATCTAGATCTTGACAATCTTGATTGAGTAGGAGAATAGGTAATTCGTCGTACACAGTAGGACAGCTTTAAATGAATCGGATTGTAACTGTACATGTTATTTGATCAGTTTTGAAAATGGCAGCGATTCATTCATTTCTTGCACGAGCATCAATGAAAACTCTCGAGAGCTTTGAGAAACTCAAAGAAGACGCGGAGAAATCATTCGGCATTGAGGTCGCTATTCAAGATCCCATCCTCAAGGAACTTCAGAGTTTCATCGTCGAAGAAGAGTTTGTACTCGAACAGATACGTAAAATGACAAACGAATTTATAGAGTCAGTCAACGTATTTGCAAAGCGCGATAGTTCCGAATTGATTGAGGCAATGAGAGGTTTACTTGAGAACCGAGCGACCGATGAGCAGAGATATCGCATAACCGGACAACTGGACGAGTATAAGGCTATTCGGGAAGAAACTACCATGTCAAATGAGAATAGTGTCAGCACCTGGGTAATAGTCGAGTTACAGACAAACGTACTTACTGGGATCGAAAAGGAACTGAAGAAATTCAACGAGGTTCGAAAACAATTTTGGAAACTAAAGGAACTCAAGAGACACTGTACAAGTCTGGGTAAAATAGCAAATGTCGATAAGAAAAGCAAAGACGAACTTACTATTGCCATGAAAGACGCAACAGATACGGAGAAGGAACTTTTTGACATGCTAATCGATATGAAGGAGGTAGGTGTCATGGCGATAGATAATATCTGGAACGAATACTGTCGCATTGAGGCGGAGTATTTTTCGCGCATGAACGATGCTTACTTAGAGCCACCTTCATACCATGGAACTCCAACCCAGCAATATATTGAATCTGGGAAGAAGGTTCACAAGAAACCGATATCCCCTGTCATCGCTGCAGACTCGGAGGACGAAGAGGACGATATTAGTCGTACTACACAATAACCAAATTAATGCGATACTAACAAAATGAAAGCATCAAAGAATTGATTTACGGTACAGACGGAAATTTTTTAATGCTCAGAATATCCAGGACTTACCAATCAAACGTCAGGAGACTTACATCGACCGTTTCTAGAGCCATGGATGTAACACCACAAGTGGAAACAGGCAATCAGAACCAAAGTGATAACTCGGTAGCAGTACATCCCGCATTGACGCCGATTTCGCGATACATTCCTTCGTCTGGAATATCCTTTCTTGTGG
>Ga0078894_10002554_pt1 | contig 13783 bp, 20 predicted proteins | sample LauGreSu1BDMLBSD_2_FD_67506 | JGI IMG/M metagenome (GOLD analysis project Ga0078894, IMG submission 67506) | Freshwater lake microbial communities from Lake Michigan, USA - Su13.BD.MLB.SD (version 4) (version 4) | ecosystem: Environmental > Aquatic > Freshwater > Lake | place: Lake Michigan...
ACCACAAAACGAACTGGACAGCGAGCCCATGTACGGTTCTTGTTAAAGTCAGCAAACCATTCTCGGTGTTGTTTATTTTTGGGATCAAACACCGTAAATTGTCTACCATGCAGTTGAAGTCTGCTCATCACACTTCCTTAAAAATGAAAGACAGGGGCAAGATGCCCCTGTAATATGTTATTACTCTGCGACTGCGGCAATAACGTCTTCTGCAGAAGTGTCTGTATCTGCAGGAATAGCAAACAAGGAGTTTGCCTTAGCATAAGCAAGACCTGCTTCTTTGGTCATTGCTGTTGGCAGTTCGAACAACTCAACATTAGTGTGTCCGTTCTTAACCAAGTTTTTAATACGAGTGGCGAGGTCGTTAGCAAAGCGAACTTTAGTTTTGCCTGCAAGTGTTGAAACGCCGATAACTGTAAAAAGTTTAGAAGTAGCCATTTTGAAATTTACCTTTTCTCTGTGTGTGTAAAATGTATGACTTGCACCATTGCTCATCATACCGTTATTTTAGCAGTCTTTACCATTTGTGTCAATGTCAAGCTTTGCCAATTTTTTACGATTGTACAAAACTTTGCTTTTCACACTTTTGGGTTTGAACTGCCCATCATGGAACAAGAAGTCAGCACGACGTTTCTGTTTTGGCAGTTTAGCAGTGATAATTTCTCGTTTCATAATTTCTCCTAACAATCCATAGTATAATGGATTATTTATTTTGTGTCAAATTTTTGATTTGATTGATAACTTGATTTGCTTCTTTGTATGGATCCATTTTTTTGGCTTCGAGTGCTTCGTCAATGATAGCCAAAGTCAGAAGTTCCATTAGACCAAAGCACATCGATGCCTCTTCGTCATCCAGCAACTCGAACCAAGAGTCGTATTCATCTTTAGTATCGAAACTCCAGATGATATCCAGCATATCGACTTGTTCTTGTGTTAAACCTGAAATGTTAAGCATAATTAGATAACTACAATCAAACCTTCTTTAAGCAAGCAAGAAAATGCTCGATTAGCAGTAACATCTGCTCGTTTGCCGCCATTTTTTCCGAAGCCTTTACACTCAGTAACAAATTGAGTAAACAAATCGACCATTTCTTTACGAGTCATTACCTTGCCAAGAATAGATACAGTTTTGTAGTCAAACTCAGCCATCATAGTACCACTAGAATGTTTGAAATACATTGTAGTAGAACCATTGTGCTTTTGTCCTTTAATATGGCTGGGCATTAGGCCAGCGATATAAGGTGCCATTGGTTGGATCATAACTAATGTATTTGGTTTTGTACGAATTCTCATAAAAACTCCTGTTTTGTTAATATGTATGTATTATAGCAAGATTGCCAATTTGTGTCAATTAATTGCACCAAAAAGATTCGCTGTCAACTCGGCAAGCCCAAGGAGTATCAGCATCAATTTCTACGTCCTTGCCAGTCATCATGTTCTTAACAGTAATCTTAGGACTACGATAAGTTTCGCGAGCAACAATGCTCAAGTCACCGGCATTCCAGCCTGCTTTGTTACAAAGACGAGTGCGAGTAGCACGAGCGGCGCTGTAAGTTTTGTAAGCTTTAGTCTTGTTAGGACCGTCAGTTACAATAAGACCTGTACCTCTAGCGACAATTACGTATGACATAAAATGCTCCTTTTGTTAAGCTATGTATGTATTATATAACCAAAACCAATTTGTGTCAATTAAAAAGCTTTGAACAAGCCCACAACGCATACAGTGATAGCAACTACATTGACTAACATCTGTGGCTTATTCGCAACACGATAGCTCCAAATAGCAAAGCAAAGTCCTCCTAGCAACCCGCAGATTGGATCTAACCCCAAATCTCGGAAGAAGTTCATTAGTACATACATCGCTAAGATGAAGAATGTACCTGCCCATTGAATGATATCGTTTACTTTTTCTTTACTCATGCTATATTATAGCACCAAAACCAATTTGTGTCAATTAAAGGAAGAATGGCTCAAACTTATTAACAGCAGATTCCCATGTAGGTAGGTCTTTGTTGTCAAATCTTAAACTAATTGCTATTCTGGTATCAACGTTGGTATTGTATATAACTTGATGAGGTATGTCTGTTCTTGCAAGAAATGGGATACCTGTTTTGGGTTTAAAACTATCTAAACAAGTATAAGCACTACTGTCTCGATTCATTACACTACCCTGATGAACTCCGAAAATATCTCGCTTTGGTTTATTTTCGTCTGGCCATATCTCTTTATCACCATGTGTATCCCACCAGTAAAATGTCATATCACCTGGAGTGACTTCCCAATTGATCCCAACTGGAACAGATTGCCAAATATTATTATAATAACTTATATCGCTGTGAATAGTAGATACACCTTGTTGTTGATGAGCGAATCCAAACCATGCAAAAAATCTAGGACGCAAGTCCATGTTATCAAGGACATCTAGTAATTCTTTATTAACATATCGATCAATGTCTGTGTTGCTATATGTATATTCTTTTTTTTGATCTAGTAAGTCTTCGAAATTAACAAGAGGATTACTAGGCAAGCGCAGTTCTTTATAATACATAATTACTCCCAAGTAATAACATGATCTTTATATTTTTCAATTGATCGTAATACAAGTTTTTCGATTTTATCTAATACTTGTTCACTGCCATTATGATAAACAATGACAGCAATTCTGGATACGCCCAATTTGCTAGTCCATGTTGCATGTGCCGATCTAACATTGTTTAAAAAGAAGCATTGTCTCGGATCAACAATATCGCAGTTAAAAACTTCGCTGTCTAAAAAATCTTCGATATTCGGAGCTTCGCCTTTTGGAAAATACCTGGGCGAAATAGCTGGCTGATTATTGTATGGTAATTTAGTTTTCTTTAAAAATAACTTTCCGTCGGGATCTCCAAAATCTATGTACATTCTTAATGCATACTCGTCATGGTCCTGATGCCAAAAACCTAAACCTTCATGATCATCTTTAACCGGTAACAATATTATATTCATGATATCCGATAACTCTAAGTCAAACGCTTTAGTAAAATATGCTGCCAACTCAGGAAACTTTTTATCAAAATTTCCGCCCCAGCCGTCTCTGCTGTTATATGCTGATGTTAATTTCCATGGAAAATTGTGTACTTTATCTTCTCCAACTTTACCTATTTTTTTTAAATGTTCTCTTCTATTGGCAATTTCTTCCCAATAAATCTTAATCCATTCAGCGAACTCATTTAAATCAATTTCTGGTTGTTGAGGACAATCCAAGGGAGTGTAAAGTATATTAATCAGTGATTTCATATTATTATTTAATCACAAAAACAATTTTTATTACAATCGAAAAATGGGCAATTAAGCCCATTTCTCTCTGTATGCCTGCATGGCCTTTTCACGTGCCATGGCCAACCTATGTGCTACGTAATCACTGACTTCATCATCATCTAAATCAAATTCAACTAGTCTGGGTCTACTGTAGCTACGATGAAGTTCTACGTCAGTTTCAAAGTCATAGTCTTCATCGTCTAGTTCAAAATTACTTGGCTGGAGTTGCGGCAGGCTTAGCAGGAGCCTTTTCGTCTGCTTTGGCAGCAGGCGCTGGTGTAGCACTTTTAGTGTCAGCAGGTTTGGCTGCATCCTTTTTAGCGGCTTCTTTTTCAGCTTTTGTCTTTGGCTTTTCAACCTTAGGCATTTCCTTTGGTGTAGCAGGAACTGATGCAGTGGCTTCTGGCTTCTTAACTGCCTCAACCTTAGCTGGTTCAGCGGCAAAAGCGGATGTTGCGGCAACGGCAACGATTAGGGTAGCGATAAGATTTTTCATTTTAAGTTTCCTTTAGTTAATGAACTGTAGCGACATTTTTGTCCTTACATATATATAACGCGATAGCTCAAGAATTAGTTGACACAGTTGACATCTTTTTTGATTCCTCTTGCCAAATTGTATCTTCTAATTGTAGCAGTCTTGCCATTTCTTTGCTGGTTATATGTATTAGTAATGCTCTCCGTGGAACATCAGTGTTATTGGGCATTGTGCTGTGAAGTGTGCGTGGATGGTAAATTAGTGCATCACCTGGCGACATTTTTGGTTGTTCTACACCTGCCAAAAACTCTTCATTATATTTTCCCGCATAACTGTCTTTGACTACCCAACGAGTATTATGACTATTTGGCAATAGTCCAGTACCACCATTTTCTTTGGTAAATTCGCACAATGGTAATATACATTGTACACCTAATAATTCATCTTCATCCCACCACTTAGGAAATCTATAAGGACTATCTATGTGTGGTTTAATGTGTGTATTACCCGGCTCATTTGTAATAATATCTGCGATATATGTACCTGGATCACTGAACATTGGTCCAATGACATTAATAAGTTGTTTTGTAATTTCTTGAACCTCTGGCCACCCGCTTAATTCTTGGCTCCACCAAACTGCTAGATCTTTACATTCTGCTACTTTATCGGCAGGATAATATTTGTGATCCATGGCATGGCCGCGATGCGGCACCAATAACTTGGTTTTTTTGTTAATATTGTCAATAATAGCAGGATCTATTATATTGTTAAAAACTTTATAACCACTATCACAAAACAATTCAATGAGTTGTTGCTTGTTCATGTTAATATTTAACAAAATAGCTCGGATCTAGAATAACAAGTGTGAGTACTAAATATTCGATCATGCACCAAAAGTTTTTTAATTCCAAGTATCCTATTATTTGTGCAGGTATGAATAGAGTGTCGGATATTAAATTAGCGTTAGCAGTTAGACAAGCCGGATGCTATCCTTCGTTAGTGTCGGTTAATCATTTGGTTATTGATTCTACAACGTTTTCGCCTGTGCCAAATGACTCGACTAAATTAAAAGAAGTAATGGAAACTTATTATAAAGAAACCGGTTCTTCGGATTACATACTCAGTGTTAGTAGTATTATTTTGCAAGAATGGCCAAGTATGTTAGAATTAATTTACAAATATAAACCGGCATATCTAGAACTGTTAGATCTTGATGGATTCAGTGATACTTTATTTTATAATTTGGTTAAAAAATTACAGGATAGCGGTATAAAGATATTAATTAAAATTTTGTCTATAGATTCACTTAGCAATATCGAAATGTGTAAGGCAGTTGATGGAGTTATAATAAAAGGACCCAAGGCAGCAGGTCGTGTCAATGAAGAAACTAAGTTAATCGACGATATTAAAACATTAAAGGAATTTAGATCAGACTGGCTTATTATTGCTCAAGGCGGAGTATATAATTCAAAAGGAGTTAAAGAATTATTAAATGCAGGTGCAACAGCAGTATCTATGGGAACTATATTTGCGCTGTCGGAAGAATCCTCGATATCCAATGAAGCAAAACAGAAAATATTAGAAGCTTCCTACTCTGATACTGTTAAAATAGGACAAGCAAATCAAGTAGGCTTACTTTTTAGTAAAACAGAGAAAGACGTTGAAAATAATACCATTGGATTGGCTAAAGGAATTCGAACAGGTACAACGGGGCATGTGTTCGTGGGCGCCGCTATTGATCACATAACTGAAATTAAATCAGTTAGTTTAATAGTATCAGAATTAACGGCTGGACTCTGAACTAGGCTTATCGGCATAGAATCGTATAGTTTCTTTTTTATCTTGTAATAAAAATTTTAAAAATTTCCAATAATTAATATATACAACATCATGCCAGTATGGTTGTTTTTGTAATGGATGTTTTGTAATCCAATCTATGTTTTCTATGCCCATGGATTTTGGGAAATAAATTAATTCATCGCGCCAGTATCTTCCCATAATTATTGGCTTTACATAATAATTCCAATTAAAGATAATAAAAGGCTTTTTACCACTATCGCTGATTAAATCATTTCCTATGATATAATCAATTGAACTAACATAGCCTTTAACTATAGGATCTTTTAAAATGCTAGTCAACAATGCTTCGCTGGATTCGCTTCTGTCTAGATTTAAAACTTTTCCTTCACGAGGTAATTCTCGTAATATTCGTAGTCTAGTGTTTTCATAATTCCAATACGCTTCTTGAAAATATTTGTCTGGGCCTCCGGTATGTGTAACAATATCTGGTCCTTCTATTCCAGTCAAAAAATCTAAGTTAGTTGGAAGCATACTCAAAAACTTTTTGTGTATAAAGTTATTTGGTAAAATGTGACGACGATCAACCTGCTCTAGAATTTCGTCTTTAATTTCGTCGGGATTTATTTCTACAACAATACTTTTGAATTCGTATTTTTTCTCAAGTGTTTTAATACGCTCAAACTCGTGGTCATTGAATCCTGGAAGGTGCATAAATGCACATTTGTAGGGCAAGCCCTGTGAATGCAAACTATGCAAAATGATTTGACTGTCCAAACCTGAGCTCAGGCTTAGTAAAAGATTGTCTCCGCTTTGTTTAGATACATTCCTTACAGCTAATTCTAGTTCTTCTCGAAACGTCCCAACTTCCCTGCCAGGCGATTCATACTCGACGTAGAATTTACTCTTTTCAAATCCAGATTTCATTTTTGTTCACTAAATAAATTATAAAAATATTTACCAGGCATAGTCAATGATAAACAAAAATTTAGGTTTTTATGTATGTAACGGGCAGGAATTTTCTTCTAAGATAAGAGCATTGCTATATAGCAATGAAGTTAATAAACCAGTTGACTGGGTGTTTAATGATAGAATTTTTCAATCATATGACTGGACCATGGAGCCAGAAGAGACGTTGGACGAGTTATATGATCAAAGAGCAAGACAACTACGAAATGAATATGATTATGTTATATTAAGTTATAGTGGCGGTGCAGATAGTCATAATATTTTAATGAGTTTTGTCAGACAAGGACTGCACATTGATGAAATATTAGTTAATCACTTTGAAAAGGCCGCAGGGAAATTTGTTGATTTCAATACATCGAATAAAGATGCAAAAAATGCCGGCGCTGAACACTATCTGCAGACATTGCCCAGATTAAAAGAGATAGCACCTAAAATACCTAAAACAAAAATTACCTTAGTAGATATGAGCGACCATCTCTTTGGACTAATGGAAAATACCGGAGATGCTAGTTGGATTCTTAGTAAGAGAGAAGGACTAAACCCAGCAGGTGCAACAAGATTTAATTATCTGTATCTCAGTGAAGTGCGTAAAAGATTTGACAAAGAAAAAAGTGTTTGTATGATTATAGGCGTTGAAAAACCTAAAGTTATGATCAGTTCAAAAGGTCATTTAATAATGAATTTCATTGACAGATCAGCAAATCAACAAACTGTTTCGGAGCACTTAAAAGATTACAACAATAGCACAGCGGAATTCTTTTATTGGAGTCCAAATTGTGTGCGTATGCTAATTAAGCAAGGGCATGTCATTAAAAAATATCTAAGTGTCAATCCACAGATGCAACATCATTGGCATATAAAAAATAACACCTTTAAGGCGTCAAGATTAGTCCACGAGCCAATACTAAGAAGTTTATTATATAGTACATGGGATGCCTCTTATTGGCAAGCAGACAAATCAACCTCTGACTGGTACAGTGAATTTGATCTTTGGTTTAAAGATGGATATTCTAATTCAAAAGCAGTTAATGTCTGGCAAGAAGGTGTAGATTATGTAAGTTCTAAACTATCAAACTATGTCCTTGAAAGCGGAGACGGCTTAAAACGTTTTATAAAATACTACGATTTAGGACCAGTGCCTGGATTATTGCCAGAATACATGCCTAAATAATTTTTAACTTCTTCGTATTCCGGATTGTTACTTAGTGATATTTGTAAAAAATTAAAATCACTATCTCGTTGGTTGCTAACCGCCGCCCAATAATTCTGATGCTTTACTAATAGTGGTTTTTCTTTCTCGACAATACAAGTGTCATCTATTATTTTATTACCATGCTCTTTACGTAGTATGGACAACGACCTTATATTATCACGAGTAATATAACTTGGACTATACCATATGTAGCTTGCAGTCTGATTAAATCCAATAGGAATAATAATACTGGCATTAGTTAATTCACCAAGATAATTGCTGTTTTGAATTATTTTTGTAGAATTAGGTTTCAAAGTAGACAGTATAACACTGGCAATGTCAAATCCATACGATAGTAAGTCACTAAACACTGGCAATAAATCTAACTCATCGTACTGACGGAATTTTGAGCTCAAGTTGCCTGTACAGTTTCCCCAGGAGTAATTTGTATTGCTATGTGATTTTATATATTCTAAATCGTTGGCCAATAATTCTTCAAGTTTACTTGACAAATTATTTGAATTTTGTATGGAATAAGATAGCATATTATTCTAAGAAATATGACGGACTTCTAGATCTAACTAAACCATGCATAATGCCTTTCATATTAGTCCACTCAGGGCCCGCAAGTTCTTTAAGCTTTTCTAATCCGTTAGTATAAATTTTACGATGTTCGCTGTGCTCATCTTTTAAAAACCAATCATCTCTGGGACTCCACATTAATAAAAACTCATGCTTACCACTGCTGTAGGTATTTGTATCCCAATCTGGGTATATTAATCTATGAAGACCATTATTAGTAAGATAATACATCTTTCCATTGATTTTAGTGCCGCCTAATACATTGGAATTTGTAGTAAGCCAACCAGCATCAATGTCCTGTTGAGGAACATTTTTAAGATAGTTTTTTACAAGGTGTCCTTGTTTACATAATAAATCACAGGCATCGGGACTCCAATAAAAGAATTCGTCATTTTCCCATGCACGATCTAATCTCTGGGTTTCTGGATTAACACAATTATCTAAGATGTCAACGAACAACATAGCATATTTGCCATCTACTTGTGTAATACGAGGCTTATCCATGCCCCATACAAAACAAACTTTTTTGCCTTGTGTAAATAAATCTAAGTAGTCTTTTTCTTTTTCTCTAATATATCTAGTCCTGGACAATTGATTTGGACTAAAGACTGCATTAGCTTTATATAAAAAATCAAAACGGTTGTCATCTTTATCATAGACATCCGGGTTCAGTTCTGATAAATCTACTAATCTAAATTTAGTATTTGGACTATTTTCTAAGATCTTCTCCGCTGTTGGCATGGCAGATCTCTTAACTTCACTGTTTAAGTATGTGTCCCAATCACCATCTCCTCCGTGATTATGAAATGTTGCAAGTTCGTCGACAAATAACCCTTCGTCAACAAATGCACGAAGCATTGTATAGCTATCTGCGCCACCACTCCACCAAAGCACAATATAATCATAGCGTTCTCTAATCTGTCTGGCTCTGCGCTGATATAATTGTTTAATATTTTCAGGAGGTTCTATTTTCCAATTGTAGTTGGCAAAATCATAGTCATTGAAATTCCAATGTACATTATTTGGTTTGTTAATCCGCCTTGCGGCTTCGATGGCTTCTACTTTACTGTATGATTTGAAATTGTCAACTTGGTAAAATCCAAACTTATCCTTGGACAGATAAGGGTGTGTGATAAGGTTTTGATCCATAAATATTAGTATAAGAAGCTCTGCGTTTCTATTTATAAAAACAAATCTAATACAAATGAAAAAAATAATTACACTGATAAGTGCGATGATATTTGCGTCTGCGGCATTATCAAATACCATAGAGTTAACTGTGCATCACGCACCCGGAGGACCCAGTGATAGTATTACTAGGTTCATTGCCAAAGATTTACCTGACAATTATATTGTTCAAAATCGACCAGGAGCTCAAGGTCGCATTGCAATGAAACAAGTGCTCAAGGGTGACAGTGTCATTGCTGCCACAATGTCGCAGATATACGTAACTAATAAATTAACCTTTAAGGACTTAGAATACAATCCTGAACGAGATTTAGAAATATTAGCAACTGTGGCAATTATGCCAAACCTTCTTATATGTCGCAAAGGTTTAGGATTTAAGAGCATCGATGATTTTTTAAAATACGAAGGCAAGCCTTTAAGCTTTGCTGTAAATGGTTATGGTAGTAATGAGCACATTGCCACTGAATCCTTATTAACAAAATTAAAAATGAGACATTTGATTATTCCGTATGCTACTGGAGGCAATAAAGGTGTCATTGATGTATTGGCTGGAAATGTTGATTGCTCTTTTGCCAATTTGGCCTCTGTAAAAGGTTTTATCGGCGATAATAGAATCGATGTCTTATTGAGTAGCCATGACGTGGCCATCAAAGGAGTTACTACATGGGACAAACAATTTAAAGAATCTTATCCATATCAAAGTTACATCTGTTTAGTTGTTGCAAAATCAATGTCAAGTGTAATTAAGAAAAAAATTGTCAATGATTTAAACAAAGTCTTTGCAGATAAGTCTTTTAAAGAATCTGTATTTAATTTAGGATTGTTACCCGTAGCAACTTCAGAAATATGGTCGACTAACGCAGTATTAAAAAGCAATAGATTGCTTGAATATTTTATAACCAATAACAAGTTAAACATAAGTCAATGAAAAACATTAATAAAATCCTATTAGTAATAATGTTGCTAACAAGCGCAACTGTGCATGCCGCAGAAAAAATATCTATTTTCCTGCCACACGCTCCGAGTGCAAGTATTGTACCAGCAATGTTTCGCCTTGCTGAAGAAGCAAATAAGATTCAATCGGATTATGATTTTTTTGTTGAATTTAAACCTGGTGCAAACCAAACAATAGCATTGAAAACTATAGATCAATTTCCAAATGATAGTCTGGCATTAATTGCCCCAGCATACGTTGAAAATCATAAAAGTGGTGCAATTAATAAAAATAACTATGTTCCTATATGGGGATTAGGAGATGCATGTTGGGCAGTATTTACTAACGTCGGCGATACATCTACTGGTGTTAAAAGTTTGTATGGTATAAAAGAACTTGTAGTAGGCGGAGTTGGCTTTGGTAATGCCGCACATTTAACTGGTATTATGTTAGGTGAAAAGTTTAATTTTGATACACGATATATTATTTTTAAATCAAATACCGATGCATTAATTAACATGGTTGGAAACAATGGGGTTAATATGGCTCTTGACAAGATAGAAGGGTATTCTTCTTTTAAGCCTAAAAATAACAATTTACAAGTACTAGCTGTGAGTTGTCCTTCAAGGATGTCTACAATGCCCGAAGTTAAAACATTAAAAGAACAGGGTATAAATGTACCGTCGGTGTTTAACATAATTGTTGCAAATAAATTAATGAACGATGACAAGCGTATTAAAATTCGTAATATATTAGCACAGGCTGCAGAACGTATAGGCTCGGATTCTTTTATGAAACTTAGCGGTACGATTCCGCCACAATTTGTTAGTATGTCGCAGGACGAATACTATGCTAAAAGTATAGCAATATTCGAGTTATTAACGGCCCGATATGAAAAAGCAATAGAAAACGCTAAAAAGTAAAATTAAAGATAAATAAAGTAAACGAATTCTAGGAGATAATCGTGTTTAAATTTTCACTTATTACTGTAAGACCAAATACAGAGACGCCATTTTTCATTAATACTGCAGAAGGCCAAGTATATGAAAACATAATGTCTGAAATTAGATCTACAAAGCCGTCCAGCGAAGATCAAGAAGATGCGCTTCTTGAATTTGTCAGAATCGAATCACCAGACGGATTAACAGTAACAGCAAGTTATACTTTTAATACGTCAATTGGCAAAGATGCATTATTTAATGATTTCGATGCTCGCTATATTGCAGACGATATGATTGCTTTTCAATCAGCTCGAAATACATATAACGAAGCTAACGGTCATTCAACAACTGTTCAGGTTGATGTCATCTAATTCATCATTTATTTGCCCATAGATTTATATCTCCTGCATAAAGCGTAAATTCAAAGGCATCTAATTCACTGAATAATATAAGTTTTTTCTTACTTAGATAGTAGGGCCATTCCATCCTACTATCTAACATTAGCAGGGTTTTATTCATAATTCTATAATCTTGGGGAAGCTTTACAGTATAAGTTTTCCATAAAAAACTGGCCAGGTCGAAACCCAGGCCAGTAAATCTTGTTCCCTTACTATTTTTGAAAATTTGAAAAAAAGCCATCGGTTTATCAACGGATTTTTGTATCTCGTCTAAAACCAGTTTACTTATCTGTTCTTTTGATAAGGTCATATTCATTGACCTGAATGCCTTGTAAAAGTTCCACTACAGTAAAGTCATTACATTTAAAAAGTTTATTCATCTTTTCCATTAAATTAAATGCATGACCTGAATTGCTAAAACTTACTTTTTTATATTTTGGACCTGGATAGTCTTGTAAACTGTTTAAATGTGTTCTAAGATTAAAAGGCTTACCTTGATAGAAAACAGCATAGATGGCTTCGGCTTCTAAAATCTCTTCGCTTTTGTAACTGCTTGGGTCTGTATATGTTAAAAGTATAGTAGGTTTCGGTCTAGCCATTATCTGTTTCTCCTACTTTTATTTATCAGAAAAACAGATTAAATGCTAACTTAATCTTCTAATACAGTTTCTTTTTGTTGGCTTAAAACTACTTTAAGATCCATTTTGGTCTTATAAGGTCCTACAAAAACGTTAGTTTTAATAGTGGTAAATCTAGGACACAGACTAGCGACCCAGCCATTTTTAAACTTTAATCCATACCATCCGGCTACATGAGTGCTTTTACTGGCAGATTTCTTAGTGAATGTTGGATAACCGTCTATTTCTTTGATATTAAATACTTCTTCTTGATCTGTGGGATAACCCATTACTTCAATATTGCCACCTTGTGTTAGATCTCGGACAACAAATTCAATGCCAAGATTTTTAAGTTCATTGGTGTTGTGGACTACAAAGTCTTTACGTTTAAGATTGATAGTATAATTATCATCTTTAAAATTCATCATGCCAACACGTTTGGCGTTTTCTTCGAGAATCCAAAACTTATCTTTAATAATACTTTTAGCTAAAATCATTTATATGTTGCTCCGAGATATTCGCCATGTTCTGCCATTTTGTCTGCGATATTGACAAGATTCCATTTACCACAAAATTTAACAAAATGCATACCTACTTGTTTAACAGGAGCCTTTCCTGACACAGTGGCAATAGTTTCATCTAATGCTATTTTAATATCTTCTGGCTGTTCTGTCAAGTCAATTAGTTGTTTATTAAACAAATATTTGTCTCGTACTCTGTGCTCGACGCCTTCGTGGTCAACCCAACGCTGAAGCATCATATTGTTCCAATTATAGCCCTTAGTATCTCTGTCAGCAAATGCTTCTCTCAAACCAACTTTATTCTTAGTGCCTTTTTCACGCACACCTGGATAAGCCGAAAAGACATTGTCGCTGGTATCGCCACGCATACATTTCTCAAACAGTAACCATTGTGGATCTGGAGGAGGCAAATCTTCTTTAGTTTTCTTATCCTTAACTCGCTTACCTTTTTCGTCAAAGATGCCATCAACTGTAATTAACTGTTTGGTAATGCCATTAAATTGTTTGACATTAGGTGCCAGCAATTGGTAAAAGTCGCTGTCACTGCTAACAATAATATGAGTATCATCTGGATGTACCTGTGTCCACCGAGCAATGAAGTCATCAGCTTCGCAACGCTCATGTCGTAGTACTGTACAGTTACTCTTAGCTTCAAAGAACTCTTTGAGTTCATCAAAGGCTTTCCAAAACATTTGATCTTCTTCTTGTTCTTTTGGACTCAATGCCGCACGAGCATCACTGCGATTACGTTTATAACCTTCATAAACATCTTTGCGCCAGCTTCGACCTTCTAAACAAATAACGACGTGACTGCCTTTAAAGTCACGCCATACTTTGTTAATACTGTTAAACATGATATGGTAAGCCATACC
>Ga0078894_10002556_pt1 | contig 13780 bp, 7 predicted proteins | sample LauGreSu1BDMLBSD_2_FD_67506 | JGI IMG/M metagenome (GOLD analysis project Ga0078894, IMG submission 67506) | Freshwater lake microbial communities from Lake Michigan, USA - Su13.BD.MLB.SD (version 4) (version 4) | ecosystem: Environmental > Aquatic > Freshwater > Lake | place: Lake Michigan, USA...
GAAATGATGTCATTGATTCTACCATCTAATTCAGAATCAGCAGCAAGTCTAGCCGCTGTCTCATCCGCTAAATCACTAGCCAATGTAGTAATTGCGGCGACCCTAGCAGAAGTCTCATCGGCAATCGACATGGTAATTCCCCGTATATCATCGACCAATCCAGGTAAGTCAGACTTGACTATACCAGAAGGACGTACGATAAGGGCATTGTTAAGTATTAGATCCGATTGTAAATCTAATACGATTTTAGTATTTCCCATATTTTTCCTATTTATTATTATGCAACAAAGTTTTTAGGTTCTTTATTGCATTAGTGAAGGCCAACGGTTCGCATGTTCCGTTTTCCGTTAAATATTCATCTACATGTGCGATTAGTAATAGTGTGTTATCAAATACAAACTTTGATTTGTTACCTTCTTTGATAACTTTGCATTTGAAACCCTTTACTTTTAAATAGGCTGTTAAATATAAATCTGATGTTACATAAGTATCTGCCATAGTTGGATACCGTTTTATTATATATATAAAGTAAAATAAGTAAGAATCTGCCAAATACTCGATTTTGTTATAATTTCGAACTATTCGGTAAAAAAAATTTAAAAAAATATTATATTTGTTCGGCACGTAAATAATCCACACAATATGAACAAATTATCTTCATACCCACACGTGGAGCATAGCTAAAAACTATGTTATTATCAACCATCATATAATCATTGTCTTCACCTTCCATTTGAAGTATACCATTCAAAAAAACATGCTCACTACCAACCACCGGTATTTTTGATATACCAAATGTACGATTGTTTCCATCTATTTCTCCAGAAACAACCTCTTTTGAAGTTATTGATGATATAACATTGATTATATGTGATGCAGTCCAAACATCGTTTGATGAAGTACCTTCACCAACCGAATAACCGGAAGATATCAATTTATCACCGTCGGATATTAGTAGTTCATTCTGATTGAATCCTACTTCATTATTTGTTCCACCCTTATCCAAAGGAACTAAACCGGTAAGTGACACACTGATATTATGTGTGTCCATTTTAGAATTGATATTTGCACTTACAATTGAATCACCTTGTACCTCTATTTTCTGTACCGAAGCAGTCAGGCCATTTATACCGGATAAATTTTTTGTTGATGATTTTGTAACTACACTCTCGACAAATTGTTCTGTCTCTTGATCGACTAAGACGGGAACCTTTTGCTTTAATTGATCTATGTAAGTTTGTAGTTTGACGAGTGCCTCCCTAGAAACGTTTTCATTCTCAAAGTCGAGCACAATATTTTTGTTTCCTGTGAGAGATACATTCAGGTTCGACATATTTACAAATATCCTGAGTACCGAAAAGGGGTTTATGGCGTAGGTAGATATACCCCTACGGTCAAAGACTCTTATAGTCTTATCCGTCTCCTTAAGTGGTTTCAGAAAATTATCTAAATTATATGCCATGTCCTATCTCCACTCCTTTCAAATTATAAAATAACAAACGAAAAAATCAAAGTCTTTTCGTTTTGACTCAAATCTATTGCACTGAGTCTGACAACATAATATCCTGCCTGGTTGATACTATCAACTAAATTGGATGTATCTGCTACATCTTTATATATCTTAACACTATCTTCTGTAAGTGACATACTATCATCCCTATTATCTATTACATCGTAAACCAAACCGTTAAGAATTGACAGTCTGCTAAGTGGTAAAGGCCCTGCAAAGCTATTTTTATTAAAAGTAACGGTAAAATAATCAGCATCGTTAGATGTGAATAATCCTGCTTCTCCAGATGATGTTGTAAGTATAGAAGTTCCATAAAAGTTCTCATTTAAGAAAATCTGTGGTGGAATATCATCTAATCCAAGTGTACTGATATCCAACATCGGATTCTGTAAAAGTTGGTTTAGACGTGAATAAGCTTGGTTAGAATCGTAAGGTGATATAAACTCAAGTGTAACCGGATCTGTCTGTGTATCTAATATTTTTAGTCGTATGTCACTCTCAACCTGTATACTCTGTATGCTGGATATAGAGATGTATAAAAGTGGTATAAGTTGTGAATCATTTATTACTATAGACTCACCGAGTACGTGTGTCTTTATAGAGTCAAAAGTTAAGTTGGTAAAACGGAAGTTCTGGCCTGTGTAACCATCTCTTACCTCACCGTGGTATCTTTCTACAAAAAAGTCAATACCGTTATTAGCATAATATATTATGCGCTGTCGATCAACATTTTGACCGTTTATCTCTACACGGTAGGTCTCTATTTCATATCTTCCCAGGTTCATCTTATTTTAGTTTTTTAGTATTCGATGTAAACGATGAAATTGTGGCTAACCATTGTCGGCTCAATGTCAAACGTAGGTGTCTGCCATATTATCTCCAACTCGTCGTTCTTATTAACTGGTAATAAGATTGGAAGTGTGAAGTTATCATTTTGACTATTCGTCTCGTGTTTATAAGTACTCGTTATAGAAGATGACAGACCGGTCGTTACATTGTGTAGTAAAAATGTTTGTGATTGTGAACTTCCTAATGTACCATTTATGTGTGTTGAAAGTGTTACTTCTTTTGCTGTTCCAGTAACGACAGACTTTATCCTATAAGAAGGAGTAGAATTATTCTGTGCAGGTTGGCTAGGATTGTTACCTATGTAGTAGTTGTTCGAATCCGCAGGATTCATATATCCGTGTGCAAACTGATACATAATAACACTATCAACGTTTGGTGTTGGTGGTTCTGGATTTACCGGTGAAATTTCAACACACGGGTGTTCCATTATATAATTTAGAAGATTGATAGCAAGTATTGCCTCATTTTCATCAACGAATTTAAGAACAACATCTTTGATTGAATCCTCAATAGTTATAACAAGTCCATTTATCTGAACAGATGCAATTTCGGATATTGTAAAATATGTAAGTGGTTGTGGTGGTGTAGATTTATCGTATATAACAATACTCTGACACACAACAAATGATTGTATATCAGTGTGGCTAAGACCAGTGAAGGTAGTAGCTGTCTGATTTACGAAGTCATTAAAGAATTGATAAGTGTCATCAATAACTGCAACCATAACATCTATAAAAACAGGATAAGTTGCATTTGGATTTGTAAGATACATCTGTTTTATACGGTTCGTTGAGTTACCAGTTAATGTCATTACTTGTGAAAATGCATAAACTTTATTAAGATCATCGTAAAAACTATATTGTACATAGTTATCCTCCTCCATTTTAGACTTTGGATCGTAAGATGCTCTTAGTGTTAGAAATGTAGCATTATCACCTAATCCAAGATGATTCAAAAGGTAATCTATCTGCCCTGGTTTCAAAATAACCCTACTCTTCAAAATTTGTTTATAGGGAATCCTCATGTCTGAGAGTATCAGTTTTTCCCTGATGTTTGCTCCGTCCGTGGCAATTATATCACCTGCGTTCGTTTTTATATACTGGCTACTCGCACCGAATAGGTTGGAGCTGCATCCTGGACATGACATATTATCTCTTTTTATTTTTTTATATATTAAACCTACATTCTAATTTTATAGTTCCGTCACCTCGATCATATACCTCTCAGACGGGGTTGTGGCTGATGTACTCACTTTAGTAACACGTATTCTCTTACCTTTATTGAATCCTATTTTAGGAACCGCAGAAAGCATTGATGTAGAAGAAGAGTGAATTGTCTTAGGAAGTTCAGATGATAATTTAGTAACCTCGTTTACAACCGTAGGATTGTTTGATAAATCTAGAGTTATTTCGGGTGTAGTCTGATTAACAGAAACAACAGGGTACTGACCTGAAAAATCTATTATAGATGCTGTTCCATAAAGTAAGTCACTAACATAAAGTGTGTCTCCAACTTTTACAGAGTTTTTAAATAATTGTAGGTTAGCATCTATCGGTAAAGTCATCAATGAACCCGAGGACAGTATGATATTACCCGATAAATTGATATTGAAACCGAAGTCTTTATTTCGTTTAGCCGAGTTTGTAGTCTTAGTCTCTTTGTTATAAAATACAGGAAAGTCTAAGTTACCAATTAGAAGAGTAGGATTATTTGCATCATTTATGACATAGAAATCTAATTTTTTGTTCTCGGTAGAAGTATTACTAGCACTTATGTTTATTTCCATAGTCTGTTTGTAAGCTATATCTTTTGTCAATGTTATTAACAATCTATCCTCGTTAGGAAGTGTTAGTTGTGTCTCATCATTATTAATGATGTTCAAAAGAAAATCTTGATAGTCTGGTGGTGTCATCCTGAATGGAAGTCTTCCCTGTGTATTATATAAATTTGTTGTAGTTATACTATCAACACTTGTATAATTAGTAGCTATATTATTTAGACGTATCATTGGAGGAGCTCCTGGTATTGACGATACGGATACTGTTTCCGATGGTGATATCTGCATAGTCGAATAAAGTCTTATTATATCCTCTAATGTCTTTATTTTTGCATTTATTGTATTGATATCGTTTTGTGAGTAAATCAATGACTTTATATTCATTATATCCTCACTTATCCTATTATGGTCGATAAGTATGTTAGCGAATCCGTCATTTACAAATGAAAGTCTTTTCATTGCATCGTTGAAGAGATCCATTCCAAAAGTAGAATTTATCGCCTGTGGATTGTAAGCTTGTTGTGGATTATCGTTAGATATATTGAAATTTATATTCAGATTGAATGCGTATGAAGTACCATCCTGGTTACCATTAGATACAAGTTTTGTGTATGTCGGAAACCTTAAGTTTTGCTCACCCGGTGTATTATTATTACTAGGATTATCGAGGAAAGATATACCATATAAATTGTTTGTAGAATTTCCTTTATTATCCTCAACGGTATAATACCAAAGTATTGCATTGAACTCGAAATCATCCGGTGGCATATTATTTATTTGTATGGCATTGAATTGATCAAAGTTAGTTGCTCTTCTTCCAGGTATGTTCATCTTAACATAGTGTGATGTATTGAAGTCGATACCGAGTCCATCTAATCCTTTAGAACTAACAACAATATTATTGTTATCACCACCAATTCCGTAATATTGTCCACTTCTTCTGAGTATATCTCCACTGGAAGTCTCATATGTGAAATCCAATGTGTCGAATTGACCAAAATAAGAACCTGGATAATTCTGTGGAGAATTTACTATAGGAGAGTTGAATAACTCGGATCCCATTATCTCTGGTTGTATCTGTGATGGTATTATAGGAAAAGTTAGATTAGGTGAGTAATTCTCATCAAATGATGTCCTAAAAAGAACATCTGGTGTCATTCCGTTGTGATCCGGTATATGTGCATAAACTTCAGTATAAGACCTGTTAGCTTCCTGTACGTTACTAACACCAGTAATCTCACCGATATACTGAATCAATCTATTGTAAACAAGTTCTGCCTGTCCATCTGTCTCTGGTATTACTGTATTTCCTAAGCCAGATGCATCAATATTGAATATAACTCTCTGACCCAGTACAGCAGTAGAAGGTAATAGTTTATCAACGTAAAAAGTAAGTCCTGCTTGTGTTTCTAATCCTATAAGATTTATTGTAGTGTAAATAGAAGAATTGGTTACGTTGTATATCACAACACTATCACCGACTTTGAAATTGGTTTCACCGTTAAATTCTATCTCGAGTTTACCAATATGACCAACTTCCTCAGATGATTTGAATCCTACGGTATCCCAATTGATAACTTCTCTCTCCTTCCAAAGATACTCTTTGAAGTAATTTATATCACTTGGCTTTAGTGAATTGAACTCTGACAAATCTGGAAAATACTCATCATCTGGTATAGCAGCTTCAAAGTCAATTACATTGAGTTTACGACACCACTTCCAAAATATCTTTTCAGTTGCAGTAGATATAGAATTAACATTATAAAAATAGTCTTTATTGTTCTTTCTACTCTCTCTCAACACAACCTCGTGGTTGGCTACATAATTCCTTAGTGATTCAACTATAGCCTCAGAGAATTTTGTGGTATCAACTGCGTTAACAGATTTCTGAAACGCATTCTCGAAATCGAATTGTATCGGTTCGTGGTTCGCACCTTGTGTGGTGTTCTGCTTAGGAAAGTTTAATAATGCGAACTTACTAAAATACATTTTGTAGTTCGAATTTTGATATGCTGCCGATATATCTTCGGCTGCCCCAGGAAAAGCGTAGAACGTTGTTCCGTTAGACTTTAGCGATTTGTACAGTGGTGTGCTGGCCATGCTCAATTATAATTTTATAAACTATATATAATTAAGTGAGCACCCTGGGATTTATTTAGCCAACATTCCAACTATTTCTGTTATGGCGCGTTTAGTTGACGTCATTATATATTTGTAAGTTCCTAATGAATTTAGTTCATCGGGTGATTCCGAAAAGAATTTTATTTTGTTAAGTAATTCGTCTATCTCGTTTTCATATTTTAGCCAAAAGTCGTAAACCTGGTCATCATTGACGAGACCCTCTATCTTCATATCAGGTGAATTTGGATATTTCTCTGCAAATTCTTTAACAGTAAGTTCTTTTATTGTTGCATCATCAGAATTTTCAATAGTTGTCTCTATCATTTTCTGTATGTCACTACTAATACCCTCAAAGTCAGAAGGATCGAGTACTTCTTGTGACTCATTAATAAATTGTTTGTATCTCTTTATTGCCATATTGTATATATTATTCTATAAGGTCATTTTTATCCCCAAACACCTTTAAAAATACCATCCATCCAGATACCACCCTCGAATTTACCACTATCATAGATACCATTAGTCCAAATACCACTTTTCCAGTTGGCATTACGGAACCTACTAACGACTCTTAAACCTGTATCAAAACCATTTTCACGTGGATATCCAATCTGTGCTCCAACTTCATAATCATTGACAAACTCTATATCCCAAGATATAACCTTATTTTCGGAGTTAGGATTGGAACTCGTAAGTATGTTTGCCCATGCTTTTTTATAAGATCCAACGGTGAAAAAAGAGGTATTGTAAGAGCTAGATGCGGTAGCGACAAGTACTATTTTTGTATTGTTACCATAACCATAAACAGTGTTTATTGTAGTATCAACAGAAAATGTAGTAGAAAGTGTATTACTATTTGCGGAAATAGATCCTGCAGGTAATGATGAAGGACCAATTTTTACATCTAATTTTAAATTGTCACCTTTCCTGAATTTCGACCATTGCGAACCAGGACCAACTATATTTACAACCATAGGGTCACCAACATTAGTGTAAGTTACAAACACACTATTATTAGTGGAATGTTTGAGTTCAACATCTGCATGTATATCTTTAATGAATAGTGTCCAGTCACCTTTTACTTTGTTTTCAGAGTCGGTAAGTGAATGGTACTCCATAGATGATGCGGTGTATATTCCCTGTCCAACACCAAGTTTCTTAGACATCTCATATATTCCGGTATATGGCGAATATCCATCTTCAAATGCGGTATATGTCTCTGTAGAGAATACTGTCTCTACCATCTCATAATTTACATTTGGTGTGAAAGGTGTAATTATATCAGACTGAGGATAAGACATTGTTCCACCAGGACCGAATTCTTTGACGTTTATTACTTCACCGTTTGGTGATCTTAGGTTTATAAGAAGGTCACCGATGTTATAGTTCTTAATATTCAAACGGACTCGTATCTCATTTGTTTTATCAATATCATATGCAACACTCTGTGTAAGTGCGAGGAAAGTGGAATTATTAGGTATTTTCTCATCAATTACACCACTACTTTTTCTATAAGAAGTAAGGTTGTCAGTACTTATATCTGTTGATATAAAAACCTCAGTGATCCTCTCTTCTTCATCTATAATAGTTTTTAGAACTGTATATATGCCAGGATGTGAATTATTTCCAAAGTCCGAAAATTCATTTCCGATATTTTTATCTATTACATATATTTTATCACCCAATACAAACCTGAATATACCATTTAGTATAAGTGAATTATTCATAGAGTTCAATCCAATTATTTGTATATCTTCTAATATACCACCATACCAAGTACCAGTACTAAGTGCCATATTATAAGCAATACCACCATACCAGTCACCCGACTGCCATTGTCCAGAATACCAAATTGAGTATTTATGTACCTCGGAAACTGCATTAGTTGTTCCAGGTAATCCACTGATTCCAGAATAGAAACTACCAGATTTCCACTTACCACCATACCATATTGCGGTCCTACTATTATAAGCTTTAGTTCCGAATCTTGCTTGTCCTAAACTACCACTGAAGTTTCCGTTATACCAAATTCCATTCTCAAAATCACCAGAATTCCAAGTACCATCTATCCAGAATGCTGGTTCATTATCACAATTGAATATACCTTCGTTCCAAGTACCACGCACCCAGATACCACCGATGAATTTACCAGAATTCCAAGTACCATCGTTCCATATACCATTATACCATTCACCTGCGTTCCAATTTCCATCATACCATCTACCATTTGCCCAAGTACCATTGTTCCAATTTCCACCATACCATCTTCCGGTTTGCCATACAGAATATGTTGTGCCAGAAGTGTTCTTCTCAATATCAACACTTATCTTTTTGTCGTTTACATTCTGAGAATACCAGTTTCCGTCATACCAATCACCATATCTCCATATACCAGATATCCAATCACCTCCAAACCACCTTCCGGATTCCCAGATACCTTTATACCAGACAATACCATTAGAATTTGCACCTATAACAGCACCACTTATCTCTGCGTCGAGAATCCATGAGTAGGAATCGCTTATAGTATCTAATGTAAGTCCATCAACTAGTCTATATCTATACCTATTCCAATCTACATTAGTAAGACTAAAGGTAGCACCGGTGAGCATAACATTATCCGGATCCAATTGTATTGCCACTTTTGGTTTCTTATCGGAACCTATTTCTATGATATCAACAGGTTGATAGTTGAAAAATGGATCTTTCCTTAGGTATCTCAACGTTCCGGTATCGTTACCAACAAAGACCTGTACGCCGTAAGGTACATCTACAACGAAGTCGTATTCATTTATAATAAGGTAAACAGACTGATATCCAAAATATTGTTGGTTGAGTGTCTGTGATGAATATTCACCACCATCGAAATCTAATACGACCGCATCACCGGTCTGTAACTCATGTTTCTCTGAACAATTTATAAAAAGTCTTCCATTATAATCTGAAGTATTCGATATTCTTATATTATAAGCTCTATCGAGTCTGGTAATATTCATAGCCAACTCATTCTTATAATCAGTATACATAACAGCACTTATCTCTTTGACAGTTTCTGCATCAGAAAGAAGTATTTTTGTATAGGAATCTGTAGGTATCTTTCCATTCAATTCAGGACCATATGTAGAGAATGTGGCAGTCGTACCTATAACAGAAGATATCTCATTTATTTTGTGTTTTGGCTTACTTATATTATCAAGTTCCATAAGATCTTCACTTATTTGTGAAAGCTTTCTTCTGGATCTTATTTGTATTTTTGCACCAGTAATATTACCGGTAGAAACGCTATAATTAATTCTTTTATTGAATTCGACTACGAGTCCGGTAGAACCACTACCTTCGAAGTTTTGTTTCTCATATTTGTCCATAACCAATAATCTGGTTGCAGAGTATGTAAGTCCAGTTGCTGGTTGATATATGTGAACATCTACGAATGTATTTATGAATAAACTTTGCCACTCAAGTCTCAAATCAGTTCCAAAAACTAATTTGTTACCACCATCATTGATGTATTTAGATTGTGACATACCTGAAGCATCTATATAGACAGAATTAGGTGACCATGGGTTCAACATCATAAGATTGGTGTAGACAGGCATTGCTAAATATTCCTTATCAGGATAAAAGGTCGGATTTGTCTGACTTTTGTTTATAGATGTAAGGTAATCTAATAGATTATACCCAGGTAAATATCCAAATTTTAAGAATCCATCAGTATAGGACATATGTGAATCAACACCGCTAAAATTTGCAACTGCTGCCAAATTGTAATATGCACTATCATTGGTGAACTTTGCAGAAATAGACATAGTCCTTCCGGAATATTCTAAAGAATATGCATTAGAAATTTCATGTATATTAAAGTTTGTGACAAGTTCATCTATAGTTTGATATGTGTTCAAATTTCTAATAGTAAGATATGTACTGGAAAGTGAATTAACTATATTCTCATTGAAACCTGTATATGCATAAACATAAACTACGTTAGCAGAATTAGTAATTATCTTATTTACAATAACATTCGCATCTATGATATTAGACTCTATCCTAAGCATATCTCCTTTAGATACTTTCCAGTTTATATCTGTCTGTAATACCATCATATCATTCCAAAGATAGATACGACCGCCTGGAAAAGCAGTAGGGTAATTAGTCGTTAAATCTATATCTGGATTACTATACCTATAATATTTAGATTCCTCACCATATAATCTGGCTGGAAAGAGTAAATCGAGGTCACTATCGTTTGTAGTGGCCATCGTCATAAAAAGTTCATAAGGATTAGTAGTACTATATGAAGTGTGACTAACAAAATCTGTAGACATAAGTACTGTACTAGCATCACTTGGTGGTAGACTCCAATATTCAAAGGTTTTGAGACTATCTGCTCTATAATCTATCCAGTTAACTTGACCGGTTTTAGGTACAATACTGAGGTAAGAGTTTTCCATAACAAACTCAAGTGCCCAGTTTGTTATTGTTATCTGATTAGTAGATGTATCTCCGTAATTACTAACTAATAATTGCCATTTACCAGATATCATATCCAGACCATCAGGCATATTATACATCTCTTCTATGGTATTAGAATTTATAATTGTATTGGTTCCAACTAACTGAAATGTAGGTGGAGTAAGATCCATACGTGCGGTCTTTCCAGTATATGGTGCATCTATATTAAATAATCTTTGCTCATAATCATTAGTGGTGAATGTGAAACCCTGTAAGTTTGGTGTTATCTTAGCCTGACCAAACTTCATTATCGATATTATTTGGTCTTTTCCAGGTCCATCTAACTTAATTAGAGAAAGTGCAACCTGTGACATATTCACACAACTAATATTGACTCTAAGACGTACCTCTCTAACCTTTCCTCTAGTACCTGCGACATTTGGTATAACGATATTGACCGTAGATTGTTTTGTAGTTAGTGTAGATGGTGCGGTTGATGATGTAAAAGTCATAAGTTTACCACCAGAATTAGCAACATCAAATGTTACAGATGAAGGAAGTCTGTAATCTCCTTGGTCAGTGAAAAAATTTAGTTTCGATGCAATATCATAGTCCATAATAAGGAACTTTGATCTAAGTCTTCCTTCGAATGCTGCATCAGGTACAGACATAGGTGTTAGTGTACCACCAGTAGGTGTTGAATATGTTGCATATCTGAGCAATGAATTATTACCCGCAATATGTAAAGACTTACCTTTATAATCGAAAGTCTCATTTGCATATAAATTACTAATAAGTGTTGCTGGTAAAGTAGATGCTATTGTATTCGAATATGAATTATCTACTCCAATCTTATCGAATTGGTTTATATCAAATTGATAAAGTCCGTTATTACTGGTAAAGTAGAAATTATCGGTAGATTCCCTCCTACTTATGTTTATTATGTCTCCGTATGAAGATGGAAATTCTAAGTATAAGAAGTTGTAAATAGTTGATCCAGAAACGTCATAAACAATTATATTTCCGTTATCGGTAACCATAATAAGTATCTTTTTATCATTACCCACCGTTTGTGTATGATAGTTGTAACTAAGTGACCATGTAGATATTGTGGTATAAAACATATCGTTTATGTTATCGACAAGAATATATTCATCATCATCATCTATAAACTTACTAATTCTTCTTTTGTATGCGGACCATCCAGAAATACCTTCACTAAGTTCAATGAAAACACCAGATCTACCAGCGATGTATATGGTCTGACGTTGTGCAAAGACAACTTTATTGTACGTATATGGTGCAAAGTCTGTGATTTTCATTCTCTTCCATATCTGACCACCATCCAATGTTATCAATATAGTGTTGAAATCACCAACCACACAACCTCTGTTTTCATCATAGAAAGAAATAGATTTCAGTGATTGAATACCATCTACCTTAATTCGTTCTATTTCAAAATCGTGTTTGTTTATCTTTAGTAATGTAGAATCATCACCACAAACCCAATAGTATCTGGAAGTATGTGTTACTGCTCTAAGATTAACTTTATATTTATTAGGTACAACCGTAGATATACCGTATTGTGTATTGAGTATAACGCCAAATTCGCCAACCGAAATTGTTCTTTCTGGTATACTATAAGTTACTGAAAGTGATTGATATTGTGATGCGGAGTGTCTTATCACATCATAGTAGTTTATCTCAAAAAGATTATTATAATCTACTCTATTTCTAAGTAACCAATTATACTTCTGATTAAACTCCATAGGATCGGATTGAGATGCAGTAGGAAAATACCCACTAAGTAATCTCTCGAGATTGAAATTTTTTCCCGAATTTATACTACCAGACTTTACATAAACAGATGACCTAGCACACTTCTCATAATCGTTGAAAGTACTATCTTTAATCAATTTTATACCATCATATGTATAAATACCATTATCATTATTATAATAAGAATATTCATTGTATGTTCCAATGGTTCTTATGAATTGATATTTGGACTTGAAATATGTTGATGGGTCGATTGTTGAATCGATTGTCTCTATTGTAGTCTGATTTTTTACTAATATTCTATTTCCAGTTGTGAGTGTTACACCATCTATACTAAGACTAGCATAATTAGAATTAACGTTGATTACATCTACCGTTGCAACATCAACCTCAACAATATTCTTCAAAGAGTCTCTTATTATTCTCTTCGGTGTGAAAAGGTTCTTAAGTGTTAATCCATATTCATAATTGAACCTTATATAATAATCAAATGCAGTATTTGTATCAATTGGTGTTGCAAACTTTGTTGGTGCGGCTGTCTCAGAATGCACCGAACCTAACGAACTAACGAACCACGATTTTGGTCTCCACTTACCAAGTATATCATATATATCTTGTGTGTCAGAAACAGGTACGTAAGTAGCACCACTTAGAAACTTAGAGTAAAACCGTGTCGCCTTAAGTTCCTGCTTCTGATAATCGAAGTCGGACCTGGACATTATATCGCTCTTCAATCCCCATTTGTTATTGTCGCTGTTGTAAACCCACATACTTAACTATTTTTTTACCTTGAGCTCCCAGGTAGCAGTTTTACTATCAACCTTTATACCGCTCTTGACGACCATCACCTTAGACCGACGTAAGATGTTTCTTATTTCGGTGACGAAGTCCTCGTAGTGGTATATATCAGCAACGAACAGACCTATGTCGATTTTGAAGTTCGTGTCATCTCCGAAAATAAGTTTGAATATTAGTTTTTCTCTTTCGTCCATCTTCGTTGATGTTATAGATATTTTATGTATATATTAAAAAACAAAAGTATACTAATCTAAATATAAGAGGTGGTGGCGTGCTCAATATATAAACCAAGACACAAACCAAACTATGGCCAAAAAAACGACACGTAGGAAAGTGGATATCCATGAGGCCTACGAAGAATATGAAAGCGTGAACAAAGAGTTCAGTAGCTACATCACGGTGAAACTATCCGAGAAACAGTACGAATTATTTAACAAAATAAAAGATTCGAGAATAATTAGTATAATAGGTCCTCCGGGTACATCAAAAACATTTAC
>Ga0078894_10002558_pt1 | contig 13779 bp, 14 predicted proteins | sample LauGreSu1BDMLBSD_2_FD_67506 | JGI IMG/M metagenome (GOLD analysis project Ga0078894, IMG submission 67506) | Freshwater lake microbial communities from Lake Michigan, USA - Su13.BD.MLB.SD (version 4) (version 4) | ecosystem: Environmental > Aquatic > Freshwater > Lake | place: Lake Michigan...
GTGAGCTCAAAGTCGACGGGGTCGATCTTGACGGCTTGTTTCTTTTTCTTTTCGAGTTCCTGTTTCAAAATAGTCAAGTTCATCATTTTGGACGAACACGATCCTCCAATCAATAGTCTCGGTTTTTGAGTATCCATCTTCTGTAAAACTTTTTGACATCTCTCAGACAAAATATTCTCCACTTCATACTTTCCAACATCTTCTTCAAAAAGAAGAACGTCGCTTTCAAGTTTGTCGCGCCTCTCTTTGCGTTCGTTTCTTTCAGCAGTTTTTTCCACAGGCGCCACAGTGTCGTAGATGAAGATGCAATGGATCTCGTTTTTTCGCAGACAGCATACAAGATTAATAAACGCGTTTAACCACGTGTCTCCGAACACTGTCTTGAACTTGAACATATACAAACTCGTGTCAATTGCAACTTTCTTGTACTGAAAATCGTTCAGCCGGACTTCTTTGTGGACCGACGGAAATTTCTCTTTCAAGAACATATTCAGCCCCTGGATACCCATATGCGTTTGTTTCGTTTGGATTTATTTTCTTTTCTTTTTTGAAGAATAATTGTAGAAATTCATTTTTTTCTTTTCTTTTCTTTCTTTATTAAAAATTAAAAAATGGGGTCACAATATCCACCTAATTATCAACAACAAGGGTTTCTGCCGGCTCCTAAACAACATCAACAAGGGTTTCTGCCGGCTCCTAAACAACAACAAGGGTATCCGCAGGCTACTATTGGACAGCTGAAACCCCAAGTCTCTGGTTTTCGTCAATATTCACCGCTCAAGTATCCGGCTGTATACACAGTAGCATTTTTTACGATTTACAACATAGTAATGGCAATATATTTTTCAAAAACCACGACAGATGTCGCGGCATTATCTTTGATGGATGTAAGTCAGCTAGCTGAAGAAGATCGAAAAAACAGAATTCGTAATGGATTTGTTTATCTTCATATTACCTTAGCAGCGGTGTCCATTTTGTACTTATTTTTCAGAGAAAGGACATTTTTCGGCCTTAGTATCATTTCAATCATAACCACTTTTTTGATCTGTTTCGTCGTCATGTATATGCCCACCGTCATTGTTTCTATAAACATGTCCATCGACACAAGCTCTGTCAAGATGGTAAAGGACAAGACATTGAACAATCTTTTGAAGACAAATCGTTTCATGTTGGCCATATTTGGCGGCTTCTTTTTGATCTGTTTAGCCTACGATTACGTTCACTCAGACCAATTGTGCTGCAAGAAATATTTCAAAGGAAGTTTAGTAGGATGCAAGCCGCCGGGACAATGAAAAAAATAAGACGAAGGGAAGGTCAATATGTGTTATACAGATTTATATACTGCTTGAAATTTTGAAGTTCGTTATCTTGAAAACAAAAAATAATTTTTTCAAAACAGAACTTGTATTTTTCAACATTCTGCTTCAAAAAGCCCAAAACGTCTTCCATTGGATGCAAATACCCATTGCTGCATCCAATATTTTCTAATACAAGTATTTTTACTTCCAGCTTATACGCAATCTGGAAAAGAGATGAAACATACGTCATCATATCCTCTCTTTCGTGATCGAGCAAATATGTCTTGTGCGGCAAATCCTCTGGACAACTATACTGAGGTATTTTTATTCGCGGATGATACGTTAAGAGCGAAAAACTCTTTTCTCCTTCATCCTGAAGATCATAGTTTTGATCACGCTTAATTTGCACTTCTCGAGTGTAAAATATCCCCTCTTCATCCATTTTCAACCCTGTCGCCAACGCATTTGTTTTCAGCAAAATTTCTTCCTCATTATTTCCACTGTTAACCACCAAGACATCGGTGCTGCTGACTACTCCTCCTATGCACTCAATCACATCCAGACAACTCGTGTTTTGTTTGAGTTCAAGACTGCATGCATTGCGATGTCTTTTCTGTATTCCATCGAAGCGGAAGTCTTGTTGCGTAATTTGTGTCGTCTGGGATGTACAAGATAGTTTTTTGTTATCACAAAAAAGTCTATATTTTCTATTTGTCTTCATTTCTTTTTTTTTTATTTGGGGTTGTTGAAAAAAAGAAATTATAATTTTTAAGTAAAAAAAAAAATAAAATCTAATAAAAAAAATGCTCAAAACCCGTTCGCATCGTAAAAAAATCGCACGAAAATCTCATCGAAAACGAACATCAATCGGCAAGTTTGTTGCTCTTCTTGAAAAACTAGAGCGAAATAGGCCATCTCATACTGACAGAAAAAGACGCACATCGGCTGATCATAAAAAGAGGCACAGACCCACCTCTCCCAAAAAACATCGCTTTAGCAGATCCATTCAACAGGATCTTTGTGATCCATTTGGTCTTAGGAGAAAACATCGCTCTAACAGATCCATTCAACAGGATCTTTGTGGTCCAATTGGTAGTAGGAGAAAACATCGCTCTAACAGATCCATTCAACAGGATCTTTGTGGTCCAATTGGTAGTAGGAGAAAACATCGCTCTACCAGATCCGTAAGACAGGTTCTTTGCTAATAGATCAAGAAGTAGAAAAAGGTTATAATTTTATTTTGTTTTATTGTTTACAAAATAAGCGTAAACGTAAAAACCTAAAAACAAAATAAGCGTAAACGTAAAAAATATATAGAGAAGGAGGCTGGGGGTGAAAAAATATTAAAGTAGAGAAAACGTAAAATAAAAAAAAAGAAACCTTGTCAATAATATAAAAAAATGGTATCATATACATATGATGTAGGTGAAGAAAAACACGAATTCGATACGAATGAAACATTGCTAGAGAAGATCGCGGTCAAGTATAAGACTTTGCCAGAATATCTTGTGATAACCGATACAAACGTGGAAGATGTGCTACCTGACATTTTAGAAAAAAGTGACCTTCGACGGGATACCGACAAAGTAAAAGACGTGCTTGAAAAAAACAAAAATTTGGATGTTGTTAAAATAGTTGAAGTTTTTGTACTGACGCAAAATGTCCATAATTTGGATAATCTTAGACTTGAAACAAAAGCAGGAGTTATGTGGAACTTTGTGGATGAAATTAAAAGCAAATATTTAGCAAATTCTGATTTATTTTTTTTGGATGTTGGTAGTAAGAAAGCGTACCTCAAATCCGAAGTTGATTTGAAAAATTACTATGTGAATGTGAGAAATGGGGACGGTGATAATAATTTGAAGACCAAAATAAAGAAGCAAATATCTGATCTGAAGCTGGTGGTTCAAAAGAGAGAGCGAAAAATTATGGACTTTATCAAAATCGTTCCAACAATTTCTGTCAAGGAACCTGTCGTTGAACAAAAACTGTTTGAGAAAAAGCTGATCAATCTCGACCACCAAGTCTTGTCGCTGAGTGAGGTTTTTAACTTGATCCGGACGTCTAATTCTGTGCCCTACGTCGCTCTGGGAGATTTCTACAAAATCCACAAGTCGTCGCCCAACTACAACTGGAACGAAAACCCACTGAATGTACCATCCGTGCGTCGAAAAGACGAGCGCCGACATGCGCGGAGAGGGGGCGGCGATCTTGACGAAGACGAAGAAGATGTCGAGGTGAAGTTTCGCAAGTTTATTAAGATTTGTGTCTTGAAAAGAAAATTCGAACCTACCTTGGAGCAGATCTTGAGCATCGATGTGTCGAAATACTTTTCCATCACATTGCTTGAACAACGCGAAGACGGGTTCTTTATGATTTTCGAACACGACATAGGCCAGGTTCATTCCAACCATGTGTCTTACGAGACGTATGCGGAGAGAGCTTTGTCTGTGTTCAGGGACGAGGAGGAGGTGGTGTTTGAAGAAGTTGATGTGGATAAAAGTGACATAAGAGTTCTTACTCAAACGGTGCTGTACAATACCGAATTTGATAAGAACATATTCTCTGACCTAATAACCACACATCCTGTGTTTGATCTTTTTCTTTTCCTCAGAGAGCAGTACCAGACGATGCGCGACACGTACACTGTGTATTACAAGAGCGGAAAGGACGAAGAGGAGTGTGCTGTGTCGATGGTGCAAGGGGAGGAGATCAAATACGAGTTTGGCAAGGTGCCCGAGTTAGTGAAATCTGTGATTTTGAAGATCAAGGCGCAAAACATGACGATTACGCGAAGGTGCATTTCGGCAATGAGAAAGTATTTCACAATTTATGGAAAAGAAAAAGACGATATTTCAGACTTTTACAAAAAAATAGTTCCGAACTTCAAGCCTAGCACTTACGTCATCAAGAAAACGAAACTGCTTCTCAAAGACACCCTGCCGGATATTTTTGAAAATACCTCTCGTCTTTGCGATCCTACTAAAAACGCCACAGTAATAATCACCGAGGAAGAAGCCGCCCTTCTTCCCGAAGAAAAGAAGATGCTCTTCCCAAAAGACCCGCAAGACGGACCTCAACACTACTTCACATGCAAAAACCCAAAGCTGGTTCCAAGCTTACGCGACAATCCGTTGCCCACGTCCAAACTGGGACTGCTGCCGTGCTGCCACCAGTTCAAAAGCGACCTGTTCAACGAGTACTACGGCGTACAAAGCGAGGAAAAGAAGCGAGGCAAGCCAGGGACATACCAGAACTTGATCAAGACGGACAAGTTTCTGGAACCAGGACAATTTGGCGAACTACCTGATAACCTTCGACTGCTTCTAAACTATTTTTCAAATTTTCAGAGCACAGAAGACAAAATTTACAACGTCGGTCGTCTTGGACTTGGAATAAGAAAATCCAAAAGCAGCTTTCTTGAGTGCGTTATCAAGGCACTTAACCTTGAGATTTTCGACAAAAAATATCCCCTTCCGAGCGACGAAAATGCAAAGAACAAGGTGGTCGACGAAACCATCGCAAAACTGCGAAAGCTACTTGGAAGGAACGCAAAGTTGACGGGAATATGCGCCCAGGAATTCTACGACTACTCTCCTGAAGAGATGGAAAAGGAAATCGCGGATGTCGATGTGTACTTGGATCCAAGAAAAACTATTCGTCTTGTGGAAGATCACTTCAAAGTAAAAATTTTTGTCTTTTCAAAATCAAAATCAGACGGCTTCCTAGAAATACCACGTCATTCTCACGGACACCTACAGTTCACTAACGCTTACAAATACACAATCCTCATCTTCGACCACCACGGCAGCGAATCAGACCACAGCCAGTACAACCGCTCAGAACTCGTCGCCAGGTGGGTCGGCGCAAACTACAAAGACGGCATCCCTCTCTTCAACTCAAACGACCAACTCATCACGTCCATCGCACACATGCACATGGAGCTGGCTCGAACGTACATCATGGGCAAGCTCGTTCGGTCATTTATTCTTCCACCAGCCTTTCAGTCAGACCTCGTCCGATCTCCAAAATCCCGCATCATCAAGAGCCAGTACATTGATGCGTATGGGAAGTGCAGGTGTTTGTATATTAGTTACCGCGACAAATTTACCCCTCTCTACACAAGCCCTATGCCCCCCGTAAATGTCTCCCGCGTCGACCTACTTCCAGTCTACACAGTTCAGCAAGTCGCTGCAAACTCCGACTTCTTCGCATCGAAACAAAAAACCCCAGTCACCCGGCTGACGCTCGACGAGGCGAAAGATGTGTGTGAGATGTTTAAGATGGCCATCGTGTCGTTTGGGATCAATTCGTCTGATGGTCAAATCGAAGAGGTCAATTGTATGTTTGATCAGATAACATTTACTATTTCTGTCGAAAAAACACCACTCTCTCCCGCAGACAGCCAAATCCCAACCATCTCCCACCTCAGCTGCACAGTCGATGTCAACTCGCCATCCTTTCTGCAAGAATTTACAGAAAATCGTAAGCTGTCGCGCTACTTTTTAGAATACTCGTATTGGCTCTTTTCAAAATATATTCATGACGAAAAACCTGGAAAAATTTCAGAAAAAGTAGTGAAAAAATTCTTCCAAGATAAAACCACAATCGACGAGAAAAAGGTTTACAAGAAAATAGCCCGCACTTTTCAATCCTCAAATCTAAACAACGATATCCTCGACCAAAACGGAAAATTAATTCTTCCTTCCAAAGACACCAGAGATAGTTTCATCGTCGCTCTCACTATCAAGGCAAATCAAAACCCAGACTTTTTAATCAACTTCAGGAAGAAAAAAGCCCTCCAACGTTACTACCAAAACACATCCGAATTCACAAAAATGGACCGGCAAGTCATCATGAACGACAACTTCGATTCCTTGTCCAAATGGTCAGACAACAGATCCTTCGAATACACCCTCAACGACGAGCAGCTTAATTTGTCTGAGCCTTACTTCTTCACTAACGAGAAGATCGAAGACGGAAAAATACTCCTCTCACGCAACGCTCCCTCTTTCGAAGAGGCTTTCGAGATCATCGAAACATATAACAACTCAAACAGGGATCCTTCCGACGAGATCAGCAAATTCGCTTTTTACTATGTTACAGAAAACGACAAAATTATTCTCTTCGAAAAAGACAACACAGACGGCCACGACGACACAGATTATCCAAAAATCATGCAGTACGAGAAAAATGTCGACCTCCACAGCGCCTTGTTTCCAATTTTCGACTAAAAATAAATTATTACTAACTTGACTTTTTTGCATCGGGCAAAATACATACAATAAAGTATATAATTTATTTTTCAATTATAATCAGTCTCCGACAACACCTCTTCTTCATTCGTTCGACTGGGAATGTTTAGCCGAAATCCTATAGACGAATGATGCTTCCGAACAGGCGGAACACTACCAGTCGCTTGAGGATGCGGCGTGTGCACTGCGGCATGCGGCGTGTAAGAAAACGCAGACGTTTGCACCTTCGGCTGAGTGATGGCAGACATCAGCTCATTCATCTTCTGTACCTCATCTTGAGGAATGGACGATGTCTGTGTCGACATGATTTTGAATATCAACATCTGATAGTTCGATATAATATGCGTAAACTTGAAAAACTGCTCCTCCTGCTTCTGCTTCAAATCAGTATACCGCTTCTGCAACAATGTGTACTGCTCTTCGTACGTCTTTTGCTTCGACTGCAAAACCGCTCGAATGTCCGAACTCATCTTCTCCAGCTTGTCATCAAAGTGCTTTTCATCGAAATGGTTCTGAATAATGTAGTCCAGCTTGTTTTCAAGCACCGTGTTCGATTGTATTTTTTCAGAAATCGTTTTCAACCTCTCATCAAACACAACACCTATGCTTTCATCATACTTTTGAGACGTCTCAATCTTGTCCGTCAGCTCTTTCAACCGTTCTGATAATTTCATATTCTCCGCTAACAATGAATCATAATCATTCTCGGGTACAACCGAGCTTTTCTTGGCGGCGCTGTGTACAGGTCGCATCGGGGGTGGAATGCTTCGTGGTTTCATTTATAATTTAAGTTAATACGAAAATAAAATTATAAATAATAAATTTATGCAATTTGCTTCAGGAAAAATTATTTTGGAAAATCTCTTCTCAAAATCACCCAGAAACATAATCCCCTTCGCAGACAGAGACAACCACTCAGACGTCCTCTCAAAACTAAAGTTCATCTCAAAGATCAGGAAGGGCGAGAAAATAAACGTAAAGTACATGTTCATCCAACCAGACAACATCACCACAAAAATATCAAGAACACTCTATAACGTAGACAACCGCATGAACACCCTCAACTTCATCGAAAACACTATCCAGAGATGCTTCGAAATCATCATTCTCCATTCAAACTCAGACCGCCAATACGACGTCCAACTCAGAGAAAATATCATCCTCGATCTCCAACAAGCCAAAACAGGCCTCTTGAACATCAAGGAAACTTACATCGACGACATCATGTTCCGCTGCAAAATCGACACATTCATTCAAGACATCGAAGCCAAACTCCAAGACATGCTCGCCGTCCCATCCCCTACCGACTGACATTGACTTCAATCGTTCGTTTCCCTTCTAAGATACATCTCGCTACACGATGTCTTCCATTCAAAATATAATACATCCTCCCCCCTCTTGTCTCCACTACATCAATAGGATATTGTTCTCCCTTCTTCACACCTTCTAACCTACTCTCACTCAACGCAAACGTACCAGCATCATACACATTCTCCTCATACTCCTCAGGTACATCTCCTCCACATTTTCGCACCATCTTCACTATCTCTACATCAAGCATCAGTTTCTTGACATCAATGATCATCTTACTTTTTTATTTTTTTACTTTTACTTTTACTTTTCTTCTTTTAGAAAAATTTTTTATTCTTCTGTTTCTTCCTTCTTTTCCACAACATTTTACAAAATAGTTTGAGAAGGAAATAAATTTTGGATTTTTATTTTTTTTTACTTTATTCTTTTCATGAAGATTTCAGAAGAACTCCAAAATTTATTTTCTTCTCAAACTATTTTTATTTGCTTTATTCTTTTCATGAAGATTTCAGAAGAACTCCAAAAAAATAAAAATCCAGAACTTATTTTCTTCTCAAACTATTTTTATTTGCTTTATTCTTTTCATGAAGATTTCTGAAGAACTCCAAAAAAATAAAAATCCAGAACTTATTTTCTCCTCAAACTATTTTCGCTTTTTTTGACTTCTTGGAAATAAGAACTCCAAAAAAATAAAAATCCAGAACTTATTTTCTCCTCAAACTATTTTCGCTTTTTTTGACTTCTTGGAAATAAGAACTCCAAAAAAAAAGAAATCCAAAACTTATTATCTCCTCAAATTATTTTTTCGCTTTTTTTGACTTCTTGGAAATAAGAACTCCAAAAAAAATAAAAATCCAAAACTATTTTTCTCCTCAAACTATTTTTATTTTTCAAAGAAGTTCAAAAAAATCCAAAAAACTTAAATTCTTATCAAAACTATTTTATTTTCTTTTTGACTTCTTGGAAAAAAAAGAAATTAAAATTCAAAACTTAATTTGTTCTTCAAACTATTTTCTATTTTTTTATTTTTTTAGTTTTTTTTGGACTTCTTGGAAAAAAAGAACTAAAAATTCAAAACTAATTTTCTCCTCAAACTATTTCATTTTCTTTTTGGACTTCTTGGAAGAAAGAAATTAAAATTCAAAACTTAATTTTCTCCTCAAACTATTTTTTTTTACTTCTTGGAAAAAAAAGAAATTAAAATTCAAAAGAATTAAAATAAAAATACCCCAATTTTTATTTTTATAATTATCAACACATCACAAACTTAGACGGCTAAAAGATCATCCTCAGAGTAAACTTTTTCTTCTCCGTTGATGTTAATGAATTTGAGCTGCTTGAAACCAAGAAATTTCGGGGTGATATGGTGGCTATGGTGAAAGTCGTATCGTGGACCCATGTAAGGAAAGACTATTTCTGTAACGTCGTTGTCGTTTTCATCAAAAATAAAGGCCACATGTGTGGGTCCTTTCTTCGGAGTTATGATCATTTTGTAGAGTTTTCCGTGGATGACATAAGAGACTTCGTATAGATTTTGTGTACCAGGTACTTTCTTCACAGTTTTGTTAATCTTGTTTAGAAAATGTATTTTTAAGGTACTTCCTATAATCGCAGTAGAAATCTTCACAGCATTCCAAACACTGATATTGTAATGCCTATTAGACTTCTTGACAAAGGTGTAGAGGTAAACGATCCGATCAACTTTTCTGCCAACAATCGCAACGCTGTCACATAGTCCAATCCATCCCGTAATGTAATCGACCGCTACCATCGTCAAGAACCCCGTCAAAAGACTGTATAGAAAAAGCATACTTACAAAATATTTTTTGTTTTTTATACGCGTTTTGTTTATTTAAACCTGTTCTTTACTTCGCGAACAGACGGTAGACCATACATTGTATATCCGTACACAATGATGAAGACCGTCAGGATGAACCCAAGATTGGGCAAGAAAAGAGAGAAAATTAAGAGGATTTGAACCGACCAATGAAGCTTCATTCTCTTTCCGTGAATGAGTATGTAGTAGATAGCCATCGGGAGCATGAAGAAGAGGAATAGAGCGATTGCAAAGTAGAATAGAAACGCAAAAAAGGACAAGGCGTTTTTTGCAGCTGTCTCTAACTCAGACCCGTAAAAGCCCTCCAATTTGGATTGCTCAGAATATTTTTTTTTGGCTTGTTGATATTTTTCATAGATGCGTTCAATTAGCATTTTTATTTTTTCAAAATAAAATTTAAAAAATAAAAATTAATTTTCTTATTTATTTTTCACCCATTCTCGGTCGATCACTATTTTCTGTTCTTTCATATAGCCACCTATAATATACATTACATACGTCATACATCGAATAAGTGGTCGGATCGGGACTTTGACAACCCTGATCTCTTCCCTCTTCAGATTGATACAGACACTCGTTCGTGTACATAAAATATTCCACCACATCCATCGCCTTGCCTTTCAGCGAAGGCTCAATGTTCCGTAGTTTCCAGCAAACAGAACAATTGCCCATGTCTTGCTTTGATCCGGTGCCATTCTTGATCGAAAACTCTTTACGACTACCAATCCGTGTCGCATACATATGCCCACAATCATGCCGTGCGTAAACGTCACTCAAACGAAGGTCACTTCGGAGCTTCTTAAATAGATACGACAACTCATTCTTCGAGACCGGTCGATTGGGCTCGACATACTTTGAATTCAATATGCTTTCAGACATCACAAATTTTGGTTTTACTTTTCTTGTCGTACGTTTTAACTTAATTTTCTTTTATGTACAACTTGATCTTCAGCCCAAATCGGTTTTCCGTATCACGCACCGACGACATGAAGCCTGGCTTGTTCCATAATATCCACTTAGACCAAAAACCCCTCGTTTTGATACCACTCCGCGTCCAATCCTCTCTCTTGGAATGTCGGTTTTCATACCTATGCATCCGGTCAACATCTTTGTGAATTGTATAGTCAGACATTCCATTCGCGCCAAAATGTATCGTTTTGTTCTCTACTCGCACCATAAATTTTTTGTCAGCTTTATCAGATCTTTGCAAATAAACAACTTGCTTTTTCGTTTTCGACTTCGACATTTTACTACTTCTACTTTTTCTCAAACTCCCCTTTTTTGTTTTCGATTTCATTTTCTCCATTTATTTTTACACAAAAAGTTGAAAAAATTTTCCTTCTTTATTTTTTTTTTTTACACAAAAGGTGTAAAAAGAAATTTGCGCTCTTTTTTAGCCATGAAAGCTGAATACTCCAAACACCTCCCATAGAGCACATACTTGAAACGTATGAAATAAGAACTGTCAAAAACAACCTTGTTTTCTTTCCTGTTTATGAAAACTATCAGCTCTTTCAGAATTTCAATACAGCGCTCGATATCGTCTTGAACAGAACGCATGGAGAGGATGATCGAATTCGTTTCATTCGCAAAACGAAGCTTGTCAGCGACAGACACCCGCGTATCGAGCATTCTGCGTTGATTTCTTGTAATCGCGACCATAATTTTTTGAGACTAATGTGTTGGATAACTTTTCTTGTTTCAAAAACTATATTAGAAAAAAAATATATATCAATTTTATATTTTTTTTTTTGGGTAGATGTTGATGATATATTTAGTCATAACATTACTCAGACAAGCCTCTGCTTGATGGCTCTTGGTGTGAGAGACGAGTAATACTTAGGCCAACCATCAGAAAGAATTTTTTTTTCGATGATGATTTCAGGCGTCAACTCGCTTGACATAATACCATAAACATCTTTTGTAAAAGAAAAACTTCCGTCTTCGAATTCAATACCGTCAATATGCTTGATTTTATTGTTTTCAAATATTATATCCTTATTCCCCAACGTCTTGAACACAAAAGAAATCATAATCAAAGATAACAACTTGCGTGTTTGAACAAAGCTCAGATTGTGCTGCTTTTTCATATCGATGACAAATAGCTCGATTAAATAGTCTTTGACGCTCTTCTTTTTAATATCGGCCCAGGAAGATCTGTTTTCTTTGATCGTTTTTTCTGCCGTCAAAAAGTCTTGCTTTTTCTTGTTCTTGTCTACAGACGACAAAATGCCCGCTCGATTGAGCAAAAGGTTACTCACTTCATCGTACAGCAGCTTGGCGTCCTTGTACTCGATTTTGTAACTGAAATCTTTGTTCTTAAAACTACAGCAAAGAAAGTTTTTACTTATATACGTTCCAAATGGACACTTTCCAACACTCAAATCTTCGAAAATATTTTTCCAAAATGCATCCGTGGCGTACCTTATACAAGATAAAAAAATAGGATATACTATTTCATTGTTATTAAACCCCATAAAAATATTTATTTTTTTAAATTTTTATTTTTAGATCTAAAATACACCTTGGATTGTATTTTTTGGAACAATAAAACGTTTCAGAAATCAAGAAAGAACTTTTACTTTTTTTGAGAAACTACGCTCAAATAATTGTCTCTTGCAATCGGTAACAGCTTCCCCCACTTGTTGTTTAGAAATTTCTTCAGCTGCTTTCCTTTCAATCCAACTCCGAGACCTTGTTCCTGCAACTCCTTTAGGAAAATTCGTCTTGCCATGCGATAATCACCGTTTTTGGAACGCTTCACTCGGGTCATTTTTTTCGTTATGTTTCATTGAATAAATAACTTCGCAACGAAAAAATATTTTTTCTCATTTTGACCCAACTTATATTTTTTTCTATATTTTATGGTCTCTGACATATACAATTTAGAAAAAACTTAAAAAATATATTCCTCTTAATATAATGTCTCAATATTTATTAAGAGATGATTAAAACAGCAGCCAGTAAAAAAAGAAAACTCTGCGAATTTCGGGATTGTAAAACGCGACCTACTTACAACTTCGAAGGACAGAAGAAACCAAAGTTCTGTTCCGCCCACAAAGAAGAAGGAATGGTGGATGTACTAAATAAAACATGCGAATTTGAGGATTGTAAAACTATTCCTGCTTACAACTTCGAAGGTCAGAAGAAACGGCGCTTCTGTTCCGCCCACAAAGAAGATGGAATGGTTGATGTGATTTCTAAAACATGCGAATTTCGGGATTGTAAAAAGCAACCTCATTTCAACTTCGACGGAAAGAAGAAACCAACGTTCTGTTCAGCCCACAAAGAAGATGGAATGGTGGATGTGATTTCTAAAAGATGCGAATTTCAGGATTGTAAAAAGCAACCTCATTTCAACTTCGTAGGACAGAAGAAACCGAAGTTCTGTTCAGCCCACAAAGAAGAAGGAATGGTGGATGTAAAAAATAAAAGATGCGAATTTCGGGATTGTAAAACGCAACCTGCTTACAACTTCGAAGGAAAGAAGAAACGGCGCTTTTGTTTCGCCCACAAAGAAGAAGGAATGGTGAATGTAAAAGATAAAACATGCGAATTTGAGGATTGTAAAACTATTCCAAATTACAACTTCGAAGGACAGAAGAAAGGGAAGTTCTGTTCCGCCCACAAAGAAGAAGGAATGGTGGATGTGATGAATAAAACATGCGAATTTCGGGATTGTAAAACGCGACCTCATTTCAACTTCGAAGGAAAGAAGAAACGGCGCTTTTGTTTTGCCCACAAAGAAGAAGGAATGGTGAATGTTGTTTCTAAAACATGTAAGAGTGAATGGTGCTCTGTTCAACCATCGAAAAGAAATGAAGGATACTGCTTGTTTTGTTTTGTCAACCTCTTTCCTGATAAAGAAGTTTGTCGTAACTACAAAACGAAGGAAAAATGTGTCACTTCTTATGTACAATCACAATTTCCAAATTTTACTTGGGTAACAGATAAAACTGTAGAAGGAGGATGCTCAAGAAGAAGACCTGATTTACTCCTTGATCTTGGATACCAAGTCATCATTGTAGAGGTGGATGAAAACCAGCACACTGACTATGACTGTAGCTGTGAAAACCGA
>Ga0078894_10002559_pt1 | contig 13777 bp, 10 predicted proteins | sample LauGreSu1BDMLBSD_2_FD_67506 | JGI IMG/M metagenome (GOLD analysis project Ga0078894, IMG submission 67506) | Freshwater lake microbial communities from Lake Michigan, USA - Su13.BD.MLB.SD (version 4) (version 4) | ecosystem: Environmental > Aquatic > Freshwater > Lake | place: Lake Michigan...
GCATTTATCTATTCCATTGATAGGGGGAAGGGATCAAAAAGTACCAATTAGCAATATTATGATTGATTATAGTACAAATTGGCAGGATCATCATTTTAAGGCCATCGTATCCAATTATCAACGTTCTCCTTTTTTTGAATACTATAAAGAAGCACTATCTGATTTGTACAATACAAAACCTACTTTGTTAGTAGATGCATTATTAACTACACAAGCTTGGGTAAAAAAACAATTAAAAATCCAATGGGAAGTAATTGATACCCCTCCTGTAATAACCGTTCAAAGAAGTTTTGATTCCTGGTTACCCAAAAATTATCAATTGTATCCCAATCCTGTAAAATATAATCAGGTATTTGAAGATAGAACTGGCTTCTTGCCTAATTTATGTATATTGGATTTATTATTCTGTTGTGGAGGCAAACAAGCCAAGCAATTATTGATGTCTTTCTAAATAGGTTTTTGCCCATTTTTCATATTCTTTAATTTCTGCCCACTCCTTACTATTGTATAAATAGTCATAGGCTTCATTTCGATCCTTTGCCATTTGCAACTTCTCTGCCAACATTGCTTTCTTTAATTGGTAACTTCTAACAATAGAAGCAATAAAAACTTTTTCTGCGATTAAATCATCTACAGAGTCCATTTGTTGATCATAACTAGCAAATTGGATTGGATTTTGACGTGCTTTGATCCAATTTTTTGTTTGGCTAATTAATTCATCATAAGCTTGTTTATCCTCATTAGTGGATACCGTTACCTCCGATTTATTGGTAAAAGCCTCTTGCTTAATTTTATTGTGGGCATTTTTAGCAACAAGGGGAGTCCTCTTATTTGCTGCACTACTAGCTATTTTCAAGGAACGGTTTTGAGGCAATACAATCGACCCATTTTTTGCACTATACTTTGAATTTGCATTTCTTGGATTGGTTGTACTTTCAATTTTTGGAATGGCCCGAAATTGAATATTGAACAAAAGGATTATTCCCAGAATTGCAACAATAGGTTTAGAATAGGTTGTATTTCCTTGTTGCACCTTGTTGATTTTATGTATCCTCGTTAACAATTCACCTTGATGCTGTGCAGCAGCCAATCTTAAATCATTGAAATTATTTTTATTCAATAAAGACAATTGATATAAAACTTTTGAATATAAAAGTGGGGTAGCATACTGGCTTTTTAAAACCATTTCATCACAAGCTATTTCTCTTTGTAAGGATAAGGTTTTGGATAATAAATAGTTGAATGGATTGAAGCAAAGAATTATTTTAGTAATGCTTTGAACATAATTCAATAAATAATCATTCCTAACAATATGGGCTAACTCATGTAGTATTATTAATTTAATTTCATTGACGCCTAATTGATTACAAATAGCAAATGGCAATAAAATTACTGGTTCAAAAAATCCAAATACGACTGGACTATTAACTTTTTCACTATAACCAATAGTTACATTTTTAGGAATTTGTAGCTCATTTAATATTTCATTCAAGGAAGAATCAAATACTATTGAGTTTCTTAACTCTTTTAATTCTACAAGATGATAAATAAATTTTCCAATCAAATACATTAAACTAAAGCAATAAATAATACCAATGATTGCAAAATATAAATGAGCATTGGAAACTGAAAAAGGGAAGCCAGTTGTATATTGTATTGGAAATTGGTACAACTGTGTAACTTCTAATAAAAATAAAATGGTTGCAGCAATTTGGAAGGTAGTACCTATTTTAAACAAGGCGGTAGCTTTAAATTTAAAAACTGCCATTGCCAACTGAAATACCAACCACAATAATCCTAGGAATAGAATATTGTGTAACATTGCGTAGCAAATATTTTCAAAATAAAGCATTGTCTAACTTTTTATTGTTTTACGCTTGCTAGGTACTCCGTTATTTTTTAGCATTTTTTTCTAAAGTTTCAATCAAATGCTTAATTGCAATTAATTCATCCTTGCTTGTTTGATTATTTCCCAACGCTTGTATTACCAGTTCTGAAGCCGAGCCACTAAATAGGGTTTTAATCATCTTACCTAGGTATTGTTCCTGCGCCTTTTCCTTATTAAAACAAGGAGTATATAAATGGGTTTTTGAAGATTCGTCCCTCGAAACCATCCCTTTTTCATGCATTATTTGCATCAACTTTAGTGTAGTCGTATATCCAATATTTTTTGATTGCTGAACTATTTCATGCACTTCACGTACTGTTGCTGTTTGCTTATCCCATAAAATACTTAAAATTTCTAATTCGCTTTCTGTTGGTTTGAATAATTGGGTCATAGTATTACGATTATATTCGTAAGTAAATCTACTTTAAGCCAATGATATAACAAAAAAAATCCCCCCGAAAATTCGGAGGGATCCTGTTAAAATATAGTAAAAATGCTAGTTTGATTTAATGTATTTAGCATATTTAGCGTTTTGTTCATCGGTTAAAGCTTTGCCATTGACAGAGATTTTACCGTTGTTCACTTCAATTTTGATATTGTCTTTTGGAGCTAAGCCGTCCTCTTGTAATACTTGAGCTAAATTTTTAGAATCAGCCGTAATGGTGATTGTCTTAGCAGTATCAGCAACTGTTTTGAAGGAAGTATCTGTATTGATTACAGACATCTCAATAGTTTGAGATTTTGTTTCAACAGTAGTTGCTTTTGAAGGATGCATTTTAGCTAAAGTAGGTGCTAATACCAATGAAACAATGGACATTAATTTAATCAAAATGTTCATGGAAGGACCAGAGGTATCCTTAAATGGATCTCCCACGGTATCACCAGTTACAGATGCCTTGTGTGGCTCTGATTTTTTATAGAACATTTCTCCATTAATTTCAACTCCTTTTTCAAATGATTTTTTAGCATTGTCCCAAGCTCCGCCGGCATTGTTTTGGAAAATTCCCATTAACACACCACTTACGGTAGCACCTGCTAAGAAACCACCTAAAGCTTCTGGGCCCATTGTGAAACCAATTAAGATAGGAGAGATAATCGTGATTGCACCTGGTAACATCATTTTTTTCAATGATGCTTCTGTTGATATAGCTACACATTTATCATATTCTGGCTTACCAGTACCTTCCATAATACCTGGAATAGTACGGAACTGACGACGAACTTCTTCTACCATGGCCATAGCAGCTTCACCCACCGCACGAATGGCTAATGAAGAGAAGATAAATGGAATCATACCCCCTACAAATAAAGCCGCTAAAACGTCCGCTTTGTATATATCAATATGTTGATTATTTGGCATTGCCACACCTACAAAGGCAGCGAATAAAGCCAAAGAAGTTAAAGCAGCAGATGCAATGGCAAAACCTTTACCACTTGCCGCTGTTGTATTTCCTACTGCATCTAAAATATCTGTTTTTTCTCGTACTTCAGCAGGTAATTCACTCATTTCAGCAATACCACCAGCGTTGTCTGCGATAGGACCAAAAGCATCAATCGCTAATTGCATAGCGGTTGTAGCCATCATACCTGCTGCAGCAATCGCTACACCATATAATCCAGCACATGCATAAGAACCATAAATACCAGCGGCTAATACTAAAATTGGATAGAATGTAGATTCCATACCAATGGCTAATCCACCAATAATGTTGGTAGCATGACCTGTACTTGATTGTTTAATGATACTTAAAACTGGACGCTTACCCATTGCTGTGTAATATTCTGTAATGATACTCATTAAAGTACCTACAACTAATCCAACTGCGATAGCACCAATAACGCCATTTCTAGAGAATTCTAAACCTCTTAAATACATTGTTTCAGGTAATACATTGGATACTAGGAAATAACAAGCAATGGCTGTTAAAATCATAGAACCATAGTTACCCATGTTCAATGCATTTTGAACAGTTGCCGTATTTAATCCTGCCTTTTCGCTAATTCTTACAAAGAAAGTACCAACGATAGATAATAAAATACCTACACCAGCAATTAACATAGGTAATAAAATAGGGGATAAGCCATTAAAAGCATCAACCAATACACCACCTGTTGCATTTTTAACTTCTTGACCTAAAACCATGGTAGCCAATACAGTTGCTACATAAGAACCGAATAAATCGGCACCCATACCGGCAACGTCTCCTACGTTATCACCCACGTTATCTGCGATAGTTGCAGGGTTACGTGGATCATCTTCAGGTATACCAGCTTCTACTTTACCTACTAAATCCGCACCTACGTCCGCAGCTTTGGTATAAATACCACCACCCACACGAGCAAATAATGCAATGGACTCAGCGCCTAAAGAAAAACCAGTTAAAATTTCTATCGTTCTTAACATGCCTTCTGTATCTCCTTCTGGAGAGAAGTAATGTTTAATTATTAAAAACAAACCACCCAATCCCAATACCGCTAATCCAGATACGCCTAAGCCCATCACAGATCCACCAGTAAAGGATACTTTTAAAGCACGTGCTAAACTTGTTTTAGCTGCTTCAGCAGTTCTTACGTTCGCTTTGGTTGCAATCTTCATTCCAATATAACCAGCGGTTGCACTAAATACAGCACCAATTATAAAAGAAATTGAAATACTCCAATGGCTAGAATCATTTTTAGAAGCCATAAAGCCTAGTAATAAGGCAACAATTACCACAAAATAGCCTAAAATTTTCCACTCTGCTTTCAAAAAAGCCATTGCACCTTCAGCTATATAGGTACTAATTTCTTTCATACGAGCATTACCGGCATCTTGCTTAGATACCCAGTTGAATTTCAATAGAGTATATAGTAAACCTACAATACCCATGGCCGGAACGGCATAAAATAGAAGATCTTTCATAAGAATTTTACTTAATTCAGTTATTTGTTTAGTTTCAATTAAGGTCTGCAAAAATAGGGTGAAAAGGCCAAAAAAAGGCAAAAAAGCGCAATTTACTGCTCGAGTAAGGTACTGTCTTCCTTTCCAGTAAACACGGATACTAATTGCTTGCCACTATATATTTTTTTATTGTATTTATTCCCCAGTATAATAATCGTAGCAGAATCCTTTAAAAGGCGGGCAAAAACGGCATTATTACCATGCCACCAGCCATTGTGAAATATCAATTTTTCCTCATTTGGCTTCATTACCATTCTCCAACCAAATCCATAATTTCTGAAATCCTTAGTGAGTGGACTTTTTGGTTCATAGGCTAAATCCATGGTGGATTGTTTAACATAGGTAGCTGAACGAAGCGCTTTATCCCATAACAACATATCCTGTACAGTGCTATATACGTTTTTATCGCCATATATACAGTCGTATTTATCAAGCTTAAAAGGTTGATTTTTTTCATTATAAGAGGGTACATATTTATCTTTTATTTTATTGCTAAAAATAAAAGTATGCTCCATGTGTAATGGCTTAAAAATGGTTTCATCCATATAGGTAGGAAAGTCTTTACCCGTAACCTGTTCTAAGATTAATGCAAGTACAACATAATTGGTATTACAATATTTAAAAACTCTATTAGGTTGAGCTTGTGGAGCAGGTCGCTTTTGAACCATAAAGTCAAGTACATCCTGATTGTTGTAAGTGCCTTCTTTAAAAGGGGCTGTTTTGGAGACTAATTGTAATTTATGTTCAATTTTACCTTTCTTATTTTTGGTTTTAACATCAATATATTTCACTGATTCCATAAAATAAGTATAATCGGGTAGTCCACTTCTATGACAAAGCAACTGCTCCACGGTCACTTGTGGATAAGGAAACTTGGGTAAGTATTTAGTAACTAAGGCCTTTAAATCAATTTTTTGATCCTCCCATAATTTGAGGGTAGCCATCGCTGTAAAGGTTTTTGAGATAGAGGCTAAATGCAAAGAAGTTTCTTTACTGATAGGTGTTTTGTTAACAAGGTCAACATAGCCCTGGTAATCTTCAAAAACAATCTCTCCATTTTTAGCCACTAGGATTTCTCCACTAAAATTTTTATTGAGGAGCTTCTCATAGCGTTCTTTTATTTGAGCACCATATTTTTCTTTATAAGAAGAGGAGATAACAGGCATTCTTGCCGTATCTACGATGTTTGATTGAGGATCCTGGCCAGTACCACAAGCTGAAAAAAGCAAAAACATTCCTAATAAAAAGGGCATCCGCACAATCATCTGTTAGTTTTTAAAAGAATAAATAAAATATTTAGATTATTAACGAATAAAATTACAAATTATTGTAATTCAAATAACCTAATAATATTTTACCTTTGACCTATGAGCAATCTAAACAATACCAGCTATCCGAAAGACAAAATAAAGGTTTTATTCCTAGAAAATATTAGTGAGAAAGCGGTGCAATATTTCAAACACCAAGGGTATTCGGATGTAAAAAAAGTAGCAGGTGCATTAAGTGAAGAGGAGTTGATTAAGATCATCAAAGATGTTCATATTTTAGGCATCCGTTCCAAAACATTTATCTCCAAAAAAGTGTTGGATAGTGCAAAAAAATTACAGGCGATTGGCTGCTTTTGTATCGGCACCAATCAAGTAGATATGAAAGCTTGTAAACAAAAAGGAATTGCTGTTTTTAACGCTCCCTATAGTAATACCAGAAGTGTCGCAGAATTGGTAATTGGATCTTCCATTATGTTAATTCGTAAAATAATGGATAAAAACAAAGCAGCCCATGAAGGTATTTGGAATAAAGAAGCGAAAGGAAGTTTTGAATTAAGGGGTAAAACCATGGGCATTATTGGCTATGGAAATATAGGAACACAAACAGGCATCATGGCAGAGGCCATGGGTATGAAAGTAAAGTTTTATGATGTTGAAACTAAATTACCCTTGGGAAATGCAGTTTCAACAAAGTCACTGAAAGAATTGGTGAGTTCATCAGATATTATTTCCATTCATGTTCCTGAAACCAGTCAAACAAAAAATTTAATCAGCAAAGAACTTATTAAACAATGCAAGGCAGGGTCTATTTTAATAAACTACGCAAGAGGAGAGGTTGTAGACTTAGAGGCATTGGCAGATGCTTTAAAAAGTAAACATATTAGTGGCGCAGCCATTGATGTATATCCTTGGGAGCCAGAAAAAAATGGGGATCAATTTAAAACACCTCTACAAGGTTTGTCTAACGTAATTTTGACCCCTCATATTGGTGGTTCTACGGAAGAAGCACAGGAAAACATTGGTGAAGATGTGAGTATAAAATTATACCAATACTTAGAGAGAGGTGTTTCCAATGGATCACATTCCATTCCAAGTATTAGTTTACCTCCAGTGGATGGTGCACATCGAATACTTCATATTCATAATAACGTACCTGGTGTATTGAGTGCGATTAATACAGTGATGTCCAAAAATAAAATAAATATTGTTGGTCAATATTTGAAAACCAATGAAGAGATAGGCTATGTAGTTTTAGATGTTGATTCAAAACTTTCAAAAAAAGCCATTGATTTATTAAGGGACGTAAAAGAAACGATACGTGTTAGAATGTTATACTAATTCAGCTAACATTCTATTTATTTCCATTTCATCGACACCCATTGAAATCATGTTTTCATTCATTGAGGGTGCATTAAATTCCATTTGTGAAGGAATTGCTTTTCTGGCAGAACTATGAATTTCAAACACTCCTGTTTCTTGTACAATTTGTTTGCAATTATTTGAACGTACGCCACTTCCTGGTAAAATAATAATTCGACCTTCCGCTTTCTCGTTAAGCATTTTTATAAGGGGTAATGCATCAACCACATTTGGCAATTGCCCACTTGTTAAAACACGTTTACATCCTGTTTGAATAATATCTTCAAGTCCTTTGATAGGATCATTACATCGATCAAAAGCCCTATGAAAGGTAATTTCCATGGGAGCAGCTAAATCCACTAAAATTTTAGTTCGGGCAACATCAATTGAACCATCCTCTTTTAATAGTCCAACAACTGCACCTGGATAGCCTAAATCTTTACATAATTTTAAATCCGCTTTGATACATTCAAATTCATTGTGGGAATATAAAAAATCACCTCCTCTAGGCCTGATGATAGGAAAAATAGGCACTTTCGTTAACTTGATTAAAGTTTGTAAACTTCCATAAGATGGGGTAGTACCACCCTCATTTGGATTTTCACAAAATTCAATTCTATCTGCTCCTGCATTTATCGCAGATATTGCAGCTTCAATTGAAAAAACAGCTACTTCTAATATTACTTTATGATGGATCATTGAAAGGAGGGTCTATGCGTATAAATACAATTTTAAAATACTTGTAGGAATTAGAGGGAACTGAATGGAGACTCTATTAATTGATTACCACTAAAAGTGTGGACAGCAAAGTTAAATCCGGTATGCAATGCGTAGCTTCCATATTCACCATTTTTGTTTAAGGCAATAAAACAAACCTGAATATCTTTTGCTTTCTCTTTTTTAATTCGTCTAACTTTTTCAACAATTATTTTGCATGCTTCTTGTGGTGTTTTACCTTGTCTCATGAGTTCAACCACTGCACTTGCACCAGCTACTCTAATCACATCTTCCCCTTGTCCAGTAGCAACAACAGCACCAACTTCATTGTCAACATACAAGCCAGCCCCAATAATAGGAGAGTCCCCAACCCTGCCTCTTAATTTAAATCCAGCTCCACTGGTTGTGCAACTACCGCTTAAATTCCCCTGTGCATCCAGGGCCACCATACCAATCGTGTCATGATTCCAATCCCCATTTTCAAATCTTGTTGGGGATATAAATTGTTCTTCAAGTTGGCTCGTTGGATGATTAGATGATTGTTTTTGTAAAGTAGTTTGTCTTTCTACATTGATTACAGGTTGATAAGTAGATTTTTTTAACCATTGTTGATATGATTTCTCAGCTGACTCAGAAAGCTTGCCAGATTCTAATGGAAACCCTTCCGCAAGGGCGAATTGTTGTGCTCCTTCACCCACCAACATGACATGTGGAGTTTTTTCCATAACCCTACGGGCCACTGCAATTGGATGTTTAATTCTTTCTAAAAATGCTACACTGCCACAATTAAATTCATGATCCATAATGGAAGCATCTAAGGTAACATAACCATCTCGGTCTGGATTGGCCCCTAGTCCAACACAACAACTAATTTCATCCTCAGTGACCATCACTCCTTTTTCAACAGCATCTAAAGCAGAACCGCCCTTACTTAATATTTCCCAAGCTCCTTTATTGGCATTTAAGCCTGCATCCCAAGTGGATATTACAATTGGTTTTTGTCCAGCCATAATTGTTTTTGGTACAAAACCTTGCAATGTAAATCCAGCAATTCCTAAACTACCTAGGTTTAAAAATTTTCTTCTATCGATGCGCATAATGAATCAATTAATTGAACTTTGAATTTACGAAAGTTGGAGCTAATTATGTACATTTAGTTGATAAATATGGAAAGCATTTTCAATAAATATGGTTGGGAGGTAATTGCTTACAATCAATTACATCAGGGGCTTATTAATAGCACTTTTGTAGTGAATACCCATTCAGGTGATTATATTTTGCAAACCGTCAATCACCATATATTTACTAATCCAAGTGCAATAGACAATAATATAAATTTAGTTGGCTCTTATTTTAAAAAGAAACATCCCAATTATTTATTTACTCATTTAGTACCCACATTACAAGGGAAAACTTTAGTAGAGTGGGAGGGTCAATTTTACCGAGCATTTCATAAAATCGAGGGGTATGCATTGTCTCTTTTAGAAAATGAACAGCAAGCTTTTGAAGCAGCAAATCAATTTGGACAATTCACTAATTTGCTTCGAGATTTTGATGCCAATTGTTTACAAACAACCTTGCCTGATTTTCACAATTTAAGCTTACGATATCATCAATTTTTAACTGCATTACAAAATGGAAATCCTCAAAGAATAGAACAATCAAAAGAAGCGATCCATTTTTTGAAACTTCACCAAACTTATGTTGTACAGTATGAAAAATTTATACAACATTCGGATACTCATAAACGCGTTACCCATCATGATACCAAAATTAGCAATGTACTTTTTAAGCAAATAAATGGAACAAATAAAGCCATTGCCGTGATAGATTTAGATACGGTAATGCCAGGATATTTTATTAGCGATATTGGAGATATGTGTCGGACCTATTTATGTTCCGTTTCCGAGGAAGAAGCCAATTTGGATCTACTAAGTCTGGATGCCCAAAAATGGGAAGCCCTCCAAAAAGGATATATGTCAGCCATGGACGCAGCCTTATCCACTTTTGAAAAAGAGCATTTTTTCTTTGCTGGACAGTTTATGATTTACATGCAAGCACTTCGTTTTTTGACCGATTATCTGAATATGGACCTTTACTATGGGGCAAAATATGAGGGCCAAAACTATGTTCGGGCCCTCAATCAAATAAGATTATTGGAATTGTATAACCAATTAGGAAAGTGATAGGTAGGTATTTACCATTATACCCTATGAAATATTCAAATTGAAATACCTAAAACTGGTCGTTCAAAGCAAAATCGGGTTTTCGTATTTTCCATTTTCCTCTGGTAAAATCTGGGATTTTCTGTACCTGTCCTTTTTCTGAAATGGATTTTTCTGAAAGGGGAGTAATCGCATACCAGGTAGCTAAATCATAAACATCCAAAGGAAAAGCGACTTTTCTTTTAATACACTCAATAAAGGCATTCACCACAAAAAAATCCATTCCACCATGACCAGCTCCAACAGCGTCCTGCTCAAATCGCTTCCATAATGGATGATCGTGTTCCTTTAAATATGGTTCCGGATTTTCCCATACATGGGCTTTTTTGGAAATTCCTTCTATATATATATGTCCCGCATTAAAAGCCCCTGAACTATAATCCTGCCATAATCCCTGTGTACCCTGAACGCGGAAGCCTAAATTATAAGGACGAGGCGAATTGGTGTCATGAGTTAATACGATGGTCTCACCATTATAGGTTTGAATTTGTGTAGTAACTATATCGCCTAATTTAAATTTTAATTTCGCATTCATATGATTTTCACCACCTTGTGGGTGGTTAACTATATATTTATGTAAACCTCTTGCTTTTGTTGCAACCGAGGAAAGCCTCGTTAAAAGATTACCTCTATTTGCATCAATCATCATGGCTACTGGCCCTAAACCATGGGTTGGATATAGTTCGCCATTCCTATATAAGGAGTGATTGGTTCTCCATTTAGCTTCACTCAAGCCTTTTTCTCCAAATTCTACTCCCGAATTATAGGCTGTTTTGCCATCATTAAACTTAACACCCCTTAAATCGTGCTCATAACCCCCTTGTAAGTGTAATAATTCCCCAAACATGCCTTTTCTTACCATATTATAAACAGCCAATACATCTCGTCTATAACATACATTTTCTAAGCACATTACTGGGATACCTGTTTTTTCACTTGCATCTACAATGTCCCAGCAATCGGTGAGCTTAATTGCACCACAAACCTCTACACCAGGAATAATCCCTTGTTTCATAGCTTCTAAGGCCTGAGGTATATGCCATTCCCATGGAGTAGCGATTATAACTGCATCAATATCAGTACGTTGCAAGAGCTGTTTGAAATTTTCTTTTCCATTAAAATACTCAATGGCAGCAGGTCGTCCTGCTTCTTTAAGGATCTTTTGCGCATCTGCCAACATATTACGGTCAGGGTCAGCAAAGGCGATAATTTCAGTATCTTTTCTTTGACAAAGCATTTCAATATGATTTTGACCCCGATATCCAGTTCCTATAATACCAATACGAACCTTATCCATTTTGGCTGCGGATTTAGCCATGATCAACTGTGGACTCAAACCTAAAGCAATGGTGGTTAGTCCAGTATTTTGTACAAATTTTCTCCTACTTACATTGTTTGACATGAGCGAGTTTTTAAGTTGTTATACCTATACAAAATAGTTATAAATCAGCATAAATACAATACCGCCCTCAATTTCATTCCAACATCATCCAATTTAAAGTTGTTTTAATTACTTATAATTAACATTATGTTAAATAGATTATAACAAGATAACCCCCGATTGCTCGAGGGTTATTATTGATATATAAAATACTGTGTTTAGACTATTGGTATTTATCGTGCAGTTGATCATAGAAACTAAACTTTTGTTCAAATGCTGCTGAAGCTTTTGCATCTTTGCTCTTTAATTTTTCACTTTTATATTGATACAACATTGCTAGATAATCAACCGATCTTAAAGCAATATTCTTCTCACTTTTACTCATGTCTGCTTTATCCTTTAATGCGTTGTACGACTTTTCTAACCAGGTAATCGCCAAGTCCACTTTTTGGAAAATTTGAGTGTTTAAATCAGCAATGATAGCTTTCACTGAATCCTGAGGCGTCACTTTTACGGGCACCCCTGGTTTAGAAGTTCCTTTAACCGGAGCCCCTTTTGCAGTTGTTGAAACCGGCTTTTGGGTGTTTAGTGCTTGTAAGGACTTTCTTGCGGCATCTAATTTGCCGTCAAGTATGGTATATTGTGCGTAGTAACTGATGCCTGAATTGTATGCTGCTCTAAAATTGGTTGGATTCATGGTAAAAGCTTGTTGAAATGCTTCAGAAGCTTTTAAAACATACTTTTCTGAACTTGGATCATCTGATTTCCCTTCCATAAACAACTCACCAAAATATTGAACTTCTAATTCTGATAATTTGTTGGCAGCTATTAATTGATCATAAAGTGCTACTTTTTCATCAATGGTATATACTTTGGCGATATATTCTCTTTGATATTGTTCCCACAACTCGGTATTATTGGGACATTCAACAAGTGCTTTCGCGATATAGGTATCAAACTTTTCCTTTTCTTTTGTTTGAATCAAACAAGTAAACAAGTCATTATAAATACCTTCTAAGCTCGCCATAGCTTTCTCATTAATTAATCGCTCGAAATATTTAATGGCCAATGGGAAGTTTTTGTCCTTTTCATGACAAATAGCGGTATATAAGATAGTAATTGAGTCTAATTTCAATTTTGTATCTAACCAACCTCTACCATAAAAAATATCACTATACTTAACGCAGGTTGCAAAATAAGTTGCAGCTTCTTTAAAATTATTTGAATTATAAAGCTTTACCCCTTCTGAAAAACTCTTGGTATATACTTGAATAAATGGTTCAGCAGGATTTAATTCTCTTTCTTTTATTGCCTTTTCATTAATAAATGTATTTCCTTCCTCTGTACTAACTAATTTTTCTAGAGTATTGTACATATCGTTATAGCTATTGGGATACTTAACTAAGGATGAAGAATCCTTGGAAAGAAAACTATTGATTTTAATTTCCCAAAATAATGCTTCTGGCGTATTGACTAGCGTTGGATTTTTTTGCAAAATCTTAGCTAAGTCAGACTTTGCGCTTTCATATTGACTTATCAATATGGCATTTTTTACCTTGTCGAATTTTTGTGCTTGAGCAGCGTTAAATATCAAAAGCAAGGTTAGGATTGTAATTAACTTTTGCATAAATGCTATTTTATTTTGTGTTGATTGTGTATTTAATAAATATTTTTATTCTGCGGGTGTATTATCACCAGTGTTATCAATGGTGTCATCCGTTGAAGATGTTGTTCCTGCATCCGGCGCATTTGAGTCACCTTCTGCATCCGGTGCAACCGTGTTTTCGCCTTCAGCTAATTCAGCTTCGGGGTCCTCACCTTGATCTCCAATTTTTGAAGTAGCTGCAATCTCATCGCCTTCGTCTAAACGGATTAATTTCACCCCTTGTGTAGCTCTACCCGCTTCGCGAATTTCATTGATGCTAGTACGAATAGTTACACCTGATTTACAAGTAATAATTAAATCGTCAGATTCTAATACATCCATTAATCCAACTA
>Ga0078894_10002561_pt1 | contig 13774 bp, 8 predicted proteins | sample LauGreSu1BDMLBSD_2_FD_67506 | JGI IMG/M metagenome (GOLD analysis project Ga0078894, IMG submission 67506) | Freshwater lake microbial communities from Lake Michigan, USA - Su13.BD.MLB.SD (version 4) (version 4) | ecosystem: Environmental > Aquatic > Freshwater > Lake | place: Lake Michigan, USA...
CTGCTGCTGGCCCTGCTGGCCCCGCTGCTGCTGGCCCTGCTGGCCCCGCTGCTGCTGGCCCTGCTGCTGGCCCCACTACTGGCTCAACTTCGAGCTCCAGTCGCTCTAGAGATTTCTACTACCGTGGCTACGAAGGAAAAAAGCGTCCGCTGTACGACACGCCTGTTGGTCCCACTGCTGGTCCCACCGCTGGCCCCACTGCTAGTCCCACCGCTGGCCCCACTGCTAGCCCATCCTCGAGCTCTAGTCGAGGCCCTACAACCAGCCCAAGGGCGTCCTCTTGGCTGGGCTCAAAGGACGGTGACTCCCTTGGTTACGAAGTAAAAAAACGCCCGCTTTACGACACGCCAGTTGATGATGACGCAACAGAACACGGTGAAACAGGCGACACCTCTGCCTACGCGCGGTGGTCATGGTGGGACAAATTAACAGGCTGGTATGGTGAAGAACCAGAATCAAAAAAAATTGTTATACCGGCACCACCCGAGACTAAAAAGAAAGATACCAAAGTAAAACCACCACCACCAGAAACTAAAAAAGATGATTCTACCAAGACGCCACGCCCAATAGACCCAGAAGCGCGCACCTCAAAAGAACTCACACTCGAAGATATCATGGACGTGGAGGAACCCACACCCCCACCACCCCCATCAACGACAACCCCTGTTTACGTTTACAAGGATTCGAAATTAACGCCAGGTGCGGATTTACCTAAAAAAGAAGCACCAAAACCAACCCCCACATCGACTCCAGCACCACCTTCCACCACTACGAGTGTTGAAACAACTCCAAAGGATTTTACTCGTGGAGATAAAAAAGACCCAGACCCAGACGGTGGCCTAGCAGGCACTGTGGTTACAACCGCAAGCACACCACCTAGAGACGCAATTAGTGTTGGCGAACCCGTAGAATCCGTACCAGCGACCACATCGACAGGCAGCAGCCTCTATGACTTTATATTTGGTCCATCGACAAAAGACAAAATTGAGGAAGAAAGTAGAGAGGAGAGCGGGGCGGTGTTGGAGCTTGAACCGTCGCCTCTACCCTACTATGGCGAAATGTGGGCAGGTCCCTCTGTCGACGGCTTGGAAGAAGCCACAAGCGATAAAGAGGCAGAGCCTCCCAAAGAAGTAGTCCCGAGCATTGAGCATCCGCTAGTGAAAGAGTTGCACGAGAAAAAACTTGCAGCCGATCACGCAGCTATAGATAGCTTTTTTGGCAAAGCGGACCCCACCCTAGTAGAAAAACTTAAAGAAGAAACTAGATACGCTAGGGAGGCAAAAGCGATGAAACGCATATATAAAGAAGCAGAAAATACACTTTTAAGTAAAGCAATACGGTGGATTGCTAATGCCCCGCCAGGGACAGCAAGGGACCTATTTCTAAAAGGACAGGAGATGTTAGCAGACAAAATTGAGGAGAAACTGGGCAAAATTCCGGATGATCCTTACTATAGTGCAAAGCGCGATCCTGAGGCGTATATGCCCGCGGTGAAAGAGTTGGTAGAGACTGGATTTACAGCGGCTAGCGCAATGGGCTCTATAATAAGTCCTTTTTTAAATAATTTAACATATAGCTTGATTGCGAACGCGTATTTATGGCGAAATCATCAAAGAGGAGGATGGCCAAATAGGCTCCCAAGTGTAATTGCAAGCCATACGCTGGCATCGGTCCCACTCCTCATGTCAGAATATGTTTGGCCAGCCATTGATTGGTCTAAGGTAATGGAAAAATCAAAGACCGAAGAAACTATGAAAAAATTTTTCATAGACCATAGCACCACAGGCTACTCCGATGGCGAACATATTGTATTTCCAGACGGGACAAAAATAAAATTAAAAGAAGAGGTAAAAGTTGAAGCTATTAAAGAAGCTATTGAGGACGGTAAAGGGCCAATGGCGGCTGTCGACAGTGCAGGACATGATGCAGCCATGAAAGTGATAGATGAAGCAACAAAAGTAGCAGGGCCTGGTGTACCCACCGAAATAGTGGGAACAAAAGCGGGCATTACTGAAACGAGCACAGTACCAGTGGGTACTGTCACTAAAGAAGCAGGCGGACCAGCGCCAATAGACGAAAAAAAAGATTTAGAATCAAAAGAAGTGGGATTTTACGAAAAAATCCATGTTGACCCGGTTTCGCTCACGGCGCGAGAAGCGACAGCCCTTGGCGACCCAATCACAGTCTCTTCCTCCGACGGCGGCACCTCCGAACTTAGTTCTTATAAAGGAACACCAGGAGGTAAAGCCGTATCAGAGATCTGGAATGAAAATTTGGCTTTAGCTGTTTGGAATAAAAAAACAATAACGTTATCAGACAGTCCTAAAGATGTAGATGCATTGCTATTTGGTGTTGGCTTCATGGCTGACACCTATTTTCAAAAAGAAAATTATGAACTAGCAAAGTTTTTTATTAAAGATCAGCCGGGAACTACCGCTCTTGCAGTCGGTGAGTCAATGGTACCGAAACCCATGGAAGGAATTGATTGGCTCCTAGCAACAGAGCTAATAAAATACGGCTATATGGATCATGAAGGCTTCGAACAAGCGCCTGAATTTATTGCTTATCTTGAAAAAGCAGTAAATAAGCTCGTCGTCGAGGGTAGATCTAAATTTGAAACAGGCGACATGAAAGAAAAAGCACGAACGGTGCTCGCAGACTACATGAAAAAATATTCAATGACTGCGGGAGAAGTATACAAATACTTTGACTCGATAACACCAAAAATGAAGAACGAGTTAGACCCTACTATAGCGATAAATACTTTTGGAGAAGGGTTTAAAGGTGACGTATCAGATATAAAGTTAACCGAGTTGGTTAAACAAATACTTAAGGACGCGTACCCCCAAAAACTGCTCGACATACAGTCGATTGCAGAACGATGTATTAATATACTCGTATCTGATTGCAATCCAAAAGTTCAAGAAGACTTTAGAAGATTTAAAAAGATGTACAAATACAGTGACGATAGCGTGCATCCTCAAGTGCTTTGGCACAAAATTAAGGAAGAGAAAGCAGAAGTTGACAGCCTTTCTTTAGAAAGCTTAAATATGCGTTTAAATCGTGAGATCTTGAAAAGATTAGCAACTGGGCAAATAACGGGCATGGTATATTTTAAGGATGGGCGTCTAACAATACCAAAAATAGGTGAAACAGAAAATCCCCTCAATTATGATGCACTAGCATCATTTGCACCCGCTATAATGGCAGCAATAGCAGGTTTAGGTCTCGACAATGACATTGTAAGATCAAAATTTGGCGACAAAAACACTAATTTCTCGCATACATTCGATTCGGCAATAAAACTTGGCTCGGTAGTGACAGCAATTGTAAAGGCAGTAAAATTTATAACTAACGTTGATTTGACTGGAAGAATTGTAAATATAATGGATTGGCTAAGCGCTTACATGCCTGCGGCGTTTACAGATAGTGACCCAGCAAAAGATGACGGCGTAACAATACATACTGGTTCTGGTAGAGAACTAGAGTGTTCAACTTGTGGGACAAAAAATTTACGGTTAAATTACTATGTAAATAATATAAAGCCCGATGAAAATATGTGTGGCAATTGTTATCAAGCGAACAAAAAAACAGCAAGTGGGGTAAATAAAAAAACACGCGGAGTTCAATTTAAAAATATTACGGAGTCCGATGAACCGTCCCACATCGAACTCCAAAAAAATAGAATGACAGCGCTGGCAAAGGATTTTCACAGAAAATACCCACGAGAGCCTCAATTAAAAAAATTTATGGATTCCGCACACGGGCGTGTAAAAAATTTTGCTTTTATGCACCACAATGGAAAAGGCATTACAACTTTCCACAACAAGAATAATGAAAAAGACAGAACAGAATTGACATTTGCAATGGGAATACATGAGCTGGGTCCAAAAGGTTATTTAAATTCATATCATAAAGCAAACATGAATAAACTAATGAGTAATGAGTTCTTAAATAGTAATCAACATCCACACGATGGGGGTTATATAAAACATAGCGACTTTGAATCTTTTGATAAATTACATAATAAAATAAAGCGTGATCCACAAGCTCTCCGAAGATATATACTATAATGACGTGTTTGAATAAAAATACTTTTTTGATTACTCTTCAAGAAGAGAGAGATTACAGAGGCGATGTAAACTTGCAAAATTTTCAAATAGATAAAAAAAAGTGTTTTAGTGTTATCGCGACTATAAATTGCATAATTAGATGTTCGTTCGCACCATCTAACCATTTCATCTCAGCTGACGGCACATCAACAAGCGACACAATAATAAGTTGTAATGAAGCTAGCGGAATCTACTATAAAATAAACAACACAGGAGTTAAAAACGGCTTCGTTCAACTCGTTTCTTCTACCAACCTAAATATTCCTATAACTATTTTATTTACATTTTATGATTATGAACCTGACATAATACCGTTGGTTACGCGAGAAAAATTCTATGGATCTATAACTCGCGCTGGCACACCACCCGTCTTTTCTGCTAGCTTTACATGCAATCCACCCATAATCAATGGCGGAAAATGCATGCTTTTCACTTCAAAACAAGGCACATTTGAATGCTCTTTTATTTCTCCAATGAATTATATACACCCAGATGACGATACTTGGCAACAGCATCGTTTTATTTGTAGTAATACAGATTTATTGCAGGTTAGTTCCTGTGATCGTTATATACAAAGTTTTAATATAAAGCTATGGGATTACGAAGCAGAAGGAGATCCATATAATCCGCAAGACGGTATAATGCCAATAGATTTTTTTTTCTTATTTTTTTAAACATGAATAAATTGACAATAAATTATTCAAAAAATTTGAGATTCAATAGTAACTTGTTAACATATCTGAATGTCTCCAAAAAATTACTCGCTTATATGTCATACTATAGTATTAAGTATGCCTTTTTTTATTATAAGAGACACCGTATCTATATAAACTACGGCGTACCATTAAGTTTTATTGACTATGCACACAATATAAAGAGTCTTGGAGTCACAACGCTAACTATATATTGCACAAATCAAATACCAGACAAGTACATTAACCAATGGAGTTACCCTAATGATGCGATACCAGACAAAAACGTTTACTTCATACCCTTTAACTGGATAACTCAAGATGCCGTTTATACCGCAAATAGTGGGCTTACGCGTACAGCAACCAATACCGTAGCACAATTATATTCCATAAGAACAAAAATAGTATCAACCCTAATTGAATCCGTACCTTCTGAAGCTTACACAGGCGTTATGCCTGCCACTTTAATAGACACAAACGGTAAAGTTTATGGGCCAAAGTATGAAAGCGATTCACAACCGTTAATTGAAAACGCATATTTAAATCAAATTAAAATAAAAGAAAACTTAGACTATGACTATATACTTTTTTACCCGTCGATAGAAGAAAATACCTTTTTCTATTTATGGGTTAAAAACAAAGTGTCGCCTTTCTATCCAAATAGTTATAATTTTACTGCTATCGACTTTAGACGCCTTTATTACGGGATTGAGTTGCCGCGAATTCACCAAAGTTTAGACGAAATACATTACCTTGAAAGTGACACATGTTTTAGCTTTTTTAAATCTGTCGACAAGACTAGTGTGTGGGAAAATGAAGCAGCGACTGGCGGTCTCAATAATTTATTTCTCGCTAAAAAACCTATAATAGGAAACACCCCTCAAGTGTCTAATAATAACCTCGAAGTCTATGATATTGTAAACAAATCAGAAATAATCAAGGGTCAAATTAAATTTGACGAGACACGAGAGCATTATGAAATTGTTGGAGGTACAAAATACTACTACGTACAACGAAGAGAGTGGTGTCAAGAGCCAGCCTCTCTCGAATACTACCCAAATAGCTCGAGTTATTATAAGGGCTTTTTGGCTGATCTAGGTGGCAACGCGATTGTCTACACAAGAGTTAGTGGTAAGCCTTATTATGTCTTGGGTTCTGGTGACGGAGACGAAAATAAAATCTTTGGAGACATCCTAATAATTGAGTGGGATCAAGAGCCTCTAGGGCCTTTTTTTATTGCACCATCGCGAACATTAAACTCTTACACTAGTGTTCACGAAAGTGACTATTGCGCTCAACCGGTGCGCAATAGTATCAGTTTATCGAATGAGGAATTCAAGCAAGCTTTTGCCACATTACCAGGGTGTCCAAGCACAAGCGGCTTCTATATAGTAGATCACGGTAATTTTGCAATAATGAAAAGCATCAATTACACTCAACTAAACTGGACCGATAAGAGCTGGGCACAAAATGAACGCGCGTCCGAAGGCCTTGATTCTACATTCAACTATGAAGTTAGCATTATAGGCGCATTAAATTATCAAGCCATTCGAAGTAGTCAATATATGAGAGTACACAAGCTCGACACCGAACCACTTAAATTTGGCGTGCGGCAGCCCTTAGCAACAATCAATAAATTAGAAATTGATTCGTTTCTATTTGGGGTTACGAAATCAGTCATAATTGAGATAAACCGTAATGGAGGGGGCGAATTTACACCATATGAGCTCGATCCGGGATGGCTAAAATTTACAAAACCATATAGCATGCCACTGGATATAATACAAGGGCGCTATACGAGTTTTACAGCTGAATTAGTGAATGGAACTGCCAATTGGGAATACGGAGCCGAAGAAGACGAACGTTTTTGTTTGGCATTAAGTTTTGGCAAAACATGGAGAAATAGAGTCGTCCCTTCCTACATTAGTAATAAGGCTTCAGAATATCAATTTCGAAATGGGTTAAATAGTCTGCAAGGTTATTTTTACATATTAGCAACAAACGACATCGTAAGCAATCGTATAGACCCAAATATTCCATTTTATATTCAGATTAATTTTTTATAATGGCCGCGATACTTGGCGGTATTGCAGCATCTCTTTTGCCAAGCTTATTTCCAGAAACTATAGGTAATATAGGTCACTACATTGAACACAACATGTTAAATCAGAAAGCGTGGGAAGATGGTAGCGGCCGTCATCGGGGAAGCGGTAAAAAACGCAAATATGCCGGATTAAATCCTGGCCTTGCCGCCTATCTGGAACAAAGAGAGCATAAAAAAGCTAAAATAGGGGACGGCAGAGAAGATCACCATTTACTTACTCAACACGGCGCCTATCAATACAATGGACCACACAAAAATCGGATATACAAGGCAAATGGGCTAACACCGACAGCAGGTCCAATTCAGTTTGCAAATGGTGTTAGATATGGTGGAAAGAGGGGACACTATAAAATGAGTGTCACATATCATGGAATCAACGGCACGACACAAAGATCAAGGATACATAAGGCGCGAGGAATCTTTGGTAACGCTAGTGACATCCCTACATCAGCCTTGGCCGAGGGACCAATGCCCTAAAGGCGATATTAATAATACTTTTATTTAATACTCTATTTTGACTTGACTAATATATAATATTGAATATTTTAGCAAATAATAAAATTTAATTCTCGCTTGACTTTAATTTTCAAATATAACCGAACATGAATTATAATCAGCAAACCTCTAACTATGGTCCAGCAGTGACTGACAACTTGATGTTTTCCGCGTCAACTGCATCAGGTATCGCACTGGAACCAATGGATCAGACCAAAAAACCTCTAATAGAATTTTTTGATTCAAAATATAACCTTCTAAATGGACGTGAACCAATCGCCATAACCGACAAAGTAGTAAAGTATGAGAGTTTTTCACGGCTTGTCCCCCAAAAGCTAATAGGTGATAGATCAGACTTTGCTCAAATCATATTCGAAGGTAAAACGCCTGGTTTTGTCAAAGCCCGCAATATGTTTGTTCAATTTACATGTGTTCTAAGTGGGAATGTTGCAGACTTGTCACAATTAGCATCTTGGCGAGACACTATTAAAATATCGCAAGGCGTGCAAGCCCCCTATTGCATGTTAAATAATTTACGAGAGTACGACGGATATTTGGGTCCGGTGAAAACAGACATGACTTTAGATAGAAAAATGAGGACAGACAGAGTCTCACGAAAAGCTATAGCATGCTTAAGGCCACGAACAATGGAAGAACACAAGCGTAACACATCCCTCGGATTACCATGCTCGCGTTCATCATTAACGATAGATTTTACAGACGCAGATGTGGCGGCCTATGGCGACAATAAATTTGTAGATATTTTAGGTGCTGCTAGGGCTCTACCAGATTTTAAAATACCCCCAGGAAGTGATACGTTCACCATTGAACATCATTTCACTGTTCAACTTGCCGACTTATTTCCATTCCTCGACTCTGAACAGTACATACCTCCCGACACTCACTTCTATTTTGAATTTAAATTCGATGACGGATTTGGGTGGGTAAAAGGTAATGGCATATACAATAGAAGAGTAAATTCTAAGCTCGATTGGTTGACATCATCAAGAATTAACGTTACCACACTATTAGTCCAAGACGTCTACAAAAACTTTTTAGCTTTCGACTACTATACGCTACACGAGCATATTAGCGCAGGGTTCTCAAATTTGCCGCCAGTAGTTACCCACCACTGGGACTACCGTCTATTTCAGGATATGCAACCAAACAGACTTTTTACAAACGGATTTTACACTTTTAACTTGGGAGACGTACCCCAGCCAACTTCTGTAATCATCTATTTCACAGGGACAGACACAACCAATTTCCAAATAATAAACTATTCGGACCCAACAAAGTATCCCCACTTGAACTTGTTCTCGGATCAAAATGGTTTCACTTGCGGATTAAATTTGAATGCTATAACCATAACTATGGGTGGAAAGAAATTTTATGATATTGATAATATAAATTTTCAAAACACAGTAACTTTAGGCTCTGACTTAATAATACCATGTAATAACGAAGGAGCCTACTGCGTATTGGTAAATCAAACCCTCGATCAGCAGTATTCGAGTACTAAGCCTGCATATCGTTGCTGTCCGACCAGATTCAACCAGATAAACAACGTAATACCGGCTGAATTTTATCTTCAACAACAAGAACAAAACGATGGTAACATACGCGCCCTACCTCAAGGAAAATCGGATTTGATAGTAAGGTTTGCAATTAAAGGAAAGTATTATTACTACGACCAAAATGGAGCTACGCCGATACAGATAAATGATGCTCTACCTCCAAACACTATCGTAAACATTTTAACCAAATACAGCTCGCAGATAATCATAACCAAAGATCAAGTCGCTTCCAGGATAGCCTACCCTTACTACGTCTTGGACGCCTCAAACCCACAACAACCACCAGTATCAAAAAATGAACTCGTCTAAACAGCAACTAAATTTGTTTTGGGGTATTGCGGACACAACATATAGGCGTCATGCGGGAAACCTTTTTATAAATCGTGACGACGGTTCATCAACGCTTACGTTTAAATTCTATTTAAATGGCTACGCTAAGTTAGGTGAAATGGTATTGGAATATCCATATGATATAACCTTTAACCCGTATGTTGTCGCACCCCCACCACGAACAGCTTCACCAAACTCCTTTGAAAATGAAGAAGAAATGTTACCGTCTCTTGTTACTACAGCAGCAGCACCAGCAACGCCTATCGATTGGATTAACACAGATAATATTAGTGATTTGCCACAGCCCCCATTTACACTTTTAACTCAATTTGATAATATAAAAATTAAAATAAATAACGAGCTAATATCGGCCTATGGGTGGGAAGAATCGAGCCCTGCCTTTAAAAACATTTGGCGAAATAAACAAGAAAAAAGCGAATTTCAGCTACACCACTTGTTACAATCGGGTCTAGAGTTATCAAACAACGAATATTATCAAATAAGAAAAAATGTCGACGTTAAAAATAATCTATATGAATCGATACATTTATCTACCCGCCAAACAAATGTCATATGGGACAATATATTCCGCCCTTATCAGTATGCCCTAAGAAATTATCCTTCGCTGAGTGCAACACCGCTTAAGTTCACGACTTATAACACGGTCATGCTGCGACACTTGCACCCAATATTCGCCAACAAAATAACTTTTCCACCGCGAACTATAATTGAAATAACAATAAAAAATGGAGCACCCCTTGCTGGTGGGGTCCCACTATTTTACCAATTAAATGACACGAAAACTGCTACGCCTTATGATGCGCCTGCTACTTGCGATAATTGGTTTGGCAACGGCCCAACGTACATAACATATATGGAATCCTATTTGATAGATTTTTCAAATTCAGCCGAAGACACTGACTACGTGTGGCCATGTCAGGACTATGCGAAAATCGAACATAATGGCAACCTTCGCGATTTCACCATACCATTTTCTATGAGCACTAGTAAAGGCAACACACAAACACACATTTTGGACTTTCTCCTCGAAAAAAAATTAATTATGCCAGATAAGTTGATACTTTTTGCAGAACCAACCCCGCCTAAACTCAGTGGCAACCCATACATGTGTTTTACGTATGGTCCCTCCAATAAATGGGATACTTATCCGTTTGTCGAATCAACGGCTGGTAAAAACTTTATCCAGTTTATGAATGCTCCTGGATGTATGCAAATTGAAAAAATAGAACTTTTCAATTCGAACAATTCTGATAAACCATATAGAGTCATTGAACCGAAACAAAGTGGAACAAATGAATATTTAACATTTGAAGAAGACTTGACAGGGTTGCATAGTGGGAACGCAGTTATAATCAACCTGAGTCAGGGGTTTGACGGTCTACCAAATACGTTTGATCCTCTGGCCTATTTAAAAATAAGAGTGACAAGTTCACGACGTTACACGTACTTGCAATCAGACGATAAACAAACAAACGAATACATCTATCCAACTACAATACCGTATAACACACGAGAATATACTTCACAGATACCAGTAAACTTGGCACTATATGGCGAATATACAAATATGTTGAAACTTGGTTTTGGTGGTGGACAGCCAAACCAAGCAAGATATCCGATATATTAAATATTATTAATCGATAACTTTTGCTTTTAACTTCGTTCTATATAAATCATAATAAATTAATAAAATAACAGTAACAAAATTAATATAATGGCCGAATCTACTTTATCAAGTCTTGCAAGTTTGTTAAAAACTAACAACCCCCAGCAAGCGCAGGGTGTGACTGGAAATGCAGCAACAAATACCGCAACAATGGTCCCCAACCTTAATGCTTTTGGTCAAGACCCAATGTTGTCCATGTCAGGCAACTTATCCTACCCAACGCAGGGAAAACACTTTCAAACGCAGATACAAAAAAGTGAACTAGTATTTGCTGAAGCGCTAAATATAACGCAGCCTAACATTAAATTTGATTGGACCCCCTCAAATGCGACAATTCTCGACGAATACCATATGCTTTTGGCAATTAAGGTTAGATTTAAATTAGGAGACGGTTCTATACCAACAAAATCTGGATTATTTCCTACCCTCCATGATTTACCATCTGACTTATTCGATTGGGAAGGAGGCCTATGGCCTGACTTTGCATGGATGCAACTCTTCAATAGGGCCTCTCTTCGCATTGGACAACAATTGTTTGAAGAAGGGCCTTTTTTTAATGGAGACATTGGTCTAATTAAATATAACGCAGGATGGCAGTCGTACTCTCCAGAAAAATTGAAAGAAATAGTAAAATTTGGTACCCCATGGTCACAACCGCTAGGCTCAAAAGCCCCAGTAGATTTATCATCTGTAACAAACGTTAATTCGTATTGTTCGAACATGTCCTTTGGTAACCCCGAGTACAGAAAAGCATACGGGAACTACTTGCGCGAATTGTACAATAGTTGGTTTGTGCAAAGTTGCACCGCTAGTGGTTTATGGGCAGGCGCAGCATCAGAAGTAATTATGCCAATACAGTTCCCATTGAGACAATTAAGAAAATTTTTTGACAATGAAGGCATATTGCCCTCGGCAACAAAAATGAGCTTAATGCTAACCATGAACTTAAACTGGATTGAAATAGGTCGATGGGGATGTGCACTAAATAGTACAATGGCAAGCATGCCCCCCTCAAATGCTAACCCACTCATTATGGAAGTGCAGCCAGTATTTAACGACCCAATGACACGTCTACTTTACTACGAATACAGACTACCCCCTCAACTGCAAAACAGCTTAAATTTACGCTTCATGAACGAACCCGTAGTTTATTTAAATACTTGCTTTCAAGTTTCACCATCGCCTCCCCTCGAAACTGCAGGCATAAATTTTCAAATACAGCAATCAAGCGAACAGCCAACCTTGATTCGGCTTATAATAGTTAATAGTGATCCAATCGGCAGTGCACCAGACACTTCGGTACCTCTTATTTGTCAAGCTGGCCCCTACAGAAAAACATACTACACCAATTACCCTGGAGCCAAAGCAGGTGGTTTTATTTGGTCAGATATACGTATACAGACTACCTCGCAAGCAGACGTAGTTCTACCCCTAATAACATCATTGCAATCACGCTTAGGTCAACAATATCAATTTGACGAACCTCAATTAAACTTTCTCAAACAATATCACCCATACCAGTATACTTTTGGCCTTGAAGAATACGACTGTAAAAGCTCGGGTAACGGTTACTATGAAGGGCCCGAGCTAAGAATCTGTCTCGACCCAACACAAAAACCTCAACTCGGAGATCAAGCGATCGACCCTGGTCCAGTAAATATATCAATTACGGCAAAAATAACGCGCCAAGATGGTAGTCCAGCAGGATCTAAATATATTGTGCATTGTGTTAGGCAGTACTCTTATCAAACCGTCATAAATGCCACCGGCAGCGCAGGCGATATAAATTACCCTGCATCGGCGCTAGGAGGCGGCAGAGTTTTGATAACTAATACAGCAAATCAATCAGCAGCGTCAGCAACACCAGCAGCGGGTTTCAGCGTAGGCTAATAAATGACAACACTAAGTACGGGGGCGGATAGCGTCTCACAAAGTAATTTAGAATTAAAAAAATGGTGTGAGTACAACAAGGTTGAATTTCATGAGACCACACTACATGATCTGGAAGAGTTCAAATTTGACTCGGGTTTCATTTTTACTGGTGATAAAAAGGACGAACTAAATAATGGAAACCCAAAACACTGGCTCGCAATTTACGGAAATTATGTTTTTGACTCGTATGGAGCTCGCGACTATAAAATACCCCAACAATTACAGTTTATGGATCATTCGCCAAAAAGACTTCAAGCCTACGATTCAGCAGTTTGTGGACCATATTGTGCCCTTTTTTTAGAAACAGCAAAAACAAGCAAAGTAACCGAAGATGAACTCGGAAATGAATTTGTGCACCGATTTAGCCTCGGAAACAACCCGCGAGACAACGACTCAAAAATCCTGCGCGAGTACCTCCAACGAGCCCCCGAAAGTGTCAAAGAAGAAACGCTCAAGCAAGCCGACGACGAGGGCAACCCCGATTAAGAGCACACACAAGCCTATTTTAACGTCAGGTCGCCTCTTAGAGATGAGGCTGGAGAGCAAAGCACAACAGCGACAATCTCGCGTAAAGCACCATTTAAGCTTAAACGCGTTAGCAGCACAAAAACAATTGCAAAAAATTGCTGATAACCACACGCGAATAACGGAGCTAAATGCCTCGCAAGCCATAAATTATGCAAATCTTAGTGCATCTTTAGAAGAACTAATGAATATGACAATAAAAAATATCGAGAAAGAAATGTCCGATAATGAAAACTGATAAACATTTACTATTATATAATAAATTTTATAAATCATGTGTTCTTTTTTTATCTTACTTTTACATGCATATATATAAAAAG
>Ga0078894_10002562_pt1 | contig 13773 bp, 5 predicted proteins | sample LauGreSu1BDMLBSD_2_FD_67506 | JGI IMG/M metagenome (GOLD analysis project Ga0078894, IMG submission 67506) | Freshwater lake microbial communities from Lake Michigan, USA - Su13.BD.MLB.SD (version 4) (version 4) | ecosystem: Environmental > Aquatic > Freshwater > Lake | place: Lake Michigan, USA...
GAAAATGCATAAAACGGCTACACTGACACTCGATTCAAGTTATTTAGAAAATTTTGCTCTTATTCTAGGTGTTGATGATAAAATCATCCAAACAGAACATGCTATAAAATTATCTAAACATTTTAATATTCTGATATCAAGATTGCCGGAAAGGCAAAAAGAGGTGGTTTATCTAAAATTTTTCGAATCATTGAGTCGGGAAGAAATATCTCATATTCTTGAGATTGCTCCTCAGACTGTTTCTAATATTCTTCAAATCGCGCTAGGTAAGTTACGACAAGGAACGCCAGTTTCACTTTGGAAAGCATTATTGATTCCACTTTTTGTTTCATTTATTGAAATATTCATTAAATGATTATGGTATGTTATTTAATTTTTTGTCTCTAGAACTTTAATAAGCGTTTATATTATATGCAAATCAATGATCCATACACTCAGTACAGTATTGAAGAGTTCATTTGGGATGAACGATTCAGAAATGATGTATTGAAAGGCGAAGAGAGATTTGCGTATTGGGATAATTGGATGAAATTACATCCTTCTAAACAACCTATAGTGGAGAAGGCAAGGTTGATTGTACTATCTATTTATGTTAAAAACGTATATTTTCATGAAGATGAAATTCAGCGAATTGTCAGAGATGTACATATGATGCTTGATTCGAATCATGTTGAAGAAACTACTTTTAGTACAACTTCGACTAAAAGAAATTCCTATAAATACCTATTCATTGCTGCCTCGGTTGTAGTATTATCTTTAATTAGTTGGATGTGGATTGGGAAGGATAAGTCAGTCGGTTTTTCTTATAAGCCATCCTACGAAAATTTAATTAAGCAGGTTAATAAAAAGTTGATTGAAAGAGAAAATCTAACCAATGCCCCTTTAATTATTACATTTCCTGACGGATCCAAGGCAATGTTGAGCAAGAGTTCAAAGATAAGCTATCCCGAAAACTTCACAACTTCAGAAAAGAGGGAAGTTTTTTTAGTTGGAGAGGCATATTTTGAAGTTGCTAAAAACACACAAAAACCATTTTTTGTTTATGCCGATGGCCTAGTAACAAGAGTGCTTGGTACAAAGTTTAGGGTAAGATCTTATTCTGTAGACAAAGAAGTTGTGGTTGAAGTGACATCTGGAAAAGTATCTGTTTTTGCTAATCCGAATTATTTGTCAGAAGAGAAAAAAGAATCGAATCAGCTATCTAGTATTGTTTTAGTTCCAAATCAAAGAATAAGTTATTTAAAATCTGATGCATCTATAATAAAGACATTAGTTAACAATCCAATTGTTTTAATTCCTGATACTGAAGGAAAAACGTCCTTTAATTTCGATAATACTCCAATCTTTACGGTTTTTAAAGTTTTGAAGGAAAATTATGGTATAGATATCGTTTTTGATGAAGAATTATTAACTGAATGTTCATTAAATGCAAATCTAGAAGGTTACAGTTTATATGAACAATTAAATATAATCTGTAAGGCATTAAATGGCAATTACGAGGTATTGGATGGGAGAGTTATTATTGTTGCAAAAGGTTGTTTAAATAAATAATTAAAAGGCTTTTTATGAGAAAATCAATGTTTCCTCTTATAATTTTGTTTTTTGTGCATATATACAGTTATGCGAATTCTCAAAATGTTGCTGATAAAAAAATAACTATTCAGGTTACCAATCTTGAGCTAAAAAAAGTATTTAGTTTAGTTGAAAAGCAAGTGTCCGTTCGATTTGCATATAGTGCTGAAAAAATTCAATCTTCAAGAAAAGTCACACTGAGTATTATTGAAAAGCCTCTTTCTGGTTTTTTAGAAAAAATTTCAAGGGAGATGGGTATTATTTACGAGGTAAGTGGCGGAGTGATTATTTTAAAGCAGAGTGAAAATCTATCCCCTGTATTAAGCGCTTCAGACGCTAATTTATTTGTAAGTGGCTTAAAAGATGCACGTATATTATATGGTACAATCACTGATGAAAAAGGTGTTGCGCTATCAGGCGTTTCTGTACAGGTAAAGGGTACTAATTTCGGAACAACCACTGATATTAATGGAAAATTTTCAATAAAGGTTCCTGATAACAACTCTATTTTGGTATTTAATTACACTGGGTTTGCAGTTCAAGAAATATTAGTTGGTCCCCAATCTATTATGAGTATTAAACTACTTCCCAACCTCGATAAGCTAGACGATGTAGTAGTTATAGGTTATGGGACACAAAAAAAAGTTACTGTAACTGGATCAATTGGAGCTATTTCGAGTGCTGATATATTGCGTGCCCCAGTTTCAAGTGTAGCAAATGCATTGGCAGGTAGGGCTCCAGGTGTTATTACCGTTCAACGTGGCGGTGAGCCAGGTAGAGATATTGCGGATATATTTATTAGAGGTGTTGCTACTTTTGCAGGTGGTTCAAGTGCTAGCCCTCTGGTTTTGGTAGATGGAGTTCAACGAAGTTTAAATGGAATAGATCCATACACTATTGAGTCTTTTAACATTTTAAAGGATGCATCTGCTACTGCAGTTTTTGGAGTAAGAGGTGCAAATGGAGTTATTATCATCACAACAAAAACGGGACAAGTTGGAAAGCCGCAATTTACTTTTTCAAGTAATATTGCAATGCAAAACCCTATTCGTTTACCCAAGGAATTAGATGCTGTTGATTATGCTTTATTAAGAAATATAGCAGAGTCTAATGATCAAAACAATCCAAGCGCAAGGAGATTTAGTGATTATGATATAGAAAGATTTCGCAAAGGCGATGATCCAATTTTTCATCCTAATATAAGATGGATGGATTATATGTTAAAAGATTTAGCACCACAGAAACAGTATAATTTAAATATAAGTGGTGGTACCCAAGATGCAAAATATTTTGTATCACTTGGTCATTTAAATCAAGATGGTATTTATACAACTGGAGGACTATTTCCTGAATTTAGTGCTAATCCTAATTTCAAACGATATAATATTAGAAGTAATTTTGATTTTAATATTTCAAAAAACTTCAGTTTATTTATTAAATCTTCTGCAGAAATTCAAAATTCAAATTATTCAAATAGTGCAACGAGTGATATTTTCGGGACTATTTTATCTGCGAATCCCATTATGACACCTGTTTTATATGATGGGAAATTAATAAGAAATATTGATGGTTTGGCAGCTTGGAACATTTCTAATACACCTTTGTATCAAATGCTTTTCAATGGTTTTAATGTAAACTATAGTAGCAGATTGAATATGAATATTGGTGGCAAATATAAATTAGATGCGATCACCAAAGGGTTGTCAGTTAGAGCTATGGGTGCATATGACAGTTATTATTTGCAAGCCGTATCAAGACGGAAGCAAATTCCAATGTGGGATTTGAGGAGAAATCCAAATGCTTTAACTTTTCAAGACTCCATTGTGCCTATACCTGTAGTAAATCAGTTTGAAGGCCCAGTAAGTTTCGTAGGCGAAAGTTTTAGTAAGAATAGGAGAATTTATGGAGAAGGCGCAATTGAGTATAATCGTACTTTTGGTATTCACACTTTTTCTGGATTGTTTTTAGGAACTGCCGAGCGATTATATGATGGTAGTAATCAATTGCCATTCAATTATCTTGGATTAGTAGGTAGGTTAACATATAATTTTCAGAATAAATACTTCGCTGATGTTAATATTGGATATAATGGATCTGAGAACTTTGCAGTTGGGAAACAGTTTGGATTTTTTCCTTCATTCAGCGCAGCTTATTTAGTATCTCAGGAACGATTTTTTCCTAAAACGGACGGTTTTAGTTATTTAAAATTACGTGGATCTTATGGAACCGTTGGTAATGATAAAATAGGAGGAAATCGATTTTTATTCTTACCATCTTCATTTGCATCTGGCGGATCTTATTTTTTAGGATTAGCAAATACCCCTGTAACAGGTTATCGTGAAGCAAGTATTGGAAACCCCGGTGTTACTTGGGAAGTTGCTAGAAAAATCAATATTGGTGCTGATTTTCGATTCTTAAAAGATCGACTAACTTTTACTGCAGATTTATTTTCAGAAAGAAGGGAAAAGATTCTTTGGAATTTAAATGTTCCAGTCACTTTTGGACCCACAAATTTAATATCACCATATAATATTGGTATAGCAGAGAATAAAGGTTTTGAATTAGAATTAGGGTATAAAAATACTATTAAAAGTGCTGGACTAACTTATTACGCAAATGCCAATTTTACATATACTCAAAACAAGATTGTTTATATGGATGAAGCCCCTCAGCCTTTTCCAGGTTTGGCAATGACTGGAAGCAGGATTGGACAACCTAAAGGGTTGATTGCTGAAGGTCTTTACAATACCTTGGATGAAATAAACGATCCAAAAAGACCAAAGTCAACATGGGAAGGAGCTGGTTTGCAGCCAGGTGACATCAAATATAAAGACGTTAACGGCGATGGATTGATAAATGACAATGATAGGGTAAACATAGGAGATCCAAATATACCTTCCATTATCTATGGTGCAACTGTTGGTGCACAATATAAAGGGTTTGAGCTTTCCGTATTTTTTCAGGGCGCGGGTAAAGTTTCTACCTATTTAACAGGTGAGTCTGCATGGCCATTTATCGCAGGTACCAAAACAGCTTTTGAAAATGCAAAAGAAAGTTGGACACCCGAGAGATACGCAAACGGAAGTACAATTTCTTTGCCTCGTTTAACTGCTGCTCCTGATGCTAATAGGCACAATTATCGAGTATCATCTTATTGGATGCGTGATGCAACTTATTTGCGACTAAAAAATATAGAATTATCATATACATTCTCAAATAAATTATTAAAGAACTTATCTATGAAGTCCTTGAGGATATATATGAATGGACAAAATTTAGTTACATGGACAAGTATGCCATATTTTGATCCAGAAATCCCAAGTTCCAACGGGTCAGTTTATCCTATGATGCGTGTTTTTAATTTCGGATTTAATATTCAATTTTAAATGTTGAAATATTTCTCCATACCAAAATGTATTTAAAAATGAAATATCTTAAAAAAACAGCTCCAATTTTTACAGTTTGCATTTTTTTGATGACTGTATCTTGCAATAAATTTTTAGAGCAGCCAAATGGTAGTATTATCACTGTAGACTCAGTATTTACTACTCCAGATGCTGCTCAAAGAGCTCTTTGGAATGTATATGCAACTTGCGTTGTTAATGGGTTTCCTACAGGTGATGGTGGCTCTGGCTTGAGTGATGCAGGGACTTTTGACGGATTATTATTAGCTGCAAGTGATGAAGGAGATCAATTTGGAGCTGGGGGTAGGGCAAATGCATTTAATGCAGGAACATGGGGCCCCTCTTTTCAAGATGAATTTTCATATAGTAGAGTTACTTTAGGGATGCGAAATGCATGTATTTACATTGACAACGCAAATAAAGTTCCATTAGGTAACACTGGATCTATTAATTGGACAGCTCAACTTCGAAATCAAACTATTGCAGAGGCAAAAATACTGAGGGCATTGATGCATTATGAAGCAATGATTCGTTTTGGGGGAATTCCTATAATTGATCAAACACCCGTCGTTCAAATTAACAATGTAAATGGTGTTAATCAAGCGCAAGTAATTCCTACTGGCGTTAGAAGTAGTTTAAAATCAACTATTGATTTTATTGTTAAAAGTTGCGATGAATCTATTCCTAATTTACCAGATAATCTTCCGGCTACTGATATAGGTAGAATTAATAAGGGGGTTGCGCTTTCTTTAAAAGCTGTTACACTATTATGGGCAGCAAGTCCATTAGTTAATACAGCTACACCACCAATTTCTAGTGGCAATGATAGCCTTATATGTTTGGGTTCTGAAGATCAAGGTCGTTGGGTATTGGCTGTAAACGCCCACAAAGCAGTTTTGGATTGGGCAATTGCCAATGGGTATGCTTTATTAGATAACGGCACGCTTGGTAAAAGTGAAAGTTATAATTATGCCACCGGAGCTGCATTAGATCCAAGAAACAAGGAATTAATTTATTATGACAAGTCACATGGGCAACAAGCTGGAGGGGCAAATGTTGTAAGGTGGTGTTGCCCTATTTATTATTCATGGGGGAATACCGTTATGGCTCTACCTATGAATTTTATAGCTAAAACATTTAGAGATATTGATGGAAATGATATCAATATTCCTAAAGATGGGACTTATACACAATTTAAATCCATTATGAAAAGAATGGAGCCTCGTTTCAATGCAATAGCATGGTGGCCAGGTTCGGCATATACCAATACTGGATTAATGCCTGCTCAAGGTGGTAGCGACACTGCAAAATTTTTGTATAAACAAAAAGGGTTAACAGGAAATACGGTACAAATTGGAGCCGGTACTGCCTTGATTGGAAATGGAATCCCAAATGGCATTCACCAAAAGAAATTTATCAACTTAGTTAATCAGGTAAATGGTACCGCTAATTTTTATTGGCCAATATTTCGATTAGCAGAATTTTATTTGGGTTATGCTGAAGCATTAAATGAAATAAACCCTACTAATCCAGAAATATTTACGGCCCTTAATATTATTAGAAAACGAGGAGGATTGCCCAATTTAGCGCCAGGTAATACAACTTATGCAGCTATTTTCGGAGACAAAGTAAAAACTAGAGAATATATACAAAGAGAAAGAGCTGTTGAACTATATGGAGAAGAACATAGATTTTTTGATGTACGTCGTTGGAAAATTGCAGCTAACGATGGAGTAATGAAAGGTTCTTTTACTAGAATATTTTTATATGAAAATAGTAGCACCCCTTATGTAAATCCCACAACAGCAATGACACCTGCCCAGCGTCTTGCAAATGATAATTTATTGTCTTACCGAATTGAAACTTTTGAGTCTCGTGTTTGGGATGATAAAATGTATTTCTATCCTTTCCCGCAAAGTGAGGTGAATAAAGGGTTTATTAAGCAAAACCCAGGCTGGTAAAAATTAAATAATAAAATGAAACTTATGGCTTTATATAATTATAAAAATCGGCACTTAATTGTTACTTTTTTTGCGATAATCTCATTTAATCTAGTTGATGTGCATAGTCAGCCTAGTATAATTAATGATTCTCTTAAGATTAAAGATAATGATTTAAAAAGTACTTTTATTGATCAAATAATTCAAATACCTTTTGCTAATCGTATTGAACGTAAATATATCACTAGCTCAGTTACGTCTGTAAGTGGTGAAAAATTAAAGAAAATTAATACTCCTTTCTTAAGCAATACTTTATTTGGTCAATTAAGTGGTTTACATGTGCAACAAGGTGGAGGGTCTCCTGGAAATACTGATTATCCATCTTTATTTGCAAGAGGTAGGCAAACATTTCAAGACAATAGTGTATTGGTTTTAGTAGATGGATTTGAATCTAATTGGTTCACTTTACTTCCCGATGAAATAGAAAGTGTAACTGTTCTAAAGGACGCAGCTGCTTTGGCACAATTTGGAATGGACGGTGCTAACGGAGCCATTGTAATAACAACTAAAAGAGGAGCTGAGTCAAAAAAAACAAATATCAATTTTAGTTCTAGATTTGGTATCCATTCTGCTCGATATTTACCTGAATCGGTGAACAATGGAGATTATGCTGAACTCTATAATGTTGGTATTGTGAATGACGGACGGTCAATTAGGGATGGCTATTTCAGAAATGATTCTATTGTCAATTTTTTTAAAAATCAACAATATCCTTATTTATATCCTGATGTTAATTGGTTTGGTCAAGTTCTTCGTCCAAATGCATTAAGCCAAGATTATAATTTATCATTTAGTGGTGGTAAAAAAGATGTTAAGTATTTTCTTGCGATGGGGTATGCAGATTATAAAGGCTTGTATGCTGGAACTGATAATGACCGAACAAGTAATACTAATTATAACCTTAAACGTTATAATCTAAGAGCTAATTTTGATGTAAATATTACTTCTTTTTTAAGTGCGCAAGCAAATCTTCGCGCCACCATGATGGACAAATATTTCCCTAACACCTCTGAAAATAATTTATGGAGATCGATGTTATTATTTATTCCTTATGCGTTAAAAACGGAACAGGGAAAGTGGGGAGGCGCGCAAGGGTATGCCGATAATCCATCTGCTTCTATTTTACAACGTGGGTTCCAGTCTATTAATGATAGAACTGTGGACGCAAATGTGAAATTGATTGGCAATATGGATTTTATTACTAGAGGGCTTAAATTTTTCTGGCAACTTAATTTTAGTAATTTTTTCTATGATACATATAATAAAACAAGACCTTTGTACTTTGATGAAGTCATTCCAAGGTTTGACCTTATTTCAACTCCAGGTGTTATTCCTTACGACGTTTTCACAAGAGGAACAGTTGATAACAATTTCAATATCACTCAAGGGAATGGAAATCAATATAATAGAACTTCTTTGTTAGGTGGTGCTGAGTATGAAAAAAAGTGGAGCAAGCATAGTTTAAATTCATCCTTAATTTATTTTCAAGAAAAATTTAATGGAGATGGATCCGAAATGCCATTTGCCAAACAACGTTTCATGGGAAGAGTTGGTTATGATTTTAATAAAAGCTACTTTGCTGATTTAAACATTTCATATAGTGGGTCAGAAAATTTCCCAAGAGGTAATCGCTTTGGCTTTTTTCCGGCATTATCAGCAGGATGGGTTGTGAGTAATGAAAAGTTTATGTCTAAGCTAAATTGCTTTAGTTTTCTAAAATTAAGAATGTCGGCTGGCTTGTTGGGAAATGATAACACTGGAAATGCAGGTAGATTTATTTATAATCAATATTATAACGGAACTGGTAATTATTTAATTGGGAATAATTTAGGTGTAAATGCACCTATGTTCAATCAAAGTGCACTTGCTAATAAAAATGTGACATGGGAAAAAGCTCTCAGGTATAATATTGGGTTTGAATCAATTGTGTTTAAAACTTTATCACTTTCAGCAGATTATTTTATTGAAAATCGAACAGATATTTTTATTAACCCTAGCAGTTTTGTCCCTTCTTTGATGGGATCAACATTTAGTAGTGTAAATAGAGGAGAAACTCGAACTTCAGGAAGTGAACTTGAAATCATGTATAAGCAAAAATTCGGTTCATTTAACTTTTATGCAGGAGGAAATATATCTTTCACTAAAAATAAAATAAGTGATATTGCAGAACCAGCCCCATCAGACTCTTACTTAACTGCAAAAGGAAATCCAATCAATCAACCTTTTGTGCTTGAATTTTTAGGATTTTTTAAAGATCAGGCTGATATTTCAAAAAGCCCAACTCAATTATTTGGCTCAGTAGTTCCAGGAGACATTAAATACAAAGATCAAAATGGTGACGGTGTCATAGACAATAGAGATAGGAAGGCATTTGGATTTACTTCACTTCCGCAGATGTTTTATGGTTTTAATTTAGGCTTTGATTATAAAGGATTTGATTTCAATATCAGTGTTCAAGGAGCCGGAAAACGAACTGTATCTTTGTTAGATAATAACATGATTATTCCGTTCTTAAACGGTGGTGTAAAGCCTACGCAATGGGTAAAAGACAATTATTGGACACCTGCAAGAGGGGATAATGCAAAGTTTCCACGTTTGACAACTATACAAAATGATAATAATTATAGGCCTTCAACATTATGGCAGCGTGATGGATCATTTCTTAGAATTCAAAATTTGGAAATCGGTTATACAATTTCAGAAAGGGTTACCAAAAATCTTGGAATGCATGTCGTACGTTTCTTCTTGAACGGCAATAATTTATTTCAGTTTGATAATATTAACGAATTAAATGTTGATCCTGAGATTATGAATACTTTTATTCATCCGCCAATGAAAAGTTTCAATTTTGGTTTTGCACTTAAATTATAATCCCGCTATTTAAAATCGTCATTACTACAATTGATGTTATGAAAAAAAATATATTACTTATTATTGTATCCGCTATTTTCTTTTCTACTGCTTGTACAAAAAATCTTTTAGACACTCAAATACAGCAAAACTTTAGCGAGGATTTATTTTTGAATTCTGGCCCTACAAATCTCAAAGCATTTGGTATGGGTGTTTATGACTATCTGCCACAGTTGAATAGATTTGGAGGCAATGCCATATTGGCTGCAGGTTCTGACGAAGCTGATTATGCTCGATTTAATAATATTCAAAGGTTTAATGCTGGCGCTTGGGATCCATTTACAAACCCTGATGATGTTTGGGCTAATTATTATCGTGGTATAAGACATGCAAATTTGTTTTTAGAAAAAACAAATGATTTTAGGAAACTAATTGTTGTTGATACTATCAATAATAGAGCAAATTATATTTTAGATGTTGATGATTTTATTAAACTAAGAGCAGAGGTAAGATTTTTGCGTGCCTATTATTATATGGAGTTAATAAAACGTTATGGTGGTGTTCCGATAGTTAAAAAAGTACTTAGTCAAAATGAGGCATTTGGCGTAACTAGATCTACTTTTCAACAATGCGTTGACTATATTGTTGAACAATGTGATTCTTCTTACGCAGATTTAACCAATCATTATATCAATTATGGCATACCCTCTGGACAAAGTATTGGAAGAGGTGATGCTGGCACTGATAACAATCGATTAGGTAGAGTAGAAAAGCCTGCAGCAGTTGCGCTAAAATTGCGTGCATTGCTATTTGCAGCTAGCCCACTTAATAATCCTACAGGAAATGCATCACTTTGGCAAAAAGCTGCTGAAGCAGCCCAACAGCTATTTACAGATCCAAATTGTGCACATGTCAATTTTTTAAATTCATCCTATAAGGATTTATTTATGTCTCAAAATACCACCAATAATTTAACTCCACGTAAGGGAGCCAATTCTGGTATTATTTTATCTAGGCCATTTCAATTGAATTCTAACACTTTTGAAAGAGCAAATTACCCGGTTGGGATGGTGAATGGAGGTGAAGGTGCAACCTGTCCATCACAAAACCTTGTTGATGCATTTGAGATGCGTACAACTGGTTTACCCATTTCTGATGTTGGTTCTGGATATGATTTAAATAATCCATATGCAAACAGAGATCAGCGTTTAGGTTGGATTGTTGTTTTAAATGGATCCTCAATGGGTTTGAACAATAATAATACTGCTAGAATAGTTGAATCGTATACTGGCGGATCAGATGCAATAGGGTCTAAGGAAGGAGCTACTACAACAGGTTACTATTTAAGAAAATTTTGCGTTGAAAATTATAATCTTTCTTTAGCTGGTACAAGAGCAAAATCTTGGGTATTGATGCGATTTGCTGAAGTTCTGCTAAATTATGCTGAAGCTGCCAATGAGTCTTTTGGTCCTGATGCAAAGCCTGTATTAGGTGGAGCTGCAGCTGCTAGGTCTGCTAGAGAGGCTATTAATTTAGTTAGAGTTAGAGCTGGACAGCCTGCTATCAATGCTGGAATAACTCAGGCCCAGTTAAGGGAAAGGATTCGCAATGAAAGAAGGGTGGAACTTGCCTTTGAGGAACATCGATTTTTTGATGTTCGTAGATGGAAAATTGCAGAACAAACTGAAAATATTCCACTTGCTGGAATGCGGGTAAATGCTACAGGCCCTACTACATTTTCTTATCAAAGGTTTACAGTTGAGCCTAGGGTATTTAGTTCTAAAATGTACTTATATCCAATTCCATTTTCTGAAATTGCAAAAAGTAACGGTTTGATTACACAAAATCCTGGGTGGTAAAAATTACAGCATGAGATATGTTTTATGGAGTTTAATATTAATTATTATTAGTATAAGTTCATGTAAAAAAAAGGAAATAACACCAACTCCTCCAGTGGTAACAAATCCAATTACGCCTCCTACAACAGTTGGTGGTATTTTTAGTTCAACTGCTAAAATTCCTGTTAGCCCTAGTACTATCAGTGATTGTTTTACTGGGATGAAAATGAAAGATATTCACCCTAGGCTACTATTTTCGTCATCTGAAATTGAACAAATTAAAATTTTGATTCAGTCGGACGCCTTTGCAAAAGCCACTTATGATAATATCATTTCTCGAGCAAATAGTTTATTGACTTCACCAATATTAGGTTATGGATTAGATGGTGCAGGCTTAAGAATTACTAATATTCATACATTTTCTAACAATCAGCTTCCATATTTAGTTTTAGCTTATCAGTTCACAAAAGATAGTCGTTATGCTGCTAGGTGCTGGCAGCAATTAGATGCAATGTGTTCTTGGCCTGATTGGGGTGCAAATAGACATTTTTTGGATGCTGGTATTGCAAGCAAAGGGGCAGGTATGGCCTTAGATGGCTTATTTGATTATTTAACCTCAGCTCAAAGACTAAGATTATACACAGCCATTAAAAATTTTGTTTTACAGCCCGGTAAAACTCAAATAGAAACAAATACAGGTGTTTGGAAATGGTATTTGTCTAACGATAATTGGAATGGCATTTGTCACGGAGGAATGATTATAGGTGCTCTTGCTGGATATGAATATGATTCAACTTTCAACGCTAATGTAATTGCTCAATGTGCCAATGGAATCAATAAATATATGCAATCACTTGAACCGGATGGGGCAAGTGAAGAGGGAATGTCATATTGGAGTTATGGTTTAATGAATACCTTTTTGGCTTTTGAGAGTTTAAAAAGATGTTTAAGTACAACTTATGGTTTAGCAGAAAATCCAGGATTTATTAAAACGGGTTGGTTTCCTTATTATATGTCTGGCCCTGTAGGGACAGCTTCCATTGGAGACGATTATTTATATGTAGGAAAATCCAATAAATTTTTATCATACTTCTGGTTTTCAAAATATTTTAAAAATTCTGGGTTAGCAAAATCTCATTTTGATGCTTGCATGTCAGTGAATGCATTAGATGCTGAAAAAATGAATGGATGGACGGATTTGCTTTTTTATGATAAATCACTTGTTTCACAGGGCAGTTCATCTAGTTTGCCCTTATCGGGCTACTTAAAAGGAATTGATTACATGTATCTGTTAGAAAATACTAGTAGTGACAATTCTTTATATGTAGGAATGCATGGCGGTGATAATAGCGCTAGCCATGGTCATTTGGATGCAGGAAGTTTTTATGTGCAAGCGCTTGGGGAAACATGGGCGCAGGGAAATCTTGGGCTAGAATCGCCATATCCACAAGACTATTTTAATATCACTTCTCCTTTGTATACAGCTGCACCAACAAACTTAGCAGTTAGTAGTGGCAGGTTTTACTATTATCGAGTTAGGTCAGAAGGAAAAAATTGTCTTGTTTTTAATCCTGATGCTAGACCAGATCAAAATCCTTCTGGTGCAGTTAATGTTATAGGAAGTGCTAACGATAATGTAGGTGGTTTTTACATAGCAGATTTACAAAAATGCTATAGTAAGGATGTTTCATTATATCGACGTGGGATTAAATTAAATAGGAATACCGGTATAGTAAGTGTTCAAGATGAATTTATTCCGTCAATTGATAATTCAACTGTGTATTGGATTATGCATAGTCCGGCAACAGATGGGCTAGTGATAAGTAATGATGGCAAAATTGCCACCATGATTAAAAATGGTAAAACTTATTATGCTGTAATTAAATCTCCTTCAAATGCTGTATTTGAAAAAGTAGATAGATCTACCAGTCAGGTTAATTATTTATCAGAAACAGCTTCGATTTTTTCCAACATGATGTCGGGGAAAAATTCTATCAATCAATGGTATGGTAAACTTCAAATAAAATTAACTGGTTTAGTCAAAGCCGCTCCTGTAACTATAAGAGTTGATTTTGTTAAAAATAATTTAGCAGTAACGCCACCCTTAGT